>Ga0256405_10005562_pt1 | contig 21533 bp, 16 predicted proteins | sample RumenRJG_02DNA_FD_189096 | JGI IMG/M metagenome (GOLD analysis project Ga0256405, IMG submission 189096) | Bovine rumen microbial communities from Lethbridge, Alberta, Canada - RJG_02 | ecosystem: Host-associated > Mammals > Digestive system > Stomach > Rumen | place: Canada: Alberta... | reverse complement strand
ACGGTACGCTCTTCGGCAGTAACCGGAAGAGGTGAGGGTGCATTCTCTACTAAGAAATCAAGCAACTCCTGCACGCCGATGGTCTTGTATGCCGAGCCGAAGAATACCGGTGCGAGATCACCACGCAGGTATGCTTCTTTGTCAAACTCCGGATAGACACCATCAATCATTTCGAGGTCTTCTTCCAGTTTCGGTGTTAATTCGGTGGGGCGATTGTTGAGTGCGAAGACAGACTCGAATTTCAGTCCTTGTCCATTCGCCCAAGTTACGGGCGTGCAATGAATACCAAGTTCTTTCTCCGCTTCGTCCATGAGATCGAATGGATCTTTACCCTCGCGATCCATCTTGTTCATGAACACCATGACCGGCGTCTTACGCATTCGGCACACTTCCATGAGTCGGCGAGTCTGCGCTTCGACACCTTTCGCGGAGTCGATGACGACGATGGCTGAGTCCACGGCAGTAAGCGTACGGAAGGTGTCTTCCGCAAAGTCTTGGTGACCCGGAGTGTCGAGAATGTTGATATGATGGTCTGCGTAGTCAAATCCCATGACGGAAGTGGCTACAGAGATACCACGTTGTTTCTCAATCTCCATCCAGTCGGAGGTAGCGGTTTTGCGGATCTTATTGGACTTGACTGCTCCGGCTACGTGAATAGCGCCTCCATAGAGCAGGAGTTTCTCAGTCAAAGTCGTCTTACCGGCATCCGGGTGCGAGATGATCGCAAAAGTGCGACGTTTTAATATTTCGTTTTGATCAGCGGAGGGTAGCATTGAATTTCTCTTCGAATGTTGCCTTTAGGCGGTTCATAATATTCTCAATCTGTGTATCTTTGAGGGTGTTCTCTGCATCTTGGAGGATGAAGGAGAGGGCATAAGATTTCTTGCCTTCTTCGAGGTTCTTTCCCTCATAGACATCAAACAGATAGACGTTCTTGAGCAGTTTCTTCTCCGTGGAGAAGGCAGCGCGTGCGAGGTCAGCAAACTCAACAGATTTGTCTACGAGAAGCGCAAAGTCACGTTTCACTTCGGGATATTTAGGCAGGTCGTTGATAACTGCTTTGTATTGTTTGTTCTGTTTGAGCAGCTGGTTCCAGTCGAGGTCTGCGTAATAGACTTCCTGATCGATGTCAAAAGCTTTGAGTTGCTTGCGGTTGACGATACCGATGAAGCCGAGCGCTTTGCCGTTAGCAGCTTTGAGGACGAGACCATCCGAGAAAAGTTCGTTCTCCAGACGTTCTACGGTCGTTTTGGAGAGATCAACACCGAGACGCACGAGGATGTTATTCACATATGCGTGGAGCTGATAGAACGTGGTTTTCTCTTCCTTGCGAACCCAAGTCTGTGCAGCTTTGTTACCGGTGAGCCAAAGAGCCAAATGCGGTTCCTCGGAATATGCCTTGAGTGGATCGTTTTGAATTAATTCGTAATTTTTAATTTTTAATTCTCCATTGTAGTGATAGCAGTTACCGAACTCGTAGAACTTGAGGTCGCTGTTCTTACGGTTGGCGTTACGAGTGATGGACTCCAAACCGCCAAAGAGCAGGGTCTGACGCATCACACCGAGGTCTTGGCTCAAGGGGTTCATGATCTTGACGCACGTGTCCAAGGTCAGTTGGGTCAGAGGCTCGTAGTACGACACTTTAGTAAGCGAGTTATTGAGGATCTCATTGAAGCCCTGTGCGGTGAGTTGCTCTGCAATCTTACGACGCAGTTTCTCGGGATCCGGCTTGAGACCATATGCGAGGCTGGTGTTCAGTTTCTCAGGGAACTCGACATTGTCATAGCCGTAGATACGGAGAATATCTTCTACGACGTCGCACTCACGCTGTACGTCCACGCGGTAGCGCGGAACTTCCAACTGCCATGAGTCGCCAAGCTTGGCGACGATATTGATCTCCAATGCGTGGAGGATCGTTTCGATGGTGTCCTCTCCGATGGCTTTGCCGATAAGAGAGTTGACGCGATTGATGTCAATAGTAACAGGCCACGGCTTGAGAAGCTCAGGAGTGGCGGTATGGTCTAGGATTCCCCCGATGTACTCTGCATTTGAGAGCGTCTTGATCAGGAGAGCAGCCCGTTTGAGAACGTAGAGTGTGTTGCAGGGGTCACAACCGCGCTCGTAACGGAAAGAAGCGTCCGTTTGGAGCTGGTGACGACGACTCGTCTTGCGGATGGTGACAGGGTCGAAGTAAGCCGACTCCAAGAAGATGTTCTTGGTGTTTTCCGTCACACCGCTTTCGAGTCCGCCAAAGACACCGGCGATACACATTGCCTCTTCTTTGTTGGCAATCATCAGATCGCGGCTGTCCATCTCACGCTCTACACCATCGAGGGTAACGAATTTCTCTCCTTGGTGTGCATAGCGAACATGGATCTCGTTGCCCTTTATCTTGTCGGCATCGAAGGCGTGAAGCGCTTGTCCGCACTCATGGAGCACGAAGTTCGTAACATCGACGATGTTGTTAATCGGACGCAAACCGATAGCGAGCAGGCTGTTCTTGAGCCAGTCCGGCGATTCTTTGACCTCTACACCTTTGATATAGAGACCCGAATAACGCGGAGCAGCATCGGGCGCGTCCACGAAGACGGTAATTGGTCGTTGGTCATTAGTCGTTGGTAGTTGGTCAAACTCATCGACAGAGGGTTTAGTGAGTGCAACTTCCTGTCCGTGGGCTTTGTAGTACGCATAGAGATCGCGTGCTACACCGTAGTGAGAAGCGGCGTCGGAACGGTTTGGCGTAATGTCCACCTCGATGATGGTATCGTCCTGCACATTATAATACTCACGTGCGTGCATACCCACGCGCGTATCGGCAGGCAGCACGATGATACCTGCATGGTCGGAACCCACACCGATCTCATCTTCCGCGCAGATCATACCAAAGGAATCTTCACCACGCAGTTTGCCTTTCTTGATAGTAAAAGACTGATCTCCGTCATAGAGAACCGTTCCGATAGTAGCCACAATGACTTTCTGTCCGGCAGCCACGTTCGGTGCTCCACAAACGATCGGCAGCGGTTCTCCCTCACCGATATTCACTTTGGTGATATGCAAGTGGTCGGAATTAGGGTGGGGTTCACAACTCAACACTTCTCCCACTACGAGACCTTTCAGACCACCTTTGATGGTTTCTACGGTCTCTACTGTACCCACTTCCAAACCGATAGAAGTAAGAATTTTTGCTACTGTCTCAGCGTCGTCTGTCAACGCGATGTAGCGCTTTAACCAATTGTACGAAATATTCATCTATTTATGATTTTACGATTTACAATTTAGGATTTTACAAAATCGGCTACAAAGGTACAACTTTTTTTTGATATACGCAAGCGCGCGTGCAAAATATTTTGCAATAATTAGGCAAAGAGGGGAGATAAGTGCTGATTTTTTTATAAAAAAATCTTCAAGGTCTTGTGTATATGAAATATTTTTAGTAATTTTGCAGCGTGAAGTAGTGTGTAAATGAAAAAACAATCATTTAACTAAATAAATTATAACACGATGAAAAAGCTTTTCTCTTTCGTGGTAGCCGCTCTGATGAGCGTAGCCATGTGGGCAGGACCCAACGACCTGCTATGGGATTACACGGAGGCAAAGATTCCGACCAGTAGTCCGGATCGTGGTTTGTATTATGGTGGTTATGTGAATGATGCACCGAGTACGAATTTAGGACTGAATGGTGTAAAAATGAACAGTAGCGGCTATGCTTATTTTACCAAAGCAGCCGTTGCCGGTAAACTGAAGTTGAGTTATGGTCCTCGTGAGGCAGGTGCTAAGCTCGCTCTGTTGGTAAATACTTGGACAGGCGAGACTCCTTCGGCTGAGTCGCTGTTAGTAGAGACTAAGGTGGTTGAGGAATTGAGTACGGTTGTCGTTGATTTGACGGCAGAACAGAACAATATCTATATCACCCGTACTTCGTCCAGCGGAGAAGGTGTGCTGCAGAAGATTCAGTTCGTGGAATATGTACCTCGTACGTTTGTTGATTTTGAGATGATCATGTGCAACATGGCATCAGAGTACGATTTTACAACACTTCCGGAAGGCATAAATGCAAACGGAACGTTCAATACCGACCAGCATGGTTATCGCAACTTTAGTATTTCTGTGCCGGTAGATGGAACTGTACGTTTTACTATTGGCGACTGCTCCTATGGAAATCAACCGATTTCTGTTAAGAACAACAAAGGCGTTGAGATTGCTTCGCTTGCTTATCCTGCAGCCGGTTGCTACGGACCTAATAGCACCGATAAAGTATTCCAATATATTTATTTGGGCGATGCGGATACTTTGCATTTTGGCCCTATTCAGTACTGCAACTATTTCAAAGCAGAGGCAGCTGAGATCACTCCGTGTGAGGTGATTTTCAAGGATCAGAACGGTACCGTACTCTCTAAAGTAGAGACTTATGAAGGTGCAACGCTGGGTATTTTGCCGGAAGCGAGTGTGCTGCCGGAAATTCCTACAGGATTTGCTTTCCGTGGATGGTTCTATACCAGTGGTAAGAAAGCTCAAATAGGTGACGCTATCAGTGGCAACACTACTATTCAGGCGAAAGTGACAGCTATCGAAGATGTTATTATTGGTAGCGTACAGACTTATGATTTCGCATCGGCAATCTTCTATCCGGAGGATCATGAGACGGTAGAGGTGAACGGCGGAAGCTATTATAATACACATGGTTGGAATTTCGCAGCAGATGGATCTATCCGCGTGAAGGTCGCCGGAAATGCAGTAGTCATTGTTACTCTCTGCCAATATTCGGAGAGCGGCGATGTTAAAGTAATGGCAGGTGAGCAAAAGTTGGCATCCTATTCTGTAGTGAAGAACGAGACTCCGGATGGCACAGAACTGACTGCTCAATACGCGGGAGAAGCAGGATGGCTGACCATCAACTGGACAGCTAAACTGTATATCCACAAAGTAGTGGTTTACAACGTGCTTGATTTCATGGAGAAAGATCCGGAGACCGGTTATTTCGTAGTGCCGGCAGGTGACGTAGCTTCGTTCCTTATGGCTCTGGTACAAGCTCAAGCAGGCGATAAGATTTTCCTTCCGAACGGGACATATGACCTTGGTGAAACCGTGCTGACCACTATCAGCAAGAACAATATCTCGATCATCGGTCAGTCGATGGAAGGCGTGATTATCAAGAATGCTCCGGATGTTACCAAAGAGAGTATTGACAAGACGGCTACTATCAAGATTAATAAGAACGTGTCGGGTACGTACCTGCAAGACCTGACGATTCAAAACGCTTTGGATTACTATAAATATGACAATGGTCGTGCAGTAGCTTTGTGGGATCAAGGTACGCAGACTGTTTGCAAGAACGTGAAGCTGTTGAGCTATCAGGATACGTATTACAGCAACCTGCAAGGAGCCGTGAAGTATTTCGAGGATTGCGAGATTCACGGAACGGTGGACTTCATCTGCGGTGATGGTAGCGTATATTTCAAGAACAACTTATTATATTGCGAGAAACGCAACAAGGCAGGTAGCGGTTCGGACGCTTTGACCGCAAATAACGGTATCGCCTCTGATCGCGGCTATGTATTCGAAGGTTGTACGGTTAAGAGTGAGTGCGCAACTGTTTCAATGGGTCGTGCATGGAACAACACTCCGTCGGTTGCTTTCCTCAATACCTTGGTGGACTACAGTGCAGGTCAGTTTGCTTTTGAGAGCAGCGATATCCAACGCTGGACGAAGAAACTGATGAACGCAAATGCATGGCCTCGTTTCGGAGAGTATAACACGCATTTGGCAGATGGCACCGTACTGACTCCGGCAAGCAATGTGGTTACTTTCGTGGACGAGAAGAGCGGTAACGCTACTCAGGATATCGAGACTATCCTGACGGCTGATCAGGCTGCTACTTATACGATGGAAAGTACCTTAGGCGCATGGGCTGAGGCAGCCAAGGCGGATGCCAAACAGGCTGTGGCACTACCTATAGCAGAGGATGGTATTTATCTGGTGGAAAATCCGGATGGCAACTGTTTTATTACTACCGGCGAGATATTGAATATGGCAGACTTGATACCTGATGCAACAATCCGTAGAGCGAACGCCCGTGGTGGTTTCGGTTGGAAAGCCGGAGAAGAGCCCCAAGGCGTTGAGAACACGGCTTCTGTCAGTAATGAGCAAGTGAAGAAGATGATCCGTGACGGTAAAGTAGTGATCGTTCGCGGCGAGAAGGAATACAGTGTGTTTGGCCAAACGGTTAAATAAAACACACTGCTCATGGCTCTGAATGAGTATTAAAACAAATAATAATGAACTGGTTAACAAATTTATTCTTTGGCACGGGCATAGCACATTCCATTTTTGTGCTTGCCCTTGCCATTGCTATCGGAATTTACTTGGGTGTAAAACTCAAGATTAAAGGTATTAGTTTGGGTATTACGTGGATCTTGTTCTGCGCGATTGCGTGTAGTCATTTTGGTATGACGCTTGATCCGCTGGTGGAATCGTTTGCCAAGGATATTGGTCTTATCCTGTTTGTCTATTCTATAGGCTTGCAGGTCGGACCGAGTTTCTTCTCATCCTTTGAGCACGGCGGTATGAAACTGAATCTGTTGGCTGCGAGCATTGTGCTTTTAGGCTGCGTAACGGCATATGTGATCCACGTGGTGAGCGGTGTGGACATCGCAACCATGACGGGTGTGCTCTTTGGTGCCGTAACGAATACGCCGGGTCTCGGAGCTGCACAACAGGCTTATCAGGACACGATGGGTGTGTCTAATCCGGACATCGCATCGGGTTACGCGATGGCGTACCCCTTAGGCGTGGTGGGTATCATCTTCTCGCTGTTGCTCATCCGCTGGATCTTCCGCATCAAATTGGAGAAAGAGGAAGAGAAAGTACAGACCGAGAAAGGAGAAGAGCAGCATATCAAGACGATTGACATGCTACTGACGAACCCGCAAGTGGAAGGTATTCGTGTGCGTGACCTCAAGCTGCTGACGCATGTCAACCTCGTTGTGACGCGTATCATGAACTCGGAAGGCAGTGAGTTTATGCCGGACGCTGACACCGTGCTGCATGTCGGCGACAGAGTGCGGTTTGTGGGCGATGAGAAGAACGAGCGTACCGTGCTGCTCCTTGGCGAACAGGAAGAGGTTGTTTGGGAAGAAAAAGAGAAAGACGTCCATCTGGTGAATCGTCACATCTTCGTGACCAAACGTAAGTACAACGGCAAACGTATCGGAGATCTGAAAGTGCGTGAGGCGTTCCAGATTACTATCAGCCGTGTTCGTCGTGCCGGAGTGGAGCTGTTAGCTACTTCGGATCTGCGTTTGCAAATAGGTGACCGTTTGACCGTAGTGGGTGAAGCGGAAGCCGTAGAGCGTGTGGCACAGTCCTTTGGTAACTCAACCAAGAAACTGGATGCACCGAACTTGGCATCGCTCTTCTTTGGTGTCATGTTGGGCGTGACTTTAGGTTCGCTGCCGCTGATGCTGCCGGGTCTGAGTCAGCCGTTCAAGTTCGGTTTGGCAGGTGGTTCGCTGATCGTGGCAATCTTAATGGGTGCTTTCGGACCTAAGTATCACATGGTGACTTATACCACTTCGTCTGCCAACCTTATGATCCGCGAGATCGGTATCTCGCTGTTCTTGGCGGCTGTCGGCTTTGGAGCAGGTAAGAGTTTTATTCCGACCTTATTAGGCGGAGGATACATGTGGATCGGCTATGGCGCATTGATCACGCTGTTGCCGTTGCTGATCATCGGTATTATCGGTCGCAAATGGATGAAGTTCGATTATTTCACGCTGATGGGACTGATAGCAGGCTCAACGACCGACCCGCCTGCATTGGCATATGCTACCTCGCAGAGTTCGGCGAATGACCGTGCTGCCGTAGCGTACTCAACGGTTTATCCGTTGACGATGTTCCTGCGCGTGTTAACAGGACAGTTGATGATCCTTCTCTTTATTTGACATCGTTGAAAACGACCAATAAAGAAATATTGCGACTCGCTGTTCCGAGTATCTTGGCGAATGTAACTATCCCGTTGGTGGGAATAGTGGACACCGCGATTGTGGGACACCTGAGTGACGCAGCTGCCATAGGCGGAATAGCCATCGGCACAATGCTCTTTGATTTGCTGTACTGGAACTTCGGTTTCCTCAGAGTCGGAACCAGCGGTTTGACCGCACAAGCCTATGGAAAAGGACAAAAGGACGATGTACGATGTACCACTGTTCCTGAGGAGTGCGGAAAGATACTGAGGCAGAGCGTGACAATCGCGATGGTGGCGGCATTGGCTATCTGGGCGATACAATGGCTGTTTGTGACAGTTGTGTTGGCGCTTGTGCCTTGTTCGGACGAAGTGGCGTCGGTTGCTCGTGAGTATTTCTATATCCGAATATGGGCAGCTCCGGCAACCCTCTCGCTCTTCGCCCTCAAGGGATGGTTCATCGGCATGCAGGATACCCGTTCGCCCATGGCGGTGGATATCTTGGTAAACGTGGTGAATATGGCTGCCAGTTACTATCTGGCAGTCCATACTCCGCTCGGAGTAGTCGGGGTAGCATGGGGTACCCTCATTGCGCAATATAGCGGACTGCTGTTAGCCGGAGTGATCGTGTTGAGCCACTATACAGGGCTGACCTTGTTCCGGGATTTGGACGCTTGGAGAGCTGCTATGCGTTGGACGGAGATCAAACGGATGATGGCGCTCAACGGCAATCTGTTTATCCGCTCGCTATGTTTTATGGTGATCTATGTGGGTTTCACATCCATCGCAAGCCTGTACGGAGATACCGAATTAGCCGTGAGCAGTATTATCATGAAGCTGTTTATGTTCTTCTCCTATTTCGTAGATGGTTTTGCCTATGCAGGCGAAGCGTTAGTGGGAAAAGCGTTTGGAGAGAACCTCTCCTCAGTCCTCCCCTCAAGGGAGGGAAATAAGTTGAAAGCTGTAGTGCGGACGCTCTTTAATTGGAGCATCGGCGTGGGCTTGGTTTTCACCGCCATATATGCCGTTTGGGGCGATGAATGTATGGAGTTGATGACGAATGATAGCGATGTGCTCTTAGCCGCCGAGCAGTATATGGGATGGTTGATAGCAATGCCGATTGTCAGTGCCTTGGCGTTTATGTGGGATGGAATCTATGTGGGCGCTACCGCAGGTATACCGATTCGCAATGCGATGATCTGGGCGGCAGTCGCTTTTGTGGGCTTGTATGCAGCCACATCTCCGTTCTGCGGCACGCAGGCTTTGTATATCGCCTATTTTGCCCATTTGGCGGCAAGGGTGATTTACCTTACTGGAAAATGGAAGACCGTTGAAAATAGCGGTGTTTGATCATATGGAGCAATGCACGGCGGAGGAAGTGCAACGGATGATTCCTCTCGTCAGTGCGCAGCGACGCGAACAAGCGTTGCGGTTCAAGCATGTATTGGGGCAGTTTTGCTGCCTGAAGAGTTGGATGATGCTCCGTGAGATGAGTGGATTAGTGGGGGAGTGGAGCTATAATGAACACGGGAAACCGTATATACCCGATGGACCGTATTTCTCGATTAGTCATTGCAAGGAAGGAATAGCAGTGGCGATAGATGATGAGCCGGTGGGAATCGATATAGAGAGTATCCGTCGGGCAGATGAAGACCTTATAATACGCACGATGTGCGCGCGCGAGCAGGAAGAGATCCGCTCAGCGCAAGATCCGACACGAGCGTTTACCCGTCTTTGGACCCAGAAAGAGGCACTGGTCAAAGCACAAGGAATAGGCATCGTGTCGTTTGAACAACTGAGAGATGTTAGAATTCAGAATTCAGAGTTCCGGATTCAGACCGTAGAGAATGAGAAATATATTTATAGTATAGCACATAAATAAACAACTATATGGAAAATTACATTGTTTCGGCGCGTAAGTACCGTCCGCAGACCTTTGAGTCGGTGGTGGGTCAACAGGCGTTGACACAAACGCTTCAGAACGCTATCCGTCAGAACCATCTGGCTCATGCGTATCTGTTTTGTGGTCCGCGAGGGGTGGGCAAAACGACTTGTGCCCGTATCTTCGCAAAGACCATCAACTGTTTGAACCCGCAAAACGGGTACGATGCCTGCAACGAGTGTGAGTCGTGCAAAGCGTTCAACGAGCAACGGTCGTTCAATATTCATGAGTTAGATGCGGCGTCCAACAACTCGGTGGAAGACATCCGTTCGCTCATCGACCAAGTGCGTATTCCGCCGCAAATAGGTAAGTACTCTGTCTATATCATCGACGAGGTACATATGCTCTCTGCCGGTGCGTTCAATGCGCTGCTCAAGACGCTGGAAGAACCGCCTTCATATGCCATCTTCATTTTGGCTACGACCGAGAAGCACAAAGTGCTGCCAACTATTCTGAGTCGTTGCCAAGTGTATGATTTCAACCGTATTACCGTGCCGGACACGATTGCTTATCTGCAATCCGTAGCGCAGAAAGAAGGAATCACCGTTAGCGAGGAGGCACTCAATGTGGTGGCTCAGAAAGCCGATGGCGGAATGCGTGACGCACTTTCTATCTTCGACCAGTTGGTCGCCTTCTGCGGCACGAATATTTCGTACGAGCAAACGATCTCGGTACTCAATGTGCTGAATGCGGATTATTACTTCTCGCTGGTGGACAATTCGCTTGCGCATAATGTGGCGGCATCGCTGATGTTGTTCAACGACGTGCTTAATCATGGTTTTGATGCCGGACATTTTGTAACGGGCTTTGCGCAACATCTGCGTGACGTATTGGTGAGCAAAGATCCGCAGACCTTGCCGTTGTTGGAAACCGGAGAGGCGATGAGACAGCGTTACGGAGAGCAGGCACAGCGGTGTCATCCGATTTGGCTTTTCCAAGCCTTGGACATCCTTAATACCTGTGACATCAATTACCGCACAGCGCGTAACAAACGTCTGACGGTCGAATTGGCGCTCGTCAAGTTGTGCCAATTAGGTGTGGCACAGACCGTTCCAGCTTCTCAGCCGAGTGCTGCTCCTCAATCGAATGTTGCTCCGCAGCAGGCAAAGCCGACAGTTGCTCCTCAGCCGACTCAGGCGGCTAAACCGACCGTAGCTGCTCAGCCGAGTCCGGCTCCGCAACCGGCGGCTCCACAAGCTGCTCCTTCGATCCCCAAGATGCCGAGTATCAGCCTGGGACTTGGTATAAAGAAAGAAGCACCTTCTGCTGCTCCCCAAACTACCGGAGCTCAGCCCAAGACCGAGGAGGATCAGAACCGCCCTTTTACAGTTGACCAACTCAGAGACGCGTGGGTTGGTCTGGCTGCTACTCACAAGGAGGAACCGCGTCTTAAGGAGTTGATAGAGAACTACACGCCGAAGTTGGTAGATTCCGTAACGGCAGAAATACAAATGCCGAATCCTTGGCAGATGGCTGAGATGCGCAAAGCGCTGCCGGGACTAATGAGCCAATTACGTCAAACGCTGCATAATAACCATCTGCAGTTACAGCTGGTTCAGGCGGAATTCAGCCAAGAGCAGATGGCTTTTACGGCGGAAGAGAAATATAAACTGATGGCAGAGCAGAACCCCGCTTTGACACAACTCAAAGAGCGTTTGGATCTGCAGATTGACTAAACATGGCAGACTTGCTGAAATACTTGCCGACGACCCGTAAAGAAACGGATCTGAGAGGGTGGGATGAAGTGGACATCGTCTTCTTCACGGGTGACGCGTATATCGATCATCCGTCTTTTGGAGCCGCTGTCTTAGGGCGGGTATTAGAGGCAGCAGGATTCCGCGTAGCCATCGTTCCTCAACCGGATTGGCATGGAGACTTCCGGGATTTCAAGAAGTTCGGTCGTCCGCGTCTGTATTTTGCGGTGTCAGCCGGTAGCATGGACTCGATGGTAAACCATTATACGGCGGCTCGCAGAAGACGTTCGGATGATGCCTATACGCCGGAAGGCAAACCCGGAGCAAGACCGGATTACTGTACGATCACGTATTGCCAAATCCTCAAACAGATCTATCCGGATGTGCCGGTGGTAATAGGTGGTATTGAGGCATCGATGCGACGGTTGACCCATTATGACTACTGGCAGGACAAACTGATGCCCTCTATCTTGGTGGACAGCGGAGCTGACTTGTTGGTGTACGGCATGGGCGAGCAGGCGATGACGGAGATTGCTCAGAGAATTCAAGATAAAAAGAATGATTCTTTGCATTCCGTTCCGCAGACAGCATTCCTGACAAGCGATAAGACCGAGATACCCGAGGACGCTATTATGTTAGCGAGCCATGAAGAGGCATTGCGGGACAAACGCAAACATGCCGAGAACTTCCGTCTGATGGAGATCGAGTCCAACAAGATCCATCAGACGACGCTGGTACAACCGGTCGGCAAACAATGGGTGGTAGTCAATCCTTCATATCCGCCTATTACTACGGAGCAGTTGGATGCCATCTATGATTTGCCTTACCAATATACGCCTCATCCCAAATACAAAGACAAGCATATTCCGGCCTATGAGATGATCAAATGGTCGGTGTGCATGCATAGAGGCTGTTTCGGTGGTTGTTCCTTCTGTACTATCTCGGCTCACCAAGGCAAACAGATCGTAAGCCGGTCGAAGGAATCGATCTTGCGGCAGATAGAGCGTTTGAGCCAATTACCGGATTGGCATGGCGTCATCTCGGATCTCGGAGGACCATCGGCTAACATGTATATGATGCACGGCAAGGACATGAGCCTTTGTGAGAAATGCGCACGAGCCAGTTGCCTGCAACCGAATATATGCAAGAATCTGAATCAGGATTTCGGTCCTGTGATCGATATCTACAAGACGGTGGATAAGTTGCCCTATGTCAAGCACGCCTTTGTGGGCTCCGGAATACGCTATGATCTGATGAGCGAGGAGTATGCGCGGCAACTGATCACACGTCATGTATCGGGAAGACTGAAAGTGGCACCCGAGCATTGTTCGGACAGAGTGCTGAAGATGATGCGCAAGCCCAGTTGGAGCAATTATCTGCGCTTTAGGGAGCTGTTTATGCGTCTCAATACAGAAGCAGGCCTCAACCAGCAACTGATCCCGTATTTCATCTCCTCTCACCCGGGATGTACGAAGCAGGACATGCAGCAGTTGGCGGACGAGACCAAACGGATGCACTACCGTCCGGAACAAGTGCAGGACTTCACACCAACACCGATGACGCTATCCACGACGATGTTCTATACCGGCATCAATCCGTACACAGGCGAATCCGTTTATGTGGCACGAACGCCGGAAGAGAAGAAACAACAGAATCAGTATTTTTTCTGGTACAAAGATACCAAAACACCCTATAAACCCAAACCGCACAACAATAAACCCACTAACCGACACTAATTATGGCAAAAAAATATCGTATAAATCCGGACACGCTGCAATTAGAGCGTATTGAGCACGGCTTCCGTTATTGGATTCGCCGTTCAGGAGGTTATATATTAGGAGGTGTATGCCTCGGTGTGATCTTTTTCTATACCTTTTTGTATTTCTTCCCATCGCCTCGTGAGGCATCTTTGATGCAGTATAACCGCAACCTCACGGCGCAAATGGAAGTATTGGAGAAACAGGTGGATCAGATGCAGATCATCGTTTCCGACCTTTCGCAGAGGGACGACAATCTCTACCGTGCTATCTTGGGAGCAGAGCCGATTCCCATGAGCGTGCGTATGGGAGCCGCACAACAGGTGTCCTATTATGACTCCTTGGCACGAATGACCAATACGCAACTGGCATCCGATATCCAGCGTAAGGTAGATATCTTGGAGAAAGAGCTGTACGTTCAGACGCGCTCTTATGAAGAGATCTTGGAGTTGGCGAAAAACCAAGAGGTGCGCATGGAGAATATCCCGGCTATTCAGCCTGTGCTGAACAAAGACCTCAAACGAATGGCCTCGGGTTACGGTTGGCGTGTCGATCCGGTCTATCATATCCGCCGTTTCCATGAAGGAATGGACTTCTCCGCTCCTGTCGGAACGGATATTTATGCAACGGGAAACGGAGTAGTGACTTTTGCCGGTTGGAAACAAGGTTACGGCGAGACCATTGAGATAGATCATGGTTTCGGCTATGCTACGCGCTATGCCCATTGCCACAAGATCTTTGCGAGAGTGGGGAAGAAGGTCAAACGAGGCGATGTCATCGCTCTGGTGGGTAATACCGGTAAATCAACAGGTCCGCATGTCCATTACGAGGTACATTATAACGGCAAGCCCATTGACCCGCGTAATTTCTATTTCTACGATCTGAGTCCGGAAGACTACGACAAGATGGTTCAACTATCATCCAATATGGGTAAGATGATGGACTAAAAAGAAAATCGCCGCTCGGCGATTTTTCTTTTTATCCCAAACGGGATATATGTTCCAATTCCTTTTCGTTAAGAATCTTAATCCTTCTGCCGTTAATGGCAATCAGCCCTTCTTGCGCAAACTGACTAAGGGTGCGAATGGCGTTGCTGGTAGTCATATTACTCATATTAGCAAGGTCTTCTCGCGGAAGCAACATCGCTAAGGTCGTACCATCGTTCTCAAATCCGTAGTTCTTGAGAAGCAGCAAAAGGCTCTCTGCCAAACGCCCACGAATATGTTTCTGAGTGAGGTTAACGGTCTGAATCTCCGCAATCGCTAAGTCCTTTGCCATGGTCTGCATCACTTGGTAGCAGAACGTTCCGTTGGTTCGAAGCAGATGAATGAATGCCTCTCTGGGCATACGGTACGCTACGCTGTCCTCAAACGCATTGGCACTTGAATTATACGGCTCTCCTGCGATGCAGGCACGGTAGCCAAAGATGTCATGAGGTTTGAGCAAACGGATGATCTGCTGCCGTTGACCTATTCCTTCTTTATAAATACGCACTTTGCCGCGCAAGAGAAGCCAAGCACATATGGATTCGTCTCCGGCATGGTGAATGATTTCGTTTTTGGCAAATCGTACCACTTTGGCGTGTTCTAAGACATATGCACGCTCTTCCTCTGTAAACGAGGCCCACATGGGACTTGCATCCCTTATGGAGAGAAGTGATTCATTTTCTGGTAGTTTCATTGGGTATCTTTTGTTTTTATTGTAGTTCTTTGAGTGCTCGTTTGAGTTCGTCGTCAAATCGTAGTTGGTACGCCGCTTGTCCTTTCTGATAGTAATAGCGCAGCACAATATCGGCTCCAAGCATCTGTTTGACTTCCTCTTTGTTGCGGAGGATCGCCTCTCTGAAATCGGCTTTGAGAACCGGTTCCAAGGCTTCGAGTTTCGTAATAGTGGCGGAGTCTATATCTTCGTGTTTTGCCATCTTGAGCATGTCGTCGAAGAATTTGCTGGTCTCCGTCTCGTATTTATAGCCACGGGTCTCTAACCAGTTGCAGAAATCATCGATCTCGGCATCGCTCAGCTCGAACGACTTCGGATCCTCTATGCTGTCATGTAAACGATGATAGCGGGTTGCGTAGTCAAAGAAATGATTATTGATATACAGCGAGTAGCAAACATCCACTTTCGCGGAGTCGTCCAAGACGATGTCCGGCAGAATACCTCCTGCGGTGTCTTTCTTGAGCTCGTGCCCTTTTTGACGCTCACTATAATCGATGGCTTGAATGCAACGACCGGAAGGCAGATAGTACTTGCTGGTCGTCACTTTTATATGTCCTCCGTACGCTACCGGACGCACGTTCTGCACAAGACCTTTTCCGAAAGTACGCTGACCGATGAGTTTGGCTCTTCCGAGGTCTTGCAGAGCACCGGAGACGATCTCGCTTGCCGAAGCAGAGTTCTTATCGACCAACACTACCAAAGGCAGGTCTTTGTATCGCGGGTTATTACGAGTCTTGTATGTACGGTTGCTATTCGCCACTTTACCGCGGGTCTCCACGATGGTCATGTCGCGATCTACAAAGAGGTTCACTATCTGAATCGCCTCATCCACGATGCCGCCTCCGTTTCCACGCAGGTCGATGATCAGCTTGCGTGCGCCTTGGTTGTAATACAACTCGTCCAGCGCGTTGGTGAACGCCTGTGCCGAGCCTTCCGTGAACTCTCCGAAAGCGATGTAACCCACCGGTTCGGACAGAGAATCAGCCTTATAGACAGTGTAATAACTCACCGGATCCAGATGTATATCCTCGCGAACGATGGACACTTTGAAGGGTTTCTCAACTCCTTCACGCTCCAACTCCAACACCACAGTAGTACCCGGTACGCCACGAAGATTATTGCTCACCTCGCTGACGGTCAGTCCTTTCGTCGTCTTACCGTCAATAGATATAATACGATCACCCGCCTGTACGCCCGCGCGTTGAGCCGGCTTGCCTTCATATGGGTTCACGGCATATGTCCAAAGGCTGTCTTTCGATGGTTTCTTGCTTGCCTTGACTCCCGGACGCGGACGTTGCTGAATAATACTGCCAATACCACCGTACTTGCCGGTAGTCATCATACGCAGGTCCTTGTCTTTCTTCTTGGGATAATAGATGGTGTAAGGATCTATCTTACGCAGCATCGCGTTGATGGCTGTCTCTGTCAGATCCTCGTAGTTGAGGGTATCGACATAGTTCACATCCACCTGACGCAACACATCGGTGAAGATATTGACGCACTCATCCGCACGGGTAGTGGATTGTCTGTCCTGTGCCATGACAGATGACAGCGGACAGAGAGCCAAAGACAACAGACCTATTAGAACGATTCGTTTCATCTTAATGTGTTGGGAACAAATTCACTAACATCCTTTCCGTAAGCGTACAAATCACGCACGAGGGTAGAGGAGATGTGTGCGTACTCCGGACGGGTATAGAGGATCACGGTCTCGATGCCGCCTATTTGCTTGTTCGCCTCTGCCATGTTGCGCTCGTACTCAAAATCGCCGATGCAACGCATTCCGCGAAGGATAAACTGTGCTTCTTGCTCTTTCGCAAAATCAACGGTCAAGCAATCATAGATAGCCACCTTGACACGCGGCTCGTCCGCAAAGATCTTACGGATGGCTTCCTCACGCTCACGAATCGGGAAAGTCTCTTTCTTGGTACTATTACGACCGATACCTATAATAATCTCATCAAATAACTCCAGACCACGCTTCACGATATCATAGTGGCCGACGGTAAAAGGATCAAACGATCCCGGGAAAATAGCTCTTTTCATTGTATTATCTTTCTCCATTTAATTACACATTTCTTTTGCTTTCCGGTAGTTGATCTCCGGGAAGCGGTACATCTCATATAGTTTCTCGCGCAGGAATGCCTCGTCTTTATTAGGAATGTCAATCATCGCAAGCCTGCTCTCAATATACGTATCAAATTCCGTGCCACGCTCAAAAAGCTCGTAGCCCAAATGAATATGACGGTCGATGAGGTCACATATATGCTGCAACTGATCGTGGTTCGATTGCTCGCGGTACTCAGGGTGCTCCGCCAACATCGCATCTATCTCGGGATTGATACTCGGAGTCAGACGATAAACCACACGCCCTTTGTAACCATTGATACCTGTTTTCATCGAGATGACATCATCCCGTTTGGACTTACGCCATTTGGGATTGTCACGTTTCAACTGCATCTCTGCCGCTTTGAGGTAGTCGCAAGGATCGAACTCATACGAGATACTGACCGGACATATATTGAGTGCTTTGATGTTCTCATAAAGGTCTCCTTCTCCCATGGTCAGCATATGCAGCACGCTCGCTTGCGTCAGATCATTACTGTCCTTGGCACGCCCTTCACGTTGTGCAAGCCAAATCGACTTACCTTGGTCACGAAGCTGACGGATGTACGCAGATAACTCTTTGGAGTTCTCCAACTGCGCATGTGCGCCAACACCGCGTTTGACTGCAAAACAACGGTTGAAACGCATAAAATGTTCTATCCACGGTTTGGCAAAGAGGTTATTGCCAACTCCCATGAACGGGCGGATGAAATAACGGGTACGCAGCAGATAAGAGAGCCAAGCCGCATCCATGACGATGTCACGATGGTTCGTGATAAAGAAAGCGCCATGTTGGATGTCTTTCTCGATCACTTTCTTGTCGCCAAGGAACTCCATTTTGAGACATTTCGCGCGTTTATGAGCAAGCAGCTGAAGGAGTGGAAACAGAATGAGAAAATCCGTTACACTCAACAGTCCTCCCACACGATAAGCGCGTATATCCTTAAAATCATTTTCCATATATCCAAATCAATTATCCGTACTCATATACTTGTCCAGCGCATCCTTGCTCGCCTCGCGATAAGCGACCATCAGTCCGCCTGTGCCAAGGAGTGTGCCGCCAAAATAACGCACTACAACCACTAAGATATTATCCAAATTACGGGCATCGATAGAGCGGAGTATAGGAGCTCCGGCAGTGCCGTGAGGCTCGCCGTCGTCTTTGGTTCGCCATAAATTGGCGCCTAATCGGTAAGCATAGCATACATGACGTGCGTCATGGTATTTCTTCTTATACCATGCAATACGTGTCTTCGCTTGCTCCTCATCCGTTATGGGCTCTGCAAAAGCAAGGAACTTGCTCCCACGGTCTTTATAGATACCTTCTGCTACCACGTTGTTAACAGTTTAACTATTTAACGTTCACGAAGTGAACCATTTTAACTATTTAACGTTAAGCTTCAGCTTAACCCGTATATCTTCCGGAATAGCGTTCTTATGTACAAGCACATCATTCGTCTTGTATTTCATGAACGCCTCGCTGATGTACCAGATACCCTTGTAGTCCGACTTCATCGTTCCCCAAGAGTTCTTCACCATGTAATACCGTTTGCCGTTCTGATCCTTGGCGGTTCCGAATATCTGCATTCCATGGTCATCCGTGGTCTCCCAGTTGTCGTAAGCCTGTTGACGCATCTCCTGCGTGATCTCTTTCTCCGGCAGAGGTTTCTTGGTCAACTCTTCTTTCTGCTGGTCTTTGGTCATTCCGACCCACTTAGCCATGTCGCTTCCGGTCAGATCTGCTCCCTTGTCATCATCGGGAATGACACCAATTCCTTTGCGGGTAAAACCAACCTCGCTCACATCGGCGCCCCATGCAAGGGTATAACCGGTATTGAGGGCATTGTCAATAACACGCATCAGCTCGTCAATAGGCAGGTTGTACATCTGATCCATGCGCCAGTTATCCGGCACTTCAAGCGCAAAAGTCTGATAGAAAGGATGATGCGTATAGCTGGTCAGCGATACATAATCATCTGCGTCCAAACCCAGCTCTTCTACGAAACTCTGCGGAGTGTACATCTCGCCTTCATACTTGAACTCCTTCGGACATCTGCCTAAATACGTGTTGTAAATAGCCTGCAAACCCTCACGCCAAACCGGAGTCAGTTTCTTGAGTCCCGAAAGCGCATTCAGATAACCCGAAGCCACCTTGTCCAACTCCGTATGAACCGGCAGAGTATCCGCAGGGCTTGAACCGTAACGGATTCCCGGCATCGCTTCTTGCGGCACGAGACCGTAGTGCTTCATACAATAGATCACGTCATACGCGCTTCCACCTGCCGCAAACTTCACATCGTTGTACATGCGTACGCAGTAAGTAGCACGATCCATCATCGTCTTATTCACTACGAACATCTCTGCGAAGTCCACTTCTTTGCCCTTCGTACGGAGCACTTCGGACTCCAAGAAACCAAGCGTAGAGAATGCCCAGCAAGTACCGCTGCGATGTTGGTCCTTAACAGGCGTGATAGCTACGCTGTCCACGGTGGTGAAATGCCATCCTTCCGCTGTGTCTTTCTCAGCGACCGTAGTGTCTTTAGCCACTACAACAGCTGTGTCTTTGATAAGCTGCTCTGCGATGACGGCGGAGTCGGGTAGTACCGTTTGTACGGTTGTGTCGCTGCTAATAACAGTCGGTTCGCTGACTACAACACTTGTGTCAGCTACACTATTTGCGCTCAGCAAAAGAGATGCAAAAATTGAAATAAATGTCATAATATCCTTGTTTAATTCGTTAATACTTGGTTAAAAATAACGGTCACGGGAGTTCCTTCCACGACCAAATTGAATGTCAGCGTTTTCTCAGTAAGGTCATATGTCCCAATGATGATCGTTCCTATATACATGCCGCTGCCCCAGTCTCCTGTTACATTTTTGATGACAATATATACCTTGGAGCTATTCTTGGTGGCATAAGTACCATCGGCTGCTGTTTCGGGGAGATTTGTCGAGAGATAACATCTATTTTCTACGAACGACAATTCCAGACTAATACTGTCATTAAGCGTTCCTTCCCATTGAGTACCGGCCAGTTCCGTAGTGGAAGAAGGCGGCTCTTTGGGTGCTTCGTCCTTTTTGTTACAGCTAATCCACGCAAAGGACATCAGAGCCAACAGGGCGAATAGAAATAGTTTTGTCTTCATCTTGGTCACTCTTTTCTTATTCCGGGAATTCCATCAGATACGCTTTAATGAAGGCATCAATGTCTCCGTCCATAACGGCATTCACATTCGAAGTCTGATAGTTCGTACGATGGTCTTTCACACGACGGTCATCGAAGACATACGAACGGATCTGTGAACCCCATTCGATCTTTTTCTTGCCTGCCTCCACTTTCGCTTGTGCTTGACGCCTTTTCTCCAACTCCAACTCATAGAGCTGTGACCGCAAGTGACGCAAAGCGTTCTCACGGTTCTTAGGCTGATCACGAGTCTCGGTATTCTCAATAACGATCTCGTCGGGTTGATTTGTAAGCGGGTTGACGAACTTATAGTGCAAACGAACGCCGGACTCCACTTTGTTGACGTTCTGTCCACCGGCTCCGGACGAACGGAAGGTGTCCCAACTCAATCCTGCCGGATTAACTTCTACCTCGATCGTATCATCAATAAGTGGCACTACGAAAACCGAAGCAAAAGAAGTCATTCGTTTGCCTTGCGCGTTATAAGGAGAAACACGCACGAGACGATGAACGCCGTTCTCGGACTTCAGGTAACCATATGCCATGTCACCCTCGATATTAAAGGTAACGGTCTTGATTCCTGCCTCATCGCCTTCCTGCAAGTTCGCTATCGTCACTTTGTAATCATGCTTCTCGCAATACCTCTGGTACATGCGCATGAGTTGTTCAGCCCAGTCCTGTGCTTCTGTTCCACCTGCGCCCGCAACGATCTTCAGAACCGCCGGCATCTGATCTTCCTCATGCGAAAGCATATTCTTCATCTCCAAATCCTCCACAGCAGAGAGTGCATGTGCATAAGCAGCATCCACTTCCTCTTCCGTCACCAGCTCCTCTTTGTAATAATCAAAACTCAGAGACAACTCTTCCACAGCAGCCCGAACACTTTCGTAACCTTCAATCCATCGTTTGATGCCCTTTACCTTACGCATCTGTGCCTCTGCTGCTTTCGCATCGTCCCAGAAACCGGGAGCCTGTGTGTGCAGTTCTTCTTCCTCCAACTGAATACGTTTCTCGTCTATCTGCAAGTACGCTTTTAACTTATCCGCACGCAGCTGTACATCTTTCAATTGTTCAATAGTTATCATAAGTCTGTGTTGTTATCTTAATCAGTATTGTTTTCCGGAGTCTCTCTCTTTTTTATGAGTCTGTCTCGTTTTTACGAGTCAGTATT
>Ga0256405_10005560_pt1 | contig 21536 bp, 13 predicted proteins | sample RumenRJG_02DNA_FD_189096 | JGI IMG/M metagenome (GOLD analysis project Ga0256405, IMG submission 189096) | Bovine rumen microbial communities from Lethbridge, Alberta, Canada - RJG_02 | ecosystem: Host-associated > Mammals > Digestive system > Stomach > Rumen | place: Canada: Alberta... | reverse complement strand
TGCGGCTTGACCGGCGTCTGCATTTTGACTGATTGTATGATAGCGTATTGGGTGCGGTCACGATGTCGGCATTGTGAGGTAAAAAATCTGCTGTCCCGTAATCACTTTTGATGCAATTTTTGTGAAGAATGCAGATAGGAACGGTCATTTACGCCAGTTCAAATCAGCTTCGCTAGGGCATCCCGGAAATTCCATCTTTTGGATGTACCCATCATGGTAACGTTGCCGGGATAATCCGGCTGTGAAAGCAGAGCCTGAATTTGTTTCAGCGGGACGCAGCCCGGATGTTTTGCTTCAATTTCTGCCAGTGCCGAAACGGCGTGGGACGCAAATTGGAAAGCAGCATCTTCCTCGTTTGTGATCAGCCGGTTCCATTGAGCCTCAAAGCGGTGAAAGGGATCCTCCAGAATTTCCATTAGCGCCGGAATGGCTTTCCTGCTTCCCAGCCGCCCCAGGGCAGAGATCGCGGAGACGGCATAGGGCATGACGTACATATAGCTGGTGTCCGGCGCGCTCCCGGAACGATCCATTGCCATATCCAGCAGGATATCCTCGCCGGAAGCATCGTCCAGCAGGCTGAGGGCCAGTGCGGCATGACAGCGAAGAAGCGGATCTTCCGATGACAGCGCGGCTCGCAGCATCGGGATACTGCTTCTGCCCCGAATTTTCGCGGACCAGATGGCGTAGCCCGGGCAATCGGTTCCCAACTGTTCCACAATCTCCCATTCCTCCAGCCATAATTCGGAAAAACTGTCCGCTCGCAGACGCAGAGGCTCCTTTCCCTGACGCTCGATACGAAGGCAGTCCCCGGATTTGATGCAGGCCGTTTCTTCCAGCTTTGCTTTCAGCAATTCGTAGGAAACCTTATTCGGCGCTTCCCCCAGTTCTATGGAAAGCGCCGCCAATGCCCCCGCCGCCTCGCCGGACTTGGAGCAGTCGTCCATCATGCGTACCCCCTGAGAGAAATTGTGATCACAGGACAGACACCTTCCGGCAGCCAGAATGCCTCCCCATCCCTTTGGAATCAGGGTTCCCACGCCAACGGGCACGCCCACATTCCAGCCCCACATTCCGCCGATGGTGAACCAGCTTCGCAGCAGCCGATCCTCCAGCGCGAATTCCTTGTTGTGGGTGTCCAGATTGGTGCGGCACCAGAAAATGGGCTGCTGTGTCAACCGTCCTTGCAGGAAATCAGAAAAGGCCAGAACTTCTTCGCCCAAAATCCGCTGCCCCTGACGAATGCCGATCAGAGGAGCGATCCCCAGATACCGCTTGCTGGAATCCGGCACCGGGGGAAGCTGGTTGTCCTCCCAGGAAGAATGCAGCAGCTGATGCCCCATTTGGATGGGATCATACTGGTTCAGAATTCCGTTATCCCGATTATCCCACCACATTCGCTTCCGTGTACGGTCATAATACTGACAGGTATTGGAAAATGTCATAAAGCCGCCGTCGCTTTCCCGGCCCGGGAGCATTTCGCATCCGGCCAGGCGGCAGACCGTACCGTCCGCTGTGGCGTCGATGACCATTTTCGTCCGAACCCGGTGTAAGCCCTCGGCGTCACGATAGAGAAGTCCGACGACCCGCTGCCCCTGCGTCAGAACCTGGCAGACCCGGGCATCGTATTTTGTGATCACGTTTGCCTGGGAAAACGCTTCCTGCAGGGCGATAGACTTGCTGTATGCCACATGACAGGAAACAAGCTTGTCGCCAATCTCACTTGCCCGTTGGTCGATCTGCTGATACAGTCCGCCCTTGACCCCGGCGTAGTAACCCTGAATGGCTCCTGCGGTATTGGTGCCGCCGGGAAAACCAAGCTGCTCAATTCCCATCACCCGCAAGCCGCTCCGCGCGCCCCGGATAGCTGCCATAGAACCGGCTGTCCCCAGTCCCGCCACAACGATATCGGCCGTTTCTTCCTTCACCTCTCCCCGGCAGGGTACGGGTGTGGAAAACGCATTCAGATGCAGTCCCAGTTCAATCGCGTCCGCCACACTTCCCGCTGTATTGGAAGGATACCAAACCGAACGGGGCTCTTCCGCAGTTGTAAAGGACAGCGCCGGCGCGAAAGCGAGAATTTTCCGGGGGTAATGCTCCCACACAGAGGCCCGGGCCTCCGCCATGGAAAATCCATCGGGCACAGGGAGAATATCAAACCTATCTTCTGTCGCGACTGTCAGAGCCAGGGTTCCCTTCGGCGCAGGTTCGCCAAAGAACCAGTGCAGGTCAAAGTCCGGTGTGGTATCCAGCAGGTGATCGGCGGTTACCGGGAAGCTGCCGCCGATGGTGTTGACTGTCAGATTCCAAACGTCCGCCTCCCGGGATACCTCTGTGACCCGGGAAAGAAACCAAACATCACAGCCGGTATGATCAAACCATTTGGCGGCCAGGGGGCCCATTTCCGGGTAGGCAGGCTGTTTTTCCCGGCAAATACCCCGCCGCTCCATTTTCCGCACAAATGGCTCCGTTTCATCCGAATAGCGGTGCTGAGGCATATACGTTTCCCCGCTCCATGCGGCGGAAACCTCCGGCATACAGATACAGCCCGCTTCAATCACGGCGCAGTGCCGTCCCTCCGCTTCCGCGCGATGGGCGTATCCCAGTGCAAGGGCGGTGGCACCAACAAGAATGGTATCATAGTGGGTCACAGATATTCCTCCCCATATTGCCATACCCCGGCGGAAACCGCCGGGGTATGGGGAAATGGATTACTTGAGGTTTGCGTTGTAGTAGTCGGTGTAGTACTGGTTCCATTCCTGCAGACCGCAGCCGTCCAGAGCGCTCAGGTAGGCTTCCCAATCGGCATCGCTGTTGGGATCCATCATGCCCATAACGAACTTGTTGGAGTAGTCGGTCATGGTATCGTTCAGCAGGGTCTTGAGCATGTTGACCTCTTCCTGGGTGTCGGTGTCAAACAGGAAATTCAGAGGCTTGAAGTAGCCATAGCCCTGGGCCTGGAAGGAATCGCCCAGCTCGATGTTGACGGGGCCGGAGACGGCGATCACCGCATCCACATTCCGGTTGGGGATGAAGTCCTGATGGAAGCGGGTGTAGGCGTTCAGGGAGACGGCAGGAGCGCCAGTGGTATCAAAGTCCTTAATGAGGTCGGTGTAGCTCTTGTTGCCGTTGGCATCCACGGTGTAGGTCAGGCCCTCCTCGCCCCAGCTCAGGATCTCGGAGGCTTCATCGGTGGCGCACCAGTTTAGGAACTCCAGCACCCGGTCCAGACGCGCGCCGGACAGCTTGTCGGTCAGGACGAAGCCCTGGGACTTGTAGGGGGTCTCCTTGTTGTAAACGTGCTGGCTGTCGTCAGCGGCGATGGTGTTCAGGTAGTAGATCCAGCCGCAGTTGGGGTCGGTCTGGCTGTTGCGCTCGTTCATGGCGTTGGTGTGAGAACCGGCCCAGTTCCACTCGGCGTAGTACATACCGGCGATGGTATTTTCCTTGGTCATGTCCTCGGTGGTGGTCAGGTAATCCTCGGCGATCAGGCCGTTCTTATACAGGTAGTTCAGGGTGATCAGCATCTGACGCCAGTTGTCGGTGGCGGGGCCGTAGGGCACAAACTCGCCGGAGAAGTAATCCAGATAATAGCCGGACTGGACGTTGTAGGCGTAGTCCCAGCCGTCCCACACATGGCCCCAGCCCTGCACCATGAAGGGGATGGAGTCGGGATCCTTTTCCTTGATCTGCTCCAGCAGGGCAACAAAGTCTTCCACGGTGGTGGGCAGGTCGTCAACGCTGTCGATCAGACCCATTTCCTGCATGGTTCCCGCACGCAGGTGCCAGCACATAGCGGTGTTTCTGGGGTTCTTGGAGGGCAGGCAGTAGAGCTTGCCGTCGCTGGCGCAGAGCATACCCTTGACATAGGCCCAGCCGCCGTCCACGCCTTCGTCAAAGACCTTGATCCAGTCGGGAAGCTTGTCTTCCAGATCATCCACGGCCAGAATGTGACCGGTCTGGCTCAGCTCCTGGGCCAGAGAGTTGTTGGCGTGCCACAGGATGTCGGGATAGTCGTTGCCGGCCATCTGCAATGTGACGTTGGTGGCATAGTCGGAATCCTCCAGGTCCTGCCAGTTCACGACAATGTTGAACTTTTCCAGCAGGATCTGATCCAGAATGTTGTTTTCGATGCAGTCAGTACCTTTCTTGTTGTAAGCGATGGTCAGAGTAACCTGCTCCGCGTGGGGATCTGCCGTGGTGCTGTCCGTGGCAGCGGCAGGGGCGGTGGTGGGCGCTTCCGTGGGGGCTTCAGCGGTATTTCCGCCGCAGGCGGTCATGCCCAGCACCATTGCCAGGCAAAGAAGCAGTGCGATCCATTTTTTCATTGAATTTTTCCTCCTTTTTATATATGTTCCAATCAGCCCTTGACAGAGCCGACCATAACACCTTTGACAAAGTATTTCTGAATGAAGGGGTACAGTGCCATCATTGGCAGCATAGAGATAAAGAGCGTTGCATAGTTGATGCTGGTGGAGCCGAGGTTGCTGGCCTCACCGCTTTTGACCAGAGTCTCCGCGTTGATGACCATATTTCGCAGCACCAGCTGCAGCGGAGCCTTATCCGAGGAGCTGAAATAGATGGAGGCCTGGAACCAGGAATTCCAGTGCATGACGGCATAGAACAGGGCAATGGTGGCGATGGAAGCCTTACTCAAAGGCAGGATCACATCCCACAGGATCTTAAAATCATTGGCTCCGTCAAGCCGCGCCGCTTCCGTCAGCTCAAAGGGAATGGACTGGAAGAAGGTACGCATAATGATCATGTTGTAAACCTGCATGGCATTGGGGATCACCATGGCCCAGATGGTATTGTACAGCCCCAGCTTCTGCACCAGCAGGAAGGTCGGAATGGTGCCGCCGCTGAAAAACATGGTAAAGGCAAAGAACATGGAAATGGTTTTTCGGAAGGGCATTTCGGGACGGGACAGGGGATATGCCGTCAGGATCGTCAGGATTACGTTGATCAGCGTACCCAAGGCGGTGTAAAGAACGGAATATTTCAGACCCTGCAGCACCTTGCCGTCATGGATAATGGCTTTATAGGCATCCAGGCTGAACTCTACCGGCCAGAAGCTCACATCGCCCCGGGCAAAAGCGTCATAGCTGGAAAAGGATACGGCAAAGATATTCAGAACAGGCGCAATGATGCTGACCAGAACCACCGCGCACATGGCAAAGAGAAGAAAATCAAATACCTTGGAAGAAAGCGAACGGTCTTTCATCATGCATGATCCTCCTACCAAAGACTGGTTTCCGAGACCCGTTGGCTGATTTTATTCACAACAAACACCATCAAGCAGTTGATCACAGCGGTAAACAGGTCTACGGCTGTGCCGAAGCTGTACATACCCTGGCTCATACCGACCCGGTAAGCGAAGGTGCTGATGATATCCGCCACGGAATTGTTGGCGGAATTCTGGAGCAGAAGGGTCTTTTCGTAGCCCACAGACAGCAGCTTTCCGCACTCCAGAATCAGCATGATGACCACCGTGGGCATAATGGAGGGCAGGCTGATGGTCATGATCTGGCGGAACCGGGAAGCGCCGTCCACACTGGCGGATTCATACAGCTCCTGAGGCACCGCGGACAGGGCCGAGATGTAAATGATGGCGCTGTAACCGAAGGTCTGCCAGATCTGGGAGAGGATATACACCGGGCGGTACCACTGCGTGCTTCCCATAAAATAGATGGACTCCACGCCAAAGACGTTCAGAATCTTATTGATGATGCCGGAGCTGGGATTGAGCAGCAGATTCAGCATACTGCATACCGCTACCAGGGAAATAAAATGAGGCAGATAGGAAACGGTCTGCACCAGCTTCTTCACCTTGGTGTTGCGCACCTCATTCAGCAGCAGCGCAAAAATGATGGGCACCGGGAATACGAAAACCAGCTGCAAAATGCTGATGGCCAGGGTGTTGGTGATGAGCTGCCTGAACTGGGGATGGGAGAAGAATTTCTTAAACCAGTACAGTCCCGCCCAGTTGCCGGTAAGGATGCTGTCGCCGATGTGGTACTTCTGAAAGGCGATCAGCGCGCCGTACATGGGGCCGTATCGGAAGACAGCGCACCAGAGGATCCCTGGCAGCACCATCAGAAGCAGCATCCAGTGCTTTCGGATGGTTTTCAACAGATTTGCGGCTTTTCCTCGGCTTTGAGGCTGCAAACGGTTTTCCGCGATTGCCTTTTTCAAATGGGTAACCTCCCTATTCCGGAAGCTGTGTTCCCAACCGCATCCGATACTGCTTCGGCGTCAGGCCAGTTTCCTTCTTGATAAACTGATTGAAGTAGGATCGTGTTGTAAATCCGGCAGACTCCATGATCTGCTGCATGGACAGCTGCGGATCCTTCATCAGCATGGTAATGTGATCCATTCGCTTGCGTGTAATGTACCGGATCAGGGTTTCGCCGGTCTGCTCCTTGAAAAGACGGGACAGATAGGTGGGATTATAGCCCGTCACATCGGAGATCTGGGACAGGGACAGATCCTCGTTCAGATGCTCCTTCACATACCGCTTGACAAAACGTATCGTTACCAGAGGGCTTTCCTTCCAAAGGTCGGAAATCACCTGCACGCAGTCAGTCAGCGCCTGTCCTTCCATGGATTCCATGGCAATGTGGTATTTTTTTGCCAGCTGATCCAGGCTCTCCACAGGATAGCTGTAGAGAATGGCACACTCTGTCTGGGTGGTGGCGGTAAACACGGCCTGGATCCGCTCCATGGTCACCATAAGCCAGGTGTTGGTAATGGAAAAGCCGGTTTTGTCCAGCGCCAGTACAAAGCAGGCGATATTTTCCGCCGGGGTGGTCTGACACAGCCGTTCGATCTTCCCGGGGAAATAACGCAGAAGGGCTTTTCGCAGGATCTTTGGCTGGATCTTTTCGGAAGCGGGAACCTTCACCACTGTCAGCATCAGCGGGAAGCTGCTCTCCCCGAATCCCAGCAGGGAAAAGGCTTCCTCCTGACTGGAAGCGCGCTGAGGAACCAGCAGCTTCTTCATCAGCCGGTCCGCGATGGGATCGGTTTCCTCCGGAATCCCCAGCCAGGACTTCTTCCGCAGATCCTGCTCCATCCGGGTTAGCACCTGAATAATCCGGCTGCGGATAACCTCCCGATCCTCGGTTTTCAGAATATAATCGGAGGCTTGCAGTCGGATCCCCTCATAGGCATAGGAAAAATCCGAATAGGCAGTGAGCAGGATCACATTGCAGTCGGGATTGTTTTCTTTTACGGTTTTTGCCAGCTCCAGACCGCTCATGTCCGGCATCCGAATGTCCGTAATCAAAAGCTGAATGGGGTACTGCTGGCATATTTTCAGCGCCTGCTGCCCCCGGAACGCGGTATGAATCTCCATATCCACCGCCGGTTCCTGCTCCAAAATGCCCCGGATGGCATCCACAACGTGAGGCTCGTCATCTACAATCAGGATTTGAAAGATCATGTTTCTGTTTCTCCTATCTTCAGGATGACTTTCAGACCGCCCAAATCACTGGCTGCAAGCTCTACGCCGCCGGCGCCTCCAAAGAACAGCTTTAACCGCCTGTGGACATTTGTCAGGCCGCTGGTCTGGCTGTCATCGGTGGAACAATTCAGCTTTTGCTGAAGCTCATACAGCATTTCCGGCGCAATGCCGTCTCCGCTGTTTTCCACCACTACAGAAGCGCTGCCCTCCCGGATCTGGAAGGAGATGCGGATCCGGGCCTGATCTGCCGAGCCGCCCATGCCATGCTCGATGCAGTTTTCCAGCACCGGCTGTAAAAACAGCTTGGGAACGCTCTTGCATCGGAGGGCTTCCGGAATCTCGGGAACCTCCGCCCGGATGGTCTGCCCGAAGCGCATTAGCTGAATCTTCAAATAGGTAATGGCGTGGTCATATTCATTTTCCAGGGTCAGCAGATTGCTGTCCGCCTTGGTGATGTATCGGAAGTATTTCCCCAGATACCCGGCGAACTCCGCCGCCACCTCCGTTTCCTCGTCCTCCAGCATAGAACGGAGGAAAAAGAAGCTGTTGTAGAGGAAGTGGGGATTGATCTGCGCCTGTAGCGTTTTCAACTGGGCTTGCTGCAGGGTGATGGTCTGCCGGTAATTGGTATCGATGAGTTCTTCCAGCTTTGTGGTCATCTGGTTGAATCCGTTGGCCAGGGCGGCAAATTCCTGAGACTTCTGGGGCGCTACTCTTGCGGCGAATTCTCCCTGCCCCGCTTTGTCAAAGGCTGCAATCAAACTCTGAACCGGGCGATTGACGTATTTGTGGAAGGATTGCAGGATCAGCAGGATGACCGTCAGCATTGCTACGAAGAACGCAAGCGTGCTGCCCAGCAGAATATTGGGAACGCTGCTGATCTTGCTGGCGGGGATCAACTGCACAAAGGAACAATCCAGCGTTACGCTGTAGGCACACATGGCAAGGTAGCGAACGCCGTCCAGAGTAATCTGTCCCTGGGTGTCTGTCTTTGCGTGGCTGGTCAGCAGCGCCTCAAGCTCCTGAGGCTGCAGTTGAACACCGCCGGAGCTTGTGACGCAGGTATCCGAAGGGTAGTGGTACAGCAGTGCGTTTTTTCCGGAAAAGGTGTTGAACGAGGATAGAATTTCCTGAATCTTCCCTTCGTCCAGCCGCAGCGCAATCAAAATATGTCCGCTCTCCGCAGAAGTGCCGCCGATGGGATAATAGCAGGGGATAAAAAACACACCATCCATTCGGGTCAGCCGAAAGCCTGTTTCCCGGAAGGCGGCGTATATATTCTGAATATCCGCATAGGCCGCCGCGTTCAGGGAAATGGCTCTCTGCCTGACGGACAGCGCGCGCTCCAGCTTGGGGAAGTAAATGTCCATTCCGCCAATCATGGCGTTCATCTGCTGGGCCACATTCAGCTCCAGCTTCAACTGGTTCAGCTCCCAGTGATAATGGGCGTTGGTGGAAAAGGAGCCCATGCGAAGCTGGGTGTAAAAGGTAATCAACTGCGGACTATCCTGATAAAATAGCTGGTTGGTCATTTCCCGCTGAATCTGCTGGACATTTTCCTCAAAGGTATCCCGAAGATAATTGACATTATTCTGTGCGGAGGAGTACAGCTCCTGTGTGACCATATATCGTCCCCAAAGGGTGCCGGCGATCTGGATCACCAGCAAAACCAGCAGCAGAATCAGAATCGTACTGGTCAAGCGTCTGACAAGGGAGAAGGGGTTTTGATTCGCCATATTGTGTTCCTCCGGCTTTGTGATTTGGATTATATAATGGGTTTCGTCACTTTGTAAAGAGAACCGCGCTTTACGGGTAAAGAATTCGTAAAAAAGTATCAAAAGCGCACTACCCTCTCTCCCACTTCATCTGCTATAATGAGTTTTGGAAAGGATGTGGCCTCATGGAAGATTTAACGTGGCAGGAAAGGATTCCTGTGGCAAAGAAATACGATCTGATCGTCTGCGGCGGCGGAGTAGCCGGTGCGGCGGCGGCACTGTCCGGGCGGCGGCAGGGACTCACTACACTGCTTCTGGACAAGCTGTGCGTTCTGGGAGGACTGGCGACCTCCGGCCTGGTGAACTACTGGGTTCCCCTGTGCAACGGCCGGGGAAAATACATCATCAAGGGCATGGCGCAGGAGCTTTTGCAGCTTTCTCTGGCTCACAGCTTCAACACCCTCTATCCCGATTGGAAGCAGGGAGAGCCGGAGCACGAAACCACACAGCGCAGCGATACCTGGTTTTCTGGCGGGATGTTCTCTCTGACCCTGCTGAAACTGTTGACGGATGAAGGCGTGGAGATCCTCTATGACGCGCTGGTTTCCGCCCCGGTCATGGTGGGAGGGCACTGCGCGGGCGTGATCATCGACGGAAAATCCGGCAGGCGGTTTTATCCCTGCGGCGTTCTGGTGGATGCCACCGGCGACGCCTCCATCATGAAGCAGGCCGGGGTTCCCACCACCGATGGGGAAAATTTCTTCACCTATTACGGCGAGGGCATCACCCTTGGCGGCTGCCGGGCAGCTGTGGAGAAGAAGAACATTTTCCTTGCGTATTACCACCCCTATGGCGGCGCGGCCAACCTCCACGGACAGTTCCAGCCCGAGGGGAAATCGCCCTATGTGGGCTGCGATATGGAAACCATCAATCAGTATTTGCAGGAAAACCAGCTTCGGATGTACGAAAAGGAAAGCGGAAACTGCGGCATGGAGCAGAATATTCACATGCTTCCCGGTATCCCCCAACTGCGCACCGCCCGCCGGATCCGGGGAAACGCGACGCTGACCGGCGAAGACTGCTACCGGCACTGTGATACCTCCATCGGCACCATTTGCGATTTTGAGTTCCGGGATCGGCTGTACGAAGTCCCTTACGGGGTTCTGGTCAAGGATGGGTTTGACAATCTGATTACCTGCGGCCGAAGCGCCTCCGCCTCCGGCTGGGGCTGGGATGTGCTGCGGGTCATTCCTCCTGCGGTTCTCACCGGCCAGGCGGCGGGGATCGCCGCCGCTCTGGCAGCTACCCATGATGTTCCCATTGCCAATATCCCCATTGAGAAGCTGCAAAAAGCCTTGGCGGATACCGGGGTTATCATTCATTTCGATGACAGCTGGGTTCCCGCCGCGGAGAAACAGGACAGCTACGCGGCAACGGCAGACCATATTTGAGGGGGAAACGTTATGAAATACTACTGCAATCCATTGAATCTTCCCTACAAGTATCAGTTATCCGTCCGCAATGGGGTGGATACCGCGTTCCGGGAGGCGGCTGACCCCAGCCTGATCTTTTTCAAAGACCGCTACTGGCTGTTTCCGTCTATGACCGGAGGCTTCTTCACAAGTACAGATTTGTGCAGCTGGGAATTTCACCCCTTCACGGCGGAGATCCCCATCCATGACTACGCACCGGATGTGTGCGTCATTGACGGAGCGCTTTGGTTTTCCGCTTCCAGAGGCGGCAGGAACGGCGCGTTCTACCACAGTCCCGATCCCGTCCATGTCCCCTTTGAAAAGGTTCCGGCCAGCTTTGAATTCTGGGATCCTCATTTATTTCAGGATGAGGACGGGCGGCTGTATTTCTTCTGGGGCTGCACCAATACGTCCCCGATTTGGGGTGTTGAATTGGAAAAAGAAACCATGAAGCCTCTCTGCGCCCCTGCGGGGCTGATCTGGGGTCAGCCGGAACGGCACGGCTTTGAGCGTTTCGGCGAAGATAACCGACCCAACGGAACTGCCCCCTACATTGAAGGGGCGTGGATGACCAAATACAAGGGAAAATATTATTTACAGTACGCCGCGCCGGGAACGGAATTCAACGTCTATTCCGATGGGGTCTATGTGGCGGACACGCCTCTTGGCTCCTACCAGCCTGCACCGAGCAATCCCTATTCCTTCCAGCCCGGCGGGTTTATCACCGGCTCCGGCCACGGTTCTACCTTGAAAGATCGGGATGGCACCTATTGGCACGCAGACACTCTGCGGATCAGCTGTACCCATCCCTACGAACGTCGGCTTGGTCTTTGGAAGGCCGGATTTGACAGCGATGGGGTCCTGTACTGCGACCAGCGCTTCGGTGACTGGCCCCGCGCCATGGACGCGCCCGCCTGGTCTGACCCGGAATGGATGCTCCTTTCCTACGGCAAGCCCGTCCGGGCAAGCTCAGGAGCGCATCCGCAGTGGGCTGTGGACGAAAATATCCGCTCCTGGTGGAGCGCGGACGATTCCGACCCCTGTCCCCAGCTGACCCTGGATCTGGAGCAAAGCTGCATGGTTCATGCGGTACAGGTGAACTTTGCCGATGATGCCCTCCGGGTGAAACCCCCAAAAGACGCAGTGTGGAGTCAGTTCCTGGGGGTTCCCCGGGTCATTGAAGATCGGCCTCTTCACACCCGCTGGCTGCTGGAAGCGTCCATGGATGGAAAAGTATGGGATATTATGGAAGATAAGCGAGCCTGCGATACGGATCTGCCCCACGATCTGGTGGTGAAGGAGGAAGGGGTTCAGGCAAGATATATCCGTCTGACGGTGACGGAACTGCCCTATCATCAGACGGCGCGGATTTCCGGGCTGCGGGTATTCGGTATTTCTCAGGGTCAGGCCCCCGAAAAGGCGAGGGTTCTGGAATGCCGGAGGCTTCCTCTGGATGGCTTTCTCCGTTGGGAGTCCGGCGAGGGCGCGAATGCCTGTATCTCCTGGGGTTATGCCCCGGATAAATTATACCACAGCAAAATGGTGTATGGCTACCGGGAAGCGGCCATCACCGCGTTGATCAAAGGGCAACCGGCATGGGTTCGTGTTGACTGTTTCAACGAACACGGTGTGATCCGGGGCGATGTGTTCTGCCTTGGATAGAATCAAAACTGCCATTATGACAGCGAAGGAGCATGGATTATGAATGCGAATTTGGATTGGCTCACAGACCCAACCGTTTTCAGGGTCAACCGGCTGGATGCCCATTCTGACCACATTTGCTTTGCCAACCCGGAAGAAATGGCACAGGGAAAAACCTCCCTGCGCCAGAGCTTGGATGGGCAGTGGAGCTTTGCGTGGAGCAAAAATCCCCGGCGGCGTCCGGCTGACTTCTGGCAGGAAGATTTCGACGATTCCGATTTCGGTACGATTCAGGTGCCCGGACATATGGAGCTGCAGGGCTATGGTGAAATTCAGTACATCAACACCCTGTACCCCTGGGATGGCCACGCGGAACTTCGTCCCCCGGAAATCGACTGGGAGAATACCCATGTGGGCAGCTATGTACGCCGGTTCGATTTGGAGCCGGGACTGCTGGGGAAGCGGGTGTGCATTTCCTTTCAGGGTGTGGAGCAGGCGTTCTATGTCTGGCTCAACGGCCACTTCGTTGGCTACGCCGAGGACAGCTTCACCCCCTCGGACTTTGACCTGACTCCCTACGTCCGGGAAACCGGGAACCGCCTGTGCGTGGAGGTCTATCAGCACAGCAGTGCAAGCTGGCTGGAGGATCAGGATTTCTTCCGGTTCAGCGGCATCTTCCGCAGCGTGTTTCTCTACGCCAAGCCCGCCGCGAATGTGGACGACCTGTGGCTGCAAACCACGCTTTTGGAGGACAATACCACCGGCAAACTGAAAATCCGTTTGCTCCTCAGCGGTGAAACGGAAAGCGTAACCCTCCATTGTGCCATTGACGGCCTGATGGACGAGGATTTGCCTTTGAGCTTTGACGGAAAATACCATGTCAGTCCAGAATTTATCTTCCCCAATATCCAGCCATGGTGCCACGAAAGGCCTAATCTCTATCATGCGGTTCTGACACTGACCGATTCTTCCGGGGAAGTGTTGGAAGGAATCCCCTACGACATCGGTTTTCGGCGGTTTGAATGGAAGGACGGGATCATGCTCCTCAACGGTCAGCGGCTGGTGATTCACGGAGTCAACCGTCACGAATGGAATCCAAGCACAGGCCGTGCCATCGGCATGGAGGATATGGAGCGGGCCATGGAGACCTTCCGCCGCAATCATATCAATGCTGTCCGCACCTGCCATTACCCCAATCAGACACCGTGGTATCTTATGTGCGACCAAAGCGGCATCTACATGATGGACGAGACGAACCTGGAAAGCCACGGTTCCTGGCAGAAGCTGGGGAAAATTGAACCAAGCTGGAACGTTCCCGGAAGCCTCCCTCAATGGAAGGACTGCGTGCTTGACCGGGCAATGTCCATGTTTGAGCGGGATAAAAACCATGTTTCCATCCTGTTCTGGTCCTGCGGAAACGAGTCCTACGCCGGGGAGGACATTCTGGCAATGGCGGACTACTTCCGCGCCCAGGATCCCAGCCGGCTGGTTCACTATGAGGGCGTGTTCCACAACCGTGCCTTTGACGCAATTTCCGATGTGGAAAGCCGGATGTACGCGTATCCGGATGCGATTCGCGACTATCTGCAAAGCAATCCCAAAAAGCCCTTTCTTCTCTGCGAGTATATGCACGACATGGGCAATTCTCTGGGCGGCATGGAAAGCTACATCCGTCTGGAAGAAGAATACCGGCAGTATCAGGGCGGTTTCATCTGGGATTATATGGATCAGGCGCTGTGGCATGAAAATGTCAACGGTCAGAGGGTTCTGGGCTACGGCGGAGACTTTGGCGAGCGGCAGAGCGACTATGCGTTCAGCGGCAACGGCATTGTTTTTGCGGACGGCAGGGAAAAGCCCGCCATGCAGGAGGTGCGCCACTGGTATTCCGGCGCAGAAGCCCGGAAAGCGCAGGACACTGCCAATGCATCTGGGGCGGAAGCGTTCCGGGTGCAGGAAAGCGGACAAAATCAACCGCTGAAGATTGTGCACGGCGACGGCGCACTGGGGGTTTCCGGGAAGAATTTTGAGATCCTGTTCTCCTATCCGGAGGGCGGCCCGGTTTCCCTGATTTCTGACGGACAGCAGTGGCTGTGGCGCGCGCCCCGGCCTGCCTTCTGGCGTGCTCCCACGGAAAACGACTTGGGCAATGGCTTTGCCGCAGCCAGTTCCATTTGGGCGGCTGTGGACGCTTGGCAGAAGTGCGGCGACATTCAGGTTTTGGAAGAATCGGAGGATATGGTCTCCATTCGCTATACCTACACTGCCCCCGCCATGCCCGGCCTGAAAACGGAGGTAACTTACTCCGTTGACAGCGAGTGCTGCATGAAAGTGGATGTCCACTACTTTGGCATGGAGGGGCGGCCGGAGCTTCCGCTGTTCGGCCTGCGGTTTGCAACGCCGGTTCCAGTCGAACAGGTGGAGTGGGTCGGCCTGTCCGGGGAAACCTACCCGGACAGGAAGAAGGGCGGTATTTTCGGCACCTACAGCGAAGTGCCACACATCGCGGACTATCTGGTTCCCCAGGAGTGCAGCTGTCATATGGACACCCACCAAATGATCCTCCGTCTGGCGGGTCATGCTTTGACGATTCAAAAGGATGGGGCGCCCTTTGCTTTTTCTGCCATTCCCTATACCCCTCAGCAGCTGAGCGAGGCCTTCCACGCTGACGAGCTGCCCGCTCCCTGCAGAACGGTGGTGACGCTCTGCTGCGCCATGCGGGGCGTTGGCGGCATTGACAGCTGGGGAGCCAATATGGAAGAAGCGTATCGGGTTTCCGCTGAAAAGGATATCTGTTTCTCCTTCCGGTTCCGGCTTTGAGAATTTAGGAAGAACAATAGATTCCCGACGGTCAGTCCCCCAAGGATGCCGGACATAAGCAGACCGTTTATCTAAGGCAACACCGCACAATTGCGTCAGCGGATCTCAGCGGATCTTTTGCGCCATTTCTGCAGTTCCAAAAACGGGAAATACATACAGTATTCCCCCGTTTTTGAAACTTTGAAATGGCACAAAATCTCTCGCTGAGCTTCCTTGCCGAATTATGCGGTGTTGCCCTAAAACAAGGAGAATGGAAATGAGTAAATGGCAGAGATACAAATTCATGCCCGTGCGGCCTTTGGGCGAGGATGGGAAAATCGTGACTGGTTCAAAGGAACATATTGCGCTGTCCCGGAAAGTGGCAGCGGAGGGTATGGTACTTCTGAAAAATGAAAACCGTCTGCTTCCCCTGAAACGGGGAAGCCGCGTGGCACTGTTCGGCAAGGCCAGCGTGGACTATGTGAAAGGCGGCGGCGGAAGCGGCAACGTGACCGTGGCCTATGTCCGAAACCTCTGCGATGGCATGGAGGAAAAGGCGGCAGAGGGAAAGGTGAATATTTTTGCTCCGCTGCATGAATTCTACCGGGAAAATGTGGCAAGCCAGCGGGCGGCGGGGAAAGAACCGGGGTTTACTGTGGAGCCGGAGATACCTGCGGCACTTCTTGAGCAGGCGGCGATGGAGTGCGATACCGCTGTTATCAGCATCTGCCGGTTTTCTGCCGAGGACTGGGATCGTAAGGGGGAGCCAAACGACGGCGATTTCTACTTGTCACTGGAAGAACAAAAGATGGTGTCGGATGTCTGTGCCCGTTTTGACCGGATTGTGGTCGTCCTGAATGTGGGCGGCATGGTGGACACCTCCTGGTTTGCCTGTAATCCAAAGATCGGCGCCGTGCTGCTGGCCTGGCAGGGCGGCATGGAGGGGGCTATGGCGGAGGCAGATATCCTCTGCGGCGACGTAAACCCCTCCGGCAAGCTGACGGATACCTTCGCGGCATCTTTTGACGACTATCCCTCCTCGGCCGGCTTCAATGAATCCAGGGATTATGTCTGCTACACCGAGGATATTTTCGTGGGCTACCGATATTTTGAGACGATCCCCGGTGCGGCGGAGAAAGTCAACTATCCCTTTGGTTTTGGCCTGTCCTACACCACGTTCCGTCTGGAACCGCTGATTTCGCAAGGAGATGACGAGGAAATTTCTGTCACTGTCCGGGCAACCAACACCGGAAATACGGCGGGCCGGGAAGTGGTGCAGATCTATTCTTCCGCGCCCCAATGCCGTCTCGACATGCCGAAGCTGGAACTGCGGACATTCCAAAAGACCCGGCTGCTCCAGCCGGGCCAGGCGCAGGAATTGACCCTGACCTTCCCCACCGCCGAGCTTGCCGCCTACGATGAAAAGCTGGCAGCTTTTGTATTGCCGGCGGGAAGCTACACGATTCTGGTGGGAAATTGTGTCCGCGCTCTGGAAGAGGTGGGTCATTTTGTCAATGAAGCGGAGCGGATCACGGAGCAGGTGAAGAACCGCTGCGTTCCTGCCAAGCTGCCCCGCCGCCTGAAAGCGGACGGCAGCTTCGAGGATCTGGAAACCGGCGAGTATCCAACCCTGTACGACACCGCCGGATGGCCGGAGAAGCACAGCTGGGATGCCGAACACATCCTGCCCGATTCCAGAGGTATCAAAATTCCGGAAGGGCGGCTGAATTTTGAACAGGCAGCCTCCGGTGAAGTGACCACGGAAGCGTTCCTGGAAAGTCTGACGGATGACGAGCTGATTACCCTGCTGGGCGGCACTCCCAACCGGGGCGTGGCAGATACAAGGGGTATCGGCGGACTGGACTATCTGGGCATTCCGGCGGTGATGACCGCCGACGGCCCTGCCGGACTTCGGATCGTCCCCGACCGAGGGGTGAAAACCACAGCCTGGCCGGTGGCAACGCTGCTTGCCTGCACTTGGGACACGGAACTGATCTATGCGGTGGGCCAGACGGGCGCGAAAGAGGTTTTGGAGAACAACATCGGTATGTGGCTGACCCCTGCCATCAATATCCATAGAAGTCCCCTGTGCGGCCGGAATTTTGAATACTATTCGGAGGACCCGCTGGTGGCGGGAAAGCTGGCCGCCGCCATGGTGCGGGGGATCCAGTCCCAAAATGTTTCCGCCTGTGTGAAACACTTCTGCTGCAACAACAAGGAAACCAACCGATACGCAAGCGATTCCCGGGTTTCTGAACGGGCACTGCGAGAGATTTATCTGAAGGCATTTAAAATCGTTGTAAAAGAGAGTGACGTCTGGAGCATTATGACCGCCTATAACCTGCTGAACGGTACCTATACCTCGGAAAATGAGGAACTGCTGACCGGGATCCTCCGGGAGGAGTGGGGCTACGACGGCCTTGTGGTGACAGACTGGGGCAACTGGGCGGAGCACTATCGGGAGGCTCTGGCGGGCAACAATGTGCGCATGCCCCACGGCAGCCTTAGACGATTGCAAAAGGCCATGGAACTGGGATTGATCTCCCGGAACACTTTGATAGAAAACGCACGTCAGGTACTGCAATGGATGCTGAGGCTGGAATGAGAATCCATGAATCCATTGCCAATGATAAGGAGCCCCTAAATTCAGGTTGCTTAATCAAATACTGACCTACCAATCATTCATTCTATCAAGGGGATGACGGATGGAACGAGGGGCAGATTTGGAAAATTCACGCATTTAGAAGGCCGTTTTTAATTGTATTCCCTGATCAAAAAGGCGCCCAGAAAGCATTGCTGTCAGCCGCTTTTTTGCCCCTTAAATGCGTGAGCGGAGGTGCCTGCTGTATGAGAAAAGGTGCCGCCAAACTGACGGCACCCTGTTCGGTCAATTACTTACTTTTTCCCTTCCCTTCCTTTCCTTCCGTCTGTCCTGCTTCACGCTGAACCTGCCATTCCCGGAACTCCCGCTGGCCTTCTTCGCTTTCGTAATAGGCGAGGATGTCGGGGAGGATACACCGGGCAATGTGCTCGATTTCGTGTTGCGGAATACCGGAATTGTTGATTGGCTTTTTCCTGCGGCCCAAGCTGGTTGTTCCCTCCGGTTCGGTATGAAATTTTTAAGGTGCAGTTGTGGGTGGACGGACAATCTGTTGCTGACGGCATGGCTCCTTTCTCAAGAAACGGAAAATGCAGGCGCTTGTCAAGCCATGGGCTTGATGGGCGTCTGCATTTTGCTTGCGTGTATTATATCACATTGGGAGTGAGTGTCAATAGCTTGGAAAGTGGTTGCGATGTAGAACAATAGCGGTGGAAAAGTGCTTGCATCACAATGGATTTTCCTTGCGATTTCATTGCAGTAAGGGAATCGTACTCGCCACCGGAAAATCCGGCTTCTATTCTTCTACGTCTTGATTGAGGGCGGACAAAACTTGCAGCCAGGTGTCGACATTTTAGAGAAAAAGCCGTTGTACTGCAATGACTTTTCGCCGCATTTCTATTGAAATAAGGATATTGTATGTCCACTTCGAAAAATGTCTTTCTGATGTCGACAGGTGAGCTTTCTCCGCATTTAGAACCCGTTTTCGGCTTCCGAATATACCGATATCACCCCTCCCAAAATTGAGGAAAAAAGTGGTTGCGCCGCAACGGCTTTTGGGGGTCTAAATGCGTAAAATGGCAGAGGGTTTGATATGATCTAGGGAGAAATGGTATTCCAGCTTATTTCTTTCGGTAGATCACAAGTAGGTCCTCAATTGACATGTATGGCTCATAGCCGTTTTCCTCCAACAGATTGACCAGATTCTCAAAACCATTGCCCTCTTCGTTCACTGCATACTTTTTGAAATCGCTGTCAGCAGATATTTTCAAAACAACATACTGGGTTTCCAGCATATGCTCCGGCGAGCAATACCGCACATCGTATAGGATTTCCCGTTGAGACAGATACGTTGTGTAAAATGTTGTAGCAGTCACAGAAGCTCCATCCGGAATTTCTGATAGCGCATCCCTTATATTCTGATAGAAGTCATAATAGCGAACAGCTTGAACCGGATAATGGATTGCCTTTGGAACCACGACCTTGTAAAAGCAAGCCACGCTGACAATAAACGCGGCTGCGAGGACAGTCACACGCTGCCAATTGATCCTGATATCCGCCAGATTCACCACCGCAAGATACACCAGAAATGCAGTAGAGCCGAAGGTGTACTGGAAGAAAATATCGTGCTGGTATTGGTAGTCAGACATCAGATTCACCAGTATAGGGGATAACTCATATCAATATTACCATCGAAACGGAACTATTTCAATGACTGGATTTTCTACCAGCAAGCAATGCATGTGTGGCCACAAACCTTGCTGCGACAAAAGTCGCAAGCAATGCTTATGGCGCGCCATATGCGAAAAACGCGCATTTCCGCTCCGGCGGATCTGTGCGTTTTCTGCTTGTTGGGAAATCTCCCAAGCCCTTTGAATCACAAGTTCCTTGTGAGCTACGCACCCTGCGGGCGCTTATTTGATGCGGAATTCGATTTCATTTCGCAGTAATTCTATTTTAGGGTTGACTTAGGGTTGCGTGCGTGATATAGTAAACCCAGAATAAGCTGGAGGTGAGATAGTGAAAGAGTTAGGAAAACGTCTGCGGGTGTTGCGGGAGAGCGTTGGGCTCTCTCAGGCAAAGCTGGCACAGGAGATTGGCTCCAACCAGTCCAGCATCAACCGCTATGAAAACGGGCAGGCTGCTCCAACCGTAGAGCTTCTGCGCAAGTATGCAGACTACTTTGATGTGTCGATGGATTATATCTTTGCCCGCTGCGATGACCCCAGAGGAAAACTCTACGAAAACAGAATCATGAAACAGCGTGATGCTCCAGAACTGCGGGACTTTATCGAGATGTGCTTTGAACCAGGCTCCCCTATGAACAAACGGTTGAAGGAAACCCTGTTTCAGATGATGACGGAGGGAAAGAAATGAAAGCTGTCATTTACGCCCGCTATTCCTCCGACAGCCAGCGGGAGGAATCCATCGAAGGTCAGATTCGGGAATGCACCGCCTTTGCCGAAAAGAACGGCATCACGATTCTGCGCCACTATATTGACCGTGCCTATTCCGCAAAGACGGACAACCGACCGGATTTTCAGGAAATGATTAAAGACAGCGGCAAGAAGCTGTTTGACATGGTCATCGTCTGGAAGCTGGACAGGTTTGCGAGAAACCGTTACGACAGTGCCAGATACAAAGCACAGCTGAAGAGGAACGGCGTGAAAGTGGTGTCCGCAACGGAAGTGATTTCGGAAGGTGCGGAGGGTATCATTCTGGAATCCGTTTTGGAAGGTTATGCGGAATATTACTCCGCCGATCTGTCTGAAAAGGTCATCCGTGGCAGAAAAGAAAATGCGCTGAAGTGCAAGTTCAACGGTGGCACCCTTCCCATCGGTTATGTGATTGATGAGGAACAGCATTTTCAAATCGACCCACTGACCGCTCCCTTTGTTCTGGACGTGTTCAAGAAATACGACAAGGGCGCGACGATGAAGGAGCTGTGGGATTGGCTGAATGACAGCGGCGTCAGAAATACCCGTGGTCAACCGCTGAATTTCAACAGCATTCAGCACATGCTGAGCAACCGCCGCTATATCGGAGAATACAAATATCGGGACATCATCATCCCAGACGGTATCCCTGCCATCGTCCCGGAAGATTTGTTTGACCGGGTCCAGGAGAAGCTGGCGCAAAACAGAAAAGCCCCGGCCCGTCACAAAGCCGAGGACGATTATCTGCTGACCACCAAACTGTTCTGCGGCTACTGCGGCGCTTACCTCTGCGGCGAAAGCGGCAAGAGCCGGAACGGCACCATTCACCACTACTACAAATGTGTGTCCGTGAAAAAGAAGCGGACAGACTGCAAGAAAAAGCCTGTGCGCAAGCAATGGCTGGAGGATCTGGTGGTCAATGAAGTGATGAAGGTGGTCATGGACGACAAAGCCATTGAAGCCATCGTATCCATGGTGATGGACTTGCAGGACAGGGAAAACACCAGCCTCCCCCTGTATGAGCAGCAGCTCCGGGAAGCGGAAACCGGCATCCAGAATCTTCTGAACGCCATCCAGCAGGGCATTCTCACCAAGTCCACCAAGAGCCGGTTGGAGGAACTGGAAGCTGCCAAGGAGGAATTGGAGATCAAGATTGCCAACGAAAAGATTGCCAAGCCCAGAATCAGCCCGGAGTTCGTCACCTTCTGGCTCCACAAATTCCGCAAGCTGGATGTACGCCAGCAGTCCCACCGCAAAATGCTGATTGACACCTTTGTGAACGCCATTTACCTGTACGATGATAAACTGGTTCTCACCTTCAACTACAAGGACGGCACCAGAACCATCACCCTGGATGATGTGAAAGAAGCCGTAAAGAACAATACCGGTTCGGATTTGGATTGCCGTGGTGCACCA
>Ga0256405_10005559_pt1 | contig 21542 bp, 20 predicted proteins | sample RumenRJG_02DNA_FD_189096 | JGI IMG/M metagenome (GOLD analysis project Ga0256405, IMG submission 189096) | Bovine rumen microbial communities from Lethbridge, Alberta, Canada - RJG_02 | ecosystem: Host-associated > Mammals > Digestive system > Stomach > Rumen | place: Canada: Alberta... | reverse complement strand
CAAGGAAATCGCCGACAAGCACAACATCAGCATCAACACCGTCATCACCCACCGCAAGAACATCACCCGCAAGACCGGCATCAAGACAGTCGCCGGCCTCACGGTGTACGCCATCCTCAACGGATATGTGGATATCAATTCTGTGAAATAGGGCCCTTCGAGAATTCGCAGCCGCAGAAGGTCTGGTTGTAGAAGTTCTGCTCCTTGATAATTTCATTCCGGCGTGGCTGGAGACCGCCCTTGCGCCAGTTGCGCCCCCACCACTGCACCGTCTGCCCGGTGCTGCCAGCTGCTTGGCCAGCCGCACGCGTATCCGCCACCGCCGCCTCGCAGGCCCTGCGCCCGGCCTCATCCACCTGCTCCAGACTCTTCCAACGCGAAGACGCCAGGCTGGTCGTGAGCGTGCCGAACCCGTGCTCCAACGCATAGCGCGCGGCCCTGGCAAGACGGAAAGCGAAGCACTCCAGGCATCTCGGGCCGCGCTCGGGAGCATCCTCCCGACCCCTTGCCACTTTTGCGAGCCACTCCTCGTGGTCGTAATCATCATCAATCACCTCTATCCCGAACTCCCGCGCATAACGCAGGATCTCCGCCTTGCGCTTGTCGTACTCCTCCCTGTCGCAGATGTTGGAGTTGCTCCAGAAAATGGCCATTTCCTCGCCCGGGTCGCGGCCAGCCTGCCGGTACGCCTCCGCCAGGGCCTCTACGATGGCCCCAGAGCATGGCGCACAGCAGGAATGCAGCAGCAGGCGCCCTTCCGGCAGTTCTTCTGGCAATAATCCGTTCATTTCCCTGCAAATTTACAAAATCCTTTTTCATCGTCAAGCGTGCATGCTGTCCTACAAAAGACCTCGTTTTGCATACCGCCAATCTGAAAATGCGGGAGTTGTATGCAAAAGCCCCGGTTTTGCATACGGGAGGCTCGAAAACCGAAGGGTTGTATGCAAAAATGGCCGTTTTGCATACGCCCGGCATATAGTTGAAGATTAATTGCTACCTTTGCAAATATGAAAAAGACCGTACTTGTATCCGGCGGTGCCGGATTTATAGGAAGCCACGTGACCGTGGAACTCAAGCAGGCAGGGTACGACGTACTCATAGCCGACAATTTCAGCAACTGCGACGAAACAAACTACAATGGCGTCTGCGAGATCCTCGGGGAGAAACTCCCCCTCGTGAAGATAGATTTCTGCGATGCCGCAGCCGCCGACAAACTCTTTGCCGACAACAAGATAGACGCCGTCATCCACTTCGCCGCCTTCAAGGCAGTGGGCGAAAGCGTGGCGGAACCCCTCAAATACTACAAGAACAATCTCGAATCCTTCATGAACGTGCTGGAGGCCGCCCAGGCGCACGGATGCAAGAACGTCCTGTTCTCATCTTCCGCAACCGTCTACGGCGAGCCAGACGCAGTGCCCGTGACCGAGCAGAGCCCCCGCAAACCTGCCACATCCCCCTACGGAAACACCAAGCAGATGTGCGAAGACATCCTCCAAGACAGCGTCCGCGCCTCGAAGGGCGGTCTGAACGGCATCCTGCTGCGCTACTTCAACCCCATCGGAGCGCACCCCAGCGCCCTGATCGGTGAGCTCCCCCGCGGCGTGCCCAACAACCTCGTCCCCTTCATCACCCAGACCGCCATCGGCAAGCGCGAGTGCCTCAGCATCTTCGGCAACGACTATCCCACCGATGACGGCACCTGCCTGCGCGACTACATCGACATCGTGGACCTCGCGAAGGCCCATGTGTATGCCGTGCGCCGCATGCTCGACGAGCAGATGAAGGCCCCCTGCGAGGTGTTCAACATCGGCACCGGCCGCCCCGTGAGCGTGCTGGAACTGGTGAACGCCTTCGAGAAGGTGAACGGCCTCAAACTCAACTGGAAGTTCGCACCGCGACGCGCCGGCGACGTGACCGCCATCTGGGCGGATCCCACCCTCGCAAACAAGGAACTCGGCTGGAAGGCAGAGCGCAGCGTGGAGGAGACTCTCGCCGCAGCCTGGGCCTGGGAGAAGCGCCTGGCAGGCAAGTAGTTCGCCCGATGACGGTTGGCCTCATATCCGACACCCACGGGGTTTTCAGCCAGGAGTTCCGCGAGTTCCTGGAGCCCGTCGACGAACTCTGGCATGCCGGAGACTGGGGCGGCGACGACTCTTTCCTCCAGAGTATCAAGGACTTCAAGCCTGTCGTGGGAGTCTACGGAAACTGCGACGGCCTGCCCGCCCGCTACGACTTTCCGGAGTTCCAGAGCTTCGAGCGCGAAGGCCTGAAGGTGCTGATGACCCACATCGGCGGATATCCCGGCCACTACAACCCCGTCGCCCGCCGGGTGATCATGGAGGAGAGGCCCGGACTGTTCGTCTGCGGGCATTCGCATATATTGAAGGTACAGTGGGATGAGAAGTTCGGGATGCTGACGATGAATCCTGGCGCGGCCGGCCTGCAGGGATGGCAGGTAGTGCGCACCGCCCTCCGCTTCAAGATCGCGGACGGTGCCGTCAGCGGCCTGGAAGTCTTCGAACTGCCCCGCACTGGTGGCGGCCAACTCGCTGGTTATTAACGTTTTGAATAGTAGTGCCTTCCCTGTTTTTGCGGAAGGCACTCATACCGAATATGCTGATTATCACCAAGATAAGCGCCACCATCCTCGCCGTACTCCTGGCGGTGGCTCCGGCGCAGAAGATGAAACAGTTTCCGGACGGAACGCGAGCGGAGCGCTGGTTCAAGGCCGGACAGAGCCGCACGCCCAAGGCGGAACGCACCCAGTACATAATTACCGAACACGGCGTGCGGCAGGACAGCACCATACTCCAGACTGCGCAGATACAGGCGGTGATCGACAAGGCGGCCGCTGCCGGAGGAGGCACGGTGGTCATCCCCGCAGGCACCTATCTCTCCGGATCCCTCTTCTTCAAGCCCGGCACACATCTGCACCTGCAGAAGGGTGCGACGCTCAAGGGCAGCGACGACATCTCCGACTTCGCCCTGCTCGAGACCCGCATAGAGGGTCAGACCTGCAAATACTTCGCGGCGATCGTGAATGCGGACGGATGCAACGGCTTCCATCTCACGGGAGAAGGCACCCTCGACGGCAACGGCCTGCGCTACTGGAAGGCCTTCTGGCTCAGGCGCAAGTTCAATCCCGACTGCACGAACAAGGATGAGATGCGCCCGCGCCTGCTCTACGTATCGAACTCGGACGACGTGCTCGTGGAGGGGGTGCGCCTCCGGAACTCGCCCTTCTGGACCACCCACTTCTACAAGTGCAAGTGGCTCAGGCTCAAGGACCTGCATATCACATCCCCACGCAGGCCGGTGGCAGCCCCCAGCACCGACGCGGTCGACCTCGACGCCTGCAGGTACGTGCATATCTCCGGATGCTATATGTCCGTGAACGACGATGCGATTGCCCTCAAGGGCGGAAAGGGGCCTTACGCCGACACCGCGCCGGAAAACGGACCGAACGAGTTCGTGCTTATAGAAAACTGTCGTTTCGGCTTCTGCCACAGTGCACTCACTGCAGGAAGCGAGTGTGTGACTGCGCGCAATATAGTTATGCGGAACTGCACGGTGGACGGCCCCTGGGTACTGCTGCGACTGAAGATGCGTCCGGACACCCCGCAAGTTTACGAGCATTTCCTGCTGGACGGCATCAGCGGCAACTGCGGCTCGGTGCTGCACATCCACCCATGGACGCAGTTTTACGACCTTGGCGACCGCCGCGACATCCCCCTCAGCATAGGCCGGCATATCACTATACAGAACTGTTCGCTCGAGAGCAAGACAGTGCGCGACATCGAGGAGATGCCGGAACAGTATCTGCTGGAGGATCTAAAGATTCTGGAGGACTAGGCCTTGGGCTGGCCGAACTCCTCGAGGAGATTCCAAAGCCCGTCCTCGCTGAGCACCCCGCGCTTGAGATTCGCAGGGAGTTCTCCTCTCTCATCCGCCTCGAAATCCTCTTTCCAGAGGCCTGAATCCATGTATTGCCGGAGGATGGCGATATCGTTCAGCGCCGCTCTCGCCCGATTGAAACGGCGCTCCATTTCGCGAATGCGCGAGATGCGGGGATCGGTTTTCATTTCAGATAATCCTTGATATTTATGGACCCCGCCTCGTTCCTGATATCGAGGCCAGGGACATACTCCTCCATCCGGGTCGAACCGCTCGCCTTATCGACATAGAAATAAACGAACGAGCCCGTATTACTGCGGAAAACAACCTTGTACTCCGCCTGCGTCTCATCTCCCATCGCCACATACATTATTTCCGGATTCTCCTCAGCTATACTCCAGTCGTAATTCTGATGGCAATAATTGTTCACCCCCTCGAATGCCTTCTCCGCCGTTATACCGCCACCGCAGGAGCATAACAGCAAAAGGATAATCATGGATACCTTCAAGAAATTATTCATACCATTTGCCTTTTTTGCAAAGTTAGCGCTTTTTTGTGCACAAAAAAAGGAGACATCCTCTTTCGATGATGTCTCTTTGTGCGGTAGGTGAGAATTGAACCTGTGCAATGTAAAAATCGGTTGAACCCAGGGCGAACCGGGGGGAAATGCCGATTTCGCAATGTTTTACGGGGGTTCGTGGGATTGTAAGAAATTGCAACCTTTTGCAAAAAAATTCGCATAAGTCGGGAAAAAGTCGGGAAAAGTCGGGAAAAATTACTACCTTTGTCCCAACAATGATTCAATGATATGGCAACTATTAAATTCCGGCTATCCTCAAAAGCCGACAAAACCACAGGACAAAGTGAGGTCCTTATTAGATTCTTTCACGGTCGTATTGACCAATACGCAAAAACCAACATTTTCGTTAACCCGGAGAGGTGGAACCCTGTGGGCGAACGTGTCACCGTTCCTCGTTTCCGTGTAATGTCCCCGGAGGCCATAGGGGTAACTGCAGAACTCACCGACATAAACGCCAGGTTGGAACAGGTGAAAGAGTTTGTTACTACCCGATTCAACGAGGCCGGGGCCGGAAAGGTGCAATTACCTGGTTCCTGGCTGGCCGACCTGTTGAAAGAATACAATTTCCCTACCATGCCGGAATCCCGTAGGGTGTTGGATATGATAGACAGGTTCAGCGAGCAACGGGAGGTTTCGGCCTCAAACGTCAACCACGGAAAGGCCGTGTTTCGTGCATTTAGGCGTTTCCTCATTTTCAAGGGTTCCCCCGACCTGGAGGTTGACGAGGTAACCCCCGACACGTTGAGGTCGTTCACCGACTATCTGCGAAAGGAACACACGTATTTTGATATCAAAGAAGATGATAACGGAGGCCGTTCCGTCGTGTTCCTCAACAGTTCATTCAAGAGGGCGTTTAATGCGGTCCCGGAATCCCGTTTGCCGGGCGAGAGGGGGCAAAATGCTATAAATAAGTTCCTGGAACAGTTGAGGACCTTTTATATTTGGGCGAACAATAACGAGTTGACCACAAACAACCCGTTCCGCAAATACAAAGTTCCGCAATACCTTTACGGAACACCGTACTATATTACCGTAGAGGAAAGGAACCAACTTTGGGCGTACGATTTCACCGACAACCCCCGTTTGGAGGCCCAAAGAGATATCTTCGTGTTTCAATGCGTGATAGGTTGCCGTGTTTCCGATTTGCGTAACCTAACCAAAGGGTCCGTTATCAATGGAGCAATTGAATACATTCCGAGGAAAACGAAAGAGGGCCGACCCGTGACGGTTCGGGTTCCTTTGAACTCCGTGGCCCGTGCCATTGTAGAGAAATACCAGGACACCCCCGGAGCCAGCTTATTGCCGTGCATATCGGACCAACGTTATAACGACGCAATCAAAGAGGTTTTTACCGTAGCCGGATTGACCAGGCCCGTCACCGTATTGAATCCCACCACCAGGCAAGAGGAAAAACGACCTTTGAACGAGGTGGCAAGTTCCCACCTTGCGAGGCGGTGTTTTATAGGCAACCTGTACAAACAGGTAAAGGACCCGAATTTGATAGGCAAATTATCCGGCCATGTTGAGGGTTCAAAGGCGTTTGCACGTTATCGGGATATTGACGAGGAAATGAGGCGGGAGCTGGTGGATATGTTGGTGTAATATGTGCGTACGTAGTGACTCCGAAAAAGTAATTATCAATGATTCAATCAATACAGTTATGAGCAACGAAAACAACATTAAGGTCGGCCCGAATACGGGCAACCTTTTAATGGCTTTGCGGTCCATTGAATCCGCACGAAATTATTATTTCCTTGCAATGGAGGAAACCAGGGGAACGGCCGAGGAATCGGAACCAATGACCCCGGAGGAAAACGCCAACTTTGACCGTGTGCGGGATATGGTGCAAAAGGAAATAGACGACAATGTGTTAATGTGGGCGAACACCACCGACGAGGGGGGCGAGTTATGACGCATTCCGAATACGTGAGGTTGACGGGGATATTCAAGCGGTGGGCATATGCGACGACCACCGTATTCCCACAACTCGCAAAAGCCGACCAAGGGCCGACAATTCAAGCCGTACGGCAAGAGGACAAAAAGGTTTCCGACGAAATGGATCGTTTAGTGGATTCCTACGTAGCCGAGAACCAGGCGAGGACCGACGAGGGGCAAAAACCTACGGCCGACCTTAACGCATTGGTTGAGGCAATGCGGGGGTTCCTGTCTGCGACCGACTCCCCCGTGTTGTGGCTAAACGTCAACTTTGACGAGACACGGAAAAGGGTCGGGGAGTGGTTGGACCTTGCCGAGGGCCTGTTTCCTGTCCTTTTGCCTCCGTTCCTCCGTAAGTTAAGGGAAAGCAAGGACTACGAATTGGCTATTGCAAGCGGGCGAATAACTCCCCCGTACACCTGGAACGACACAACGGCAAATTTGGCCCGGTGGCTGAAAGATAACGGCTTTATTCCGCACGTGGTAGAAGAATTTAAGGTGTCTCCCGACGACGACAGGCGGGGGAATCTTCGTTGGGCGGTTGCCGACAATGTGTTCACGATTAAGGGCCGAAAGGTTTCGGCCAAACAACTATCGGATTCAGTTAAACGCCAGGGTTGAGAATTGGCGAGATACAAGACAAACGAGGTCACCTTTTGAGGTGGCCTTTTTGTTTCTCATACGTGCGTAGATGACTACGGAAAAGTCCGATATTCCACGACCGAGGGGGAGTTTTCGGAAATAATCGGAAAAAGGCGGGAAAAACTACAATCAAAGGTAACACAAAGGTAACAATGGCCCCGGCTATTCTCCCGACCTTTGCATTGTCACGGTGGAATTGCACAAGACTACCAACGCAATCCATGTGTGGCCAGGTGACAAACCAACCCCCGTTTGGTAGCGAGGCGAGAGAGTCCCAACTTAAAACAATTACATTATGATTGATTTATTAAGTTTAGCGAAAGAGGCCCCCGGAACCATTGTTGCCGTTCCTGTGGGAGATTTGATAGAGGCGAATAGCCGATTGGTAGAAAAGGCGGTGGCAGACCTGGAACAATCTATTGCCGAGAGGCGGGCAACTGTCTATTATACCAGGGAACAGGTAATTTCATTGTTGAATGTGGACCCGTCAACCCTGTGGAGGTGGAAACAACGTGGCTACCTGGTTCCTATTAAGGTAGGCGGGGAAAACCGTTATTGTTCCAAAGATATTGACAGGATATTGGAGAGGGGCAAATGAGAACGAGAGAGAAAACACCCGCACGTCTGCGGGAGATGAACCCGACGAGGGCATTGGCCTATTGTGCTAATATAACGTCGGCCTATTGGTCCAGGTTGGAAAGTGACACCGTTTTGGACCTGTGGAGAGTGTTCCGTGCTTATATCCTCAACGGCTACCGAGATACGGGCGTTGAGGTCCCGGCCGGGGTGGTGGATATATGGCACGATTGCAAACCTATTATTGACGAAAAGGCGAGGTTATGAGACGAGATTATGACAGGCCGAGCGAATGGGATAGTTTCGTATTCTATAAATCGTTTTACGGGCCTATTTCCGAGTTATCAAACGAGCAATTGGGCAGATTGTTCCGACACCTGTTCACGTGGCAAATAGAGGGCTTTGCGGAGCCGGAACAGGATATTTCAATGGCTTTCCGTTTTATCGTGAACCAATTCCGAATAGATGATTGCAAACGGTTGGAAACATGTGCCAGGAATCGGGCGAATATCCTTAAACGTTGGAATACGACCGAATACGACCGAATACGAATGTATACCATAATGAGAATGAAAATGAAAATGAGAATAAGAATGGTAATGTTGTAAAGTCAAAGAATGTTCCGTTGTCACTACCATATCCCGACAATCCCGAATTCGTTTCAACCTGGAACGAACTACGGGCAACCCCAAAGTGGAGGAACAAGAGTGAAAGGGCGTTAAAAATGGCTTTGAAACAGTTAGCGAAATACGACGTTCGTTTCTCCGTCTCGCTTATGCAATCGGCAATCGTAGGCAACTACCAGGGCGTAACCTATCCCGATACCCCCGTTAGATATGAGCAATGGAAACGGAGCAATCCGGGAACACGGGAGGAAACCCCCACCGTCTCACCTATTACCGATATAGATAACCTGTATAACGATTAGGCAAATGGAGAATAACAAAGTTAAATATAACCGTTTTAATACGGATTCCGAGGGGTTGAGGTTGCCGGAATCCAGGGGCCTGGAATGCCAAGTTTTGGCCGACCTGGTGGCCAATCCGGAGTTGTTGCCACAGGTTCGGGGCATTGTCTCCCGGCAAATGTTCACGTCTCCGGGATTGCAAAAGGCCTGGACTATCCTCAACGAAATGAGCAATAGCGGGGCAACCATAGACGTTTCTACGATAGGAACCAGGGTGGAGAAAGAGACCCTTATGGCCATTATAGGGGTTGAGCCGGGGTTAACATTGGCCACGATAGACCATTGCCGAGCATTGGCAGAAATGGCCACCCGTCGGCTAATGTGGTCACGTGCCTACGATATGATGATTAAAGCCGGAGACACGGGAACGGAAATGGCCAGGTTGTTGGCCATGCCGGGAAAGCTGGTTGACGACCTTAACAGTCAAACCGTAGCGGGGCGGGAAACGCAAAGTATTACCGAGGTCCTCAACTCATATTCAAATGAACTCCAGGACAGGGCGAACGGCACGGTCCGCAAAGTTCCTACGGGATTCCCACGATTAGACAAAACCATTTTGGGAGGTTGGACCGGGGGGAATCTTGTGGTTATGTCTGCCAGGCCGTCGGTCGGCAAATCTGCCGTAATGCTAAACATGGCGGTTTCTGCGAGTCGTGCCGGATTCCCGGCAACAGTCTATTCCCTGGAAATGCCTAACATTGATTTAGGCCAACGTCTTGTCCTGTCTACGGGATTCGTGAGGCCGGGGGATATCGTGAACGACACGGCCGTTCAATCCCTGGATTGGGGGCAGATTGAGAGGGCCAACGGGCAATTTGATAATCTGCCATTGTGGTTCAACACAAAGTTGAGGACCCTTGACGAGATTTGCAACGACATTGTGTTGCAACACGACCGGGGGCGGTGCGAGGTGGCGTTTATAGATCATTTGCATATCATATCCAACACCGACAACAGGGTGTCGGCATACCAGGCAATAACCGAGCGAACCAGGCGGTTCAAATTGTTAGCAATGGACACGGGGATTCCTGTGGTCCTATTGTGTCAGTTGAACCGTATGGCAGACACCGAGAACAGGCCCCCCGATTTGCGGGACCTACGGGATTCCGGGAGCATTGAACAAGATGCGGATATCGTGCTAATGCTGGACCGACCTGGAGGCAAGACGGACCCCCGTGTTAATATGTGGGTGCGTAAGAACAGGAACGGCAAAGCCGGAGATATCCTCATTGGATTGAATGGTGACGTTTCCAGGGGGTTCACGGTGTTTTCGGAGAGAGATACGGAGAACGACTACAAAACGCCACTACGGGCCGAATACGGGCAAAAAGGAGGTGTTTACCAATGATAGCCGACGAGGCCCGCAAATCAAGCGAGAGAGGGCAAAAACAGGGCGTTTCGGAACATGGTGATATCCTCAACGAACAACGAGGAAACAAAGAGGAAACAAAGAACGAGAACCACCCCCACCAGGCGGGAGGGCCGACCTTGCCGGAGCCGTGGGACCCGCTACCAATGGAGGATTGGGAAATGGTGGATTTTGGCAATTGGGATTTCGCTTTGGAGGAATGGCCGTTGGTGGAGTTAGGCAATTGGCCACCGTTGCCGGAGTGGGATTTGCACGAACTCCGAGCGAACCCCGAGGGAAAGCCGTGAGAAAGCCGTGAGAAACACACGACGAACAGGTGGCGAACAGGTGAGAAACGGGGAGGGATTACACGGTGTTTCCTTCGCAATTCCTTCGCAAATTCCTCGCAGATTCCTCGCAGATTCCTCGCAGATTTGATTTTTTGGGGGTCACAACGCACGGGTGCGAGGACCACGTTTTGGGATATCCCGGAAAAAGTATTATCTTTGTGTCGTTGTGTGTTTTGATTTCGCCACAACATTGAATCATTGGACCCGACCAGGCCGTGAGGTTTGGGCCGGGTTTTTTGATAGAAAAACGGCTAAATCGGGAAAAAGTCGGGAATAATATAACAGGAAAAACGCCAACTTGCTGAAAAACAACGAGTTGACGTTTTTGTTTGGTGCGGTAGGTGAGAGTCGAACTCACACACCCCAACGGGCACTACCCCCTCAAAGTAGCGTGTCTACCATTTCACCACTACCGCGTGTGTTTGGGACTGCAAAAATAGAGATAATTCCGGAAAACACAAAATTTTCAGAAAAAATATTTAACTTTGCGGTCCCTTACGGGTTAAGGGAAACACATTTATTAACTATTAAACAGAAACACAATGGCTGTTAAAATTCGTCTCCAGCGCCACGGAAAGAAGAATTTCGCATTCTTCGACATTGTTGTGGCCGACACCCGCGCCCCTCGTAACGGACGCTTCATCGAGCAGATTGGATCTTACAATCCCAACACCAACCCTGCTACAATCGTTCTCAAGGCAGACCGTGCTCTCGCATGGCTCAATGTAGGTGCTGAACCTACCCTCGTCTGCCGCCGCATCCTCTCCTACGAAGGAGTCCTCCTGCGCAAGCACCTCAACGGTGGTGTTGCCAAGGGAGCCCTCACCCAGGATCAGGCAGATGCCAAGTGGAACGCCTGGAAGGCAGAGCGCGATGCAAAGATCGCTGCCAAGAAGTCGAGCCTTGCCAACGCCGCCATCGAAGCAAAGAAGGCTGCCAAGGCAGAGGAGACCAAGGTGAAAGAAGCCAGGGCTGAAGCTATCGCCAAGAAGGCCGCTGAACTTGCTGCAAAGCAGGCTGAGGCTGTTGCAGAAGAGGCTCCCGCAGAGGAGGCCGCTCCCGCAGAAGAGGCATAGCATGCTCGCCGTCGCAAAGATTGTAAAATCTTTCGGCACCGACGGTGGTCTGCTCCTGAGCAGCAACGTCGATCTGGACACACTGGATTTCAAGGAACCTGTATTCATCACTTTCGATGGATTGCAGGTTCCTTTCTTTATCCTCGACTGCACCCCTAAGGGCGGCAAGGTCGTGGTTCATCTGAACGATGTCAACAATCTGGAAGATGCCGAGGAGATTGTCGGACGTACAATCTATGCAGATGTGGAGTTGGAAGAAGATGACGATCTCGATTTCACCGGCTGGGCCATCGTCGACCGTGGCCGCCGCATAGGCACCTGCACCGGCATCGAAGACATTCCCGGCAACCCCTGCCTGGAAGTACAGCTTGCGGGCTCGTCCGAAAGAGCCAGAACCCCTGTCTCTGTTCTCATCCCCCTCCACGAAGACTTCATTGCAGAAGTCGACGAAAACTCCCGCACCCTCTCCCTCGAACTCCCCGACGGTTTATATTAAGTTCACATCCGCGTCAAGAGCTCGACACTGCAGCAGGTGTTCGACTCTGCAGCAGGTGTTCCCGGTGCTACAAAAAACTTCCGACCGGGAACACTCAATTATTTCTGGTAGAGCAACAGCAGATAATGAGCGCTTATGCGCGAACGTCGGTCCGCAGGACTATGCTTGAGTCATGGGGTATTACAATTACAAAAAAGCCAGCCCCCGAAATGGCTGGCTTTATAAAAAATTTGTCTATGTTTTACATGGGCAATCCTGTTGTGGCGTTTATGAAGGTAAACTTTGCCAAGGATCCTCCAGGATAGCCTTGAATAAACTTGTCTTTTGCTTCTGGCGAACATGTAACGGTGCAAGAGACCGCATCGGAGCCAAGGCCTTGACACCACCAGTAATCTGTATCAGCGCCGAAGTCCGCACCTAAATTAAGATTCTCCATCGAAGTACAATTATTGAACATGGCGTACCAGTTCGTTTTATGCTCTGATGAGAAACTGCTTATATTGAGATTTGTCAGGCCCGTGCAGCCCTCAAACATTCTCTCAAAAGTCCGGACATCGGATGTGTCGAAAAATGACAAATCCAATGTTGTTAAAGATGGAGAATGACTGAACATATATTTCATTGTCTCAACATATAATGTCCTGAAATTGGGGCCGAATGTGATAGTAGAAAGATTATCGCATTCATTGAACATCATTTCCATATCGATTACATATGGAGTGTTGAAACTTGTAAGATCAATGGATGTCATTGCAGCACAGCCAGAAAACATTGCCCTTAAAGTCGTGCACTTGGATGTATCAAAATTAAGAATATCAATATTTGGAAGGCGACTGCACCCTTCGAACATTCCATTCATATTGGTAACATTTCCAGTGTCAAAGGATGATAATCCCAGAATCGTGGTAAGTTTGGAGCAATGCGCAAACATGGCCCCCATTACGGTCGCATTAGATGTGTTGAAACGCCTTAAATCCAGAGACGTCAATTTGTCGCAACCTTGGAACATGGATCCCATATCCGTGACATTATCCGTACAAATATTCCCGAGATTGATAGATGTTAAGGAACTACAGCCGCTGAAAAGTCCTCCCATATTGGTTGCAGAAGTAGTCGCGAATTCCCCGAGATTGAGTGTTGTAAGCGATGAACATCCACTGAACATTCCCATAAGGTTTACGACCTTACTCATATCAAAATTACTGATATCCAACGATGTTAGAGATGAGCAGTTGGAGAACAAAGACCTCATCCCATTTCCATAGGTACACTCGGAAGTATCCCAATTGCTGACATCGATGGATTGTAAACTTGAGCATCCATAGAACACACTGGAGCAATCGGTCATTTTAGGCGCCAAACCCGAGATATCCAATGTCTCAAGTGACGAACAATCTTTAAACATATAATCAATACCCATGGGTCCGGATTTAACGAAATTACTCAGATCCAAAGTAGTAATCGAAGAGCAGTTTTCAAACATTTGTCCGAACTCACCCACATTGGAAACATTGAATCCACTGAGATCTAACGAGGTCAGTTTCTCACAGTTATGAAACATCCCATACATACTCTCAGTATACCATGTATCGACATCGGAAAAATCTATATCCAGCAATTCCATCATGTTAAAAAACATTCCGTCACTAATCTGCCCCGTATAGATCTTTGATAGAGAAGAATGAATTGTCATTGTCTCTGTAGCTTCATCCCAAACCGCATAAATCGGCGTCGTGGATCCATCTGACGATACATCTACATATTTATCTCCAGGAGCAGGCGTATAACTGGAATTTGCTCTGAAAACAATATGTTTGATTTTATAATCCGTCTTATCAGTTATATAATAGTAATCATTTGCCAGACTCTTAAGTTTGGAATTAAAATCCGAACCATTGGCGAGTTTGACAATGTCATCCCCTGTCATTGTCTCTGCGGTTGGAGCATAGATCATCCCCTGTTCGTAATTTTTGGGCTGAAGGATGCTGCTGAATTCTGCCGTGGCACTCCTGATAATCGCATATGTAGTAAAACTGAGCAGATTAACGGGAGGTATCATCAAGTATATTACGACTGTCTCATTGACTGAGGATGTCGTAACGTCATCCAAAGAAATTGTAAACTCTTCTCCCGTTTCTGTGGGTGTGATACTGATGTTGTTTTGAGTGATATCATACGTTCCTCTATATGTAAAAGAGGCACCTGGAGCCCGAAGAGTCAGGCTAGTATAAGTGCCTGGCTTAGGCACAACAAGAGTAATCCGGACAATTGCTCCCATGTGATTAAAATTAAAACTGACATTACCGTCTCCGGAAGGGGTTGAACGGACTGCAGCCATATAATCAAAATCACCAAGGTGATCATGGTTGTTATTACCGTGTTGTCTTTGCCCATGGAAATTTGCCGGAATGGCATTTTTCTCCATATTCATATCCGCAATGAACGGGTAATAAGCCATATAAGAATATGCTCCCTTCACAGCCCATCCACCACCATCAAATTTTGCCGTACTGGCACCGGCGCCAGAAGTCATTGGGAATTTAACCTGCGTGCCGGCATCTGGATAAATGCCGACAACATCAGTGGCTTTCCATAAGAACTCGGCACCAGATGGGCCGATATCAAATAACGTCTTGGTTTGAGGAGTATCGAATTTGAATGGCGCAGCAGTAATGGTTACCCCTGATATATCAACGGGAACCATATTCTGCATTTCTTTTTCGCAAGAGAACAACAAAAGGATAGAAAAGGCCAGAAAGGCATACTTGAAAAGTGCTTTCATAACTATAGTGGTAACTGTTTATAATCAACCCCAAGGCATGTTACTGCCGGTTCCCCCCGTATTAGTACCTGGACTTTGGCAAATAAAAGAGACCAAATCAATAGTTAAAACAACGACTTCCGGAGGGACGTAATACTTGTTATTCATTTTTATTTCTTTATGGATATATCTTATTGCTACATTCGCAACGGGGCAAATATACAAAAAAACATAGCGATTTATATCAGAACTTGAACTCGGCGCCGATCTTTACGGCGAAGTTCGGAGTCTTCAGGCGGCTGAGAACCTTTTCGCGCAGGTTTGCATCGGGTATCCAGATTCCGCCGGGTGCACCTGAGCCGGAATCGGCGGAACCATCCACCACCAGCATGCGGTTATCGCGATAGGAAGCGCGCCAATAGCAGTCAATCCGGATAAACTTCAGGATATTCGATACGCCGGCACCGAACTCAACGTAGGGCAGACGCCCCAGCGAAGAGGTTCCGTTGGGGAAAAGCATGGGCGCCTGCATGTCTGCGATATCCACCTTGGCAAGATTGCCGTTGTTACGGTCCGAAAGCGAGCCCCAGGTGGCCTTGATCGATACTTCTTCCCTCCAGCCTAACTTGCGGATCAAGGGAATCTTGCCAAAGAAGAAGCCGTTGAAACAGTGATTCCAGAACACCGTCAGCCAGGTGTCAGAGGTAAACTCCATGAAATCCATGCATGCGAACGAGAATCGGTTGAGCAGATAGGTGCTGTTTCCCTCGTGGAAATGCAGCAGCGGATAAGGTACCTGCCCCAAAATCTTCCCGGCGTTGATATAAAGCCTGGATGTGCCGAACGGAGGCACGCGGGGACTCCAGCGCAGGGTAAACTCCGGACGCAGATAACTGTAATCCCCTTTCCTCAAGCCTGCAACGGAACCTGCCAGAGTGATGGTTATCGAAGGATATTCGGAATACACGGAGGTTTTTTTGAATAGTCCGCGGTTCACCGTCTCGTCTTTCGAAAGAAGCAGTGACACGTACATTTCGTTGGCTGCCACACTGGAAATCCGGCTCGAATCCCTCGCATACATGGGCACCTGCCGTATCTCCGGAATCCATGGCACCTCGTTGGGATAGAAACGTTTGAAATTGAAGCCTATCTCCCCGTTCACCCGCATCGAAAACTCATGCTCATATGCTCCGGAGAAAGAGGACATCATACAGAGTTTATTGTTATAACTGCCGCCAAAGATGGTGGCGAGGATATTCCCCTCCCCGATGGAATTGGCGGCCGGACTGCCGAGCTGAAAAACATCGTACTTTGCCCCCAGTGTCAGCTTGCGCTGGGGGATGCGCCCGAAGAGATGCTCCCACTTCACCTCTCCTTTGAGCGTCTTGTCCTTGGTGCCGTAGGCCCCGTAGAAGGTGAAGCGGTCGGTGGTGCTGAACGACTTGGAGGTGCGCATGCCGAACTGTGGCCGGAACCCCTCCAACGAATTGAAACTAAATAGTTTGAAGTATGGCCCGAAGCCAATCTTCCCCACCTCGTAATAGCCGTTGATGGCTGTATACACTATTTCGTAGAGGCTCTTGTAGAGAGGCACTGTCTGGATCTTGTCCACCATATCGTAGACAGACTGTTCCTTCTCCGTCAGGGACACCGGGCGCACCGACTCCCAATAGGTCTCATCCATGCGCGTAGCATCCTCGTTCACATTCACCAGGCCGGTACTGGAGCGCAGCGTCGACGACAGCGAAAACACCGGATTGCTGTACACCATCTCCTTTTTGGCAATGAACGAAAGCATCTTCGAAGAATCCCTCAGCGAAAGAGACAGGTCCACGTACATCCGGTCGGATTTGTAGAACCAGGTAGAGTCCGGCTGACGCTCGTATTCCGAGTCGAACACCAAATCCCTCAGCCAGTTGACATTGGTGGTGTTCTTCATGTTGGCGCGGATGCTGCGCAGTGCGAAGTCCTCGCAGTCGATGCGCATCTCCCCGTCGAAGGCCGGGGTGGACACCAGTTGCTTGGGATGATAGCGCACAAGCAGCGTCTTGCGCCCATCAACCTGCAGAGTATCAATGATATAGTAATTATAGTACAGCAGCCCTGCCTCCTGGATGGGCGAAGGGAACTGCACGTCGAAGGCATTGATGAAAGGACGGTAAAAGTTCACCCGCAAATGCAGCGAGCCCGTAAACTGGCTCAGCATATTGTTCCCTTCGGGGTTCAAGCCGGAGATGCGGTTCGCGACCACGGTCTCGGTGTTCACTTCGGGAGATGAACTGTGCCGCCTGCGCGCCATCGTCTCCGAGATCATCACCGGCAGATAAGGCACGCCGGACACGGATGAAGTGTCGATGTAGTCGAAGACGAATCCGAATTCCCGCTTGAAACCCTTGCCCGTCAGCTGCTCCGCAGGGTGCGTAAGATCCAGCTCCATCTTGTTGTAGACGTCGCACTCGTACTGCGGATGATTGTCGGGGTCGTTGGTGGCCCGGTGCTTCTGGATATTCGCCAGAAGTTCACGCGCCTTCTTGTTGTCGGCCTTCACTTTGGCGCCGGTAAGGCGGTTGTCGGTGAGATGAAGGACGAAATCCACCTCGTTGAACTGCCCGGGATGCACCTGCTTGCCCTGAGTGTCGTATCCCAGCAGCTGCGCGACCACCACGTTTGCCGAAAGATCCCTGTTCTCCAGATTGTAATAGCCCTCCATGTCGGTGGTGATGCCCACCGTAGTCCCGGCGAAATACACCGCTGCGAAGGGTACGCCCTCGCCTGTGTCGTCGGTAACCCGGCCGCGCACCTTCGTGGTCTGCGCGCTGCAGATCACAGACGCAAACAACAACGCCGCTGCCGAAAGCAGATATTTCAGGCCAGGTTTCATATTGCGAAGTTACGCAATTGTGCGGAATAAAGCAAAGACTGCGGAGCCGGAGCCGGACATGGAGGCGTAGGCCGCGCCCTGGTCATGGAATTGCTGTTTGAGCCGGGCGATTTCGGGGTGCGCCGGAAAGACGCTGCGCTCGAAGTCGTTGACGAGGAGGCCTGGCCATGCGGATACAGGCAGGCGCAGAATGTCCCGCAGTGACGAGGGCTGCATCTGCAGCCGTGGCGGGGCCTGCGGGCTGTCCAGCCCGGCATACGCCTCCCTGGTGCTGACCGCCACCCCTTCGGGCACGGCGACCTCGATGCGGAAGGCGGAAAGGTCGATGTCGAAGGGCTCGAGAATCTCCCCTCGGCCGGTGGCGAACATCGGACGGTTGTATATGAAGAAAGGACAGTCGGACCCCAGCCGGGCGGCGAATTCCGCAAGGACTGCATCCGTGAGGCCGAGGCCGAAGATATCGTTCAGCATGCTGAGGGCGAAAGCGCCGTCCGCCGAACCCCCTCCCAGCCCTGCTCCGACCGGGGAGTTCTTCGTCAGATGTATGCGCACGGGGCCTATCCCGCACTCGTCGTGCAGCAGAGCCCAGGCACGGGCGGTCAGATCCCCCGAAGGATCCCATCCGCGGTAGCGGGGCCCGTCGATCTCTATGCCGAACTCCCGCGAGGACTCGACCGAAAGCTCGTCGCAGTACTTGAAACAGGGGATGAACAGCGTCTCCAGTTCGTGAAACCCGTCCGGACGCTTGCCCAGCACCCGGAGTCCGAGATTCAGCTTCACGTTCGGACGCAGTATCATAGGCGCGAGAGTATCTGTTCCTTCACATCCTCCGGCAGATGCGAGATCACCGGGGACACGAACGAAATCATCTGCATCTTGCGGGCCTCCACCTCAGGAATCCCGCGGCTGCGCAGATAGAAGAGTTCGTCCGGATTGAGATAGCCGGTGGTGGCTCCGTGCGAGCATTTCACATCGTCGGCGTAGATTTCCAGCTGGGGATGCGATTCGGCCACGGCCCCCTCCGAGAGGAGGATGGAGTGGTTCTCCTGGAAGGCCTCCGTCTTCTGCGCATCCTTCGCCACGTACACCAGTCCGTCGAATTCAGCGCGGGCGCTGCCTCCCACGATGCCGCGGAAGACCTGCCGGGAGTGCGAGCCGCCCACCAGATGGCGGACGGTGAAATCGAACTTCACCTGTTCGCTGTGGGGGCTGAGGTAGAGTCCGTAAATCTCCAGGTTCACCCCCGCCTTTCCTATATTGATTTCGAAGGGAATCTCGGCGCTCACCCCGGGCATCACGATGAACGTGAGCCGGAGATGCTCCTGCTCGTTCAGGGTCAGCCGCTTGGGCACTTCCTCGATGCCTACTCTGTAGATCCTATCCATTGATGCTCTCGAATCCTTCGGTTTCTATCTGCCCTGCGAGTTCCATTCCGCCCGTGGCGATGATGCGTCCGGCCTTGAGCACGTGCACCACGTCCGGGGTGATGAGGTCCAGCAGATGCTTGTAGTGGGTGATGATGATGGCGGATTTCTCCGGGCTGCGGAGGGCGTTCACCCCGTCGGCCACAACCTTCAGGGCGTCTACGTCGAGGCCGGAGTCGGTCTCGTCGAGAATGCTGAAGAGAGGGTCGAGCATGGCCATCTGGAATATCTCGTTGCGCTTCTTCTCGCCGCCGCTGAAGCCGACGTTCACCTCGCGCTTCGCGAACTCTCCCTTCATGCCCACGAAAGCCATCTTCTCCTTGAGGAGCTTGAGGAACTGGCCGGCGCTGAGCTCGAGTTCTCCGCGGGCCTTGCGCCTGGCGTTCACCGCCGCCTTCATGAAGCCCGTGATGCTCACTCCGGGGATTTCTATCGGATACTGGAACGAGAGGAAAAGCCCCGCCCAGGAGCGCTCCTCGGGGCTCATCGCGAGCAGGTCCTGGCCCGCGAAAGTGATGCTGCCGGAAGTTACCGTGTAGTCCGGCCGCCCCGCCAGCACAGCGCTCAGCGTGCTCTTCCCGGCCCCGTTCGGGCCCATCACGGCGTGAATCTCGCCGGGTTTTATGGTCAGATTGATGCCGTGGAGAATCTCCTTCCCCTCTATCCCGGCATGCAAGTCGTGTATTTCGAGTATATTTTCCATATTCTATCCTATCGAACCTTCGAGGTTGACTGAAAGCAGTTTCTGGGCTTCGACCGCGAATTCCATGGGGAGGCGGCTGAGCACTTCGCGGGCATATCCGCCCACTATGAGGCCGACGGCGTCTTCGGGGGAGATGCCGCGCTGGTTGCAGTAGAAGAGCTGGTCTTCGCTGATGCGTGAGGTGGTGGCTTCGTGCTCCACGATGGCGGTGGGGTTGGCGTTGCGTATCACCGGGAAGGTGTGCGCGCCGCATTTGTCGCCGATCAGCAGGCTGTCGCACTGGCTGTAGTTGCGGGCATGCTGCGCACCGGGATTCATCCGCACGAGTCCCCTGTAGGAGTTCTCGCTGTGGCCGGCGGAGATGCCCTTGCTCACTATCCTGCTGCGGGTGTTACGGCCGATGTGTATCATCTTCGTGCCTGTATCCGCCTGCTGGTAGTTGCCTGTGAGTGCCACGGAATAGAACTCGCTGCTGGAGTTGTCGCCCATCAGGACGGTAGAAGGATATTTCCAGGTGATGGCGGAGCCGGTCTCGACCTGCGTCCAGCTCAGGTGGCTGCCCTCGCCGCGGCAGAGTCCGCGCTTGGTGACCAGGTTCAGGATGCCGCCGCGGCCCTGGGAATCTCCCGGATACCAGTTCTGCACCGTGCTGTAGCGCACGTCCGCATCCTTCTCCACTATTATCTCCACCACGGCCGCGTGGAGTTGGTTCTCGTCGCGCATCGGGGCGGTGCAGCCCTCCATATAACTCACGCTCGCGCCTTCGTCGGCGATGATGAGCGTGCGCTCGAACTGGCCGGTGCCGCTCGCGTTGATGCGGAAGTAGCTGCTGAGATCCATCGGGCACTTCACTCCCTTGGGGATGTAGCAGAAGGAGCCGTCGGAGAAGACCGCCGAATTGAGGGCGGCGTAGAAGTTGTCGGCGACGGGCACTACGCTCGCGAGGTATTTGCGCACGAGGTCCGGGTGCTCCCTGACGGCCTCGGAGAAGCTGCAGAAGATTATGCCCATCTCCGACAGTGTCTTGCGGAAGGTGGTGCTGACGCTAACGGAGTCGAACACGGCATCTACCGCCACCTTCGATTTAACTCCCGCCAGTACCTCGCGTTCCTTTATGGGGATGCCGAGTTTGTCGAAGGTCTCCTGCAGAGCGGGATCTATCTCCTTCGGACGGTCTTCGTCCCTCTTGGGGGCTGCGTAGTAGATGATGTCCTGGAAGTCTATCTCCGGGAGGCGGCTGAGATGTCCCCACTTGGGCGGAGTCATGGTTTTCCACTTGCGGAAGGCATCCAGACGGAACTCCAGAAGCCACTCAGGCTCCTCCTTCTTCGCGGAGATGGTGCGTATGATATCTTCGTTCAATCCCTTAGGGACGAACTCCTGTTCTATATCTGTAACAAAACCCTCGCTGTACTCCTTCTCTGCCGCCGCCGCGAGGATGTCTTTTTCTTCTGCCATAGATTGCAAAGATAGTGATTTCCGTGGAATTACTATCTTTGCACCCATGAACACATTCGGACAATACTTCAAGGTTTCCATCTTCGGGGAGTCCCACGGGCCTGCGATCGGCGTCGTGCTGGACGGAGTGCCGGAGAATATCCCTCTGGAAGAGGAAGATTTCGCTGCGGATATCGCCCGCAGGGCCCCGGGTGCGGTGGGAACCACCCCGCGCCGCGAAGCCGACAAACCCAAGATCCTGAGCGGCGTGCTCGATGGCTACACCACCGGCGCGCCCCTTACCATAGTCTTCTGGAATTCCAACGTGCAGAGCCAGGACTACGAGCAGTTCGCGTCCATCCCCAGGCCCGGGCACGCGGATTTCGTGGCCAACATCAAGTACAATTTCGCGAACGACCCCCGCGGCGGCGGACATTTTTCCGGCCGTCTGACCCTGCCCATAGTGGCGGCG
>Ga0256405_10005558_pt1 | contig 21544 bp, 22 predicted proteins | sample RumenRJG_02DNA_FD_189096 | JGI IMG/M metagenome (GOLD analysis project Ga0256405, IMG submission 189096) | Bovine rumen microbial communities from Lethbridge, Alberta, Canada - RJG_02 | ecosystem: Host-associated > Mammals > Digestive system > Stomach > Rumen | place: Canada: Alberta... | reverse complement strand
CAGACGGCAAGGGATTTCGTGAAGACCAGGACCGGCAAGGGCGGTGCGATGAAGATCCAGGAGAGCGAGGAGTTCCAGACTTCGAAGTTCTACTGCAAGACGAACTTCGACATGAAGGAGATCGAGGAGGAAGAAAAGCATTATACCGACCTGCCGAAGTTCTACTCCTTCCCCTCCAAGGAAGCGAAGGAACACATCCTATACGAGAACTTTGTGAATGTGAACCGGGAGGTCGAAATGATGTGTACGCAGATTACGCAGTTCGTGAAAAAGTAACAATCAGTTTCAAAATATAGTACCATTCAGTTAAGTTTGAACTAGTTTAAGTTAGTGGGCGTAAATAATTAAAATATAATGCTTTGAATAAAGAATTATAATACCTATTTTGCAAGTGAAATAACAAATACTACAATGGAAAAGGAACATTTCGAATTCACAGAAGAAGAGATCCCGTACTCCATCTTGGAGAAGTTCGGGCTCACCCAGGAAATGATAGAGGACCTTCCTGACGAGTCGTATCACGACATCCTCAGGGGGAACCGTTCCCCCGTTCTTCCAGTCACTGTTAAGGATGCTGACGGTACCGTGGTAAGCGCCAGGTCCCGTATCCGCATCGTCAAGGACAAGGACGGATCTGTTGATGTCGTCTTCTACCCCCGAATGAAGTACTGTGACCTGGAGAAGTTCTCCGAATCGGAGCGGATGCTCATGCGAAAAGGACAAGCGATAATCAGCGAGTTCCCGGAAGGGAGGTCCGTGAAGAGCTTCATCCAGATCGACAGGGAGACCAACCAGGTGATGTGCGTTCCAACGCCCGTCATCGGCAGGAACCTGAGCCGTCTGGCCGACAAGTATCACCTGGATGCACCTGACCTGTCGTTCCTCCAGAAAGGCGAGCCGGTCCTCATTCGGGACAACGGCGAGTTGGTCACCGCCGGCATCGACCTCACGGAGAAGACGGGCATCCGCATCGAACGTGGTGACACCATCATGAAATGGGGCCGCGGGTCCGAAGCCGGGATGGACCGTTTCAGCTTCGGCATCTACGGCTGCTGGGTCAGGAATGACGCTGGCGACCTCAATTACATCCGGGAGGAGGACTATACGGACGAGATTCTGAAGGCTCAGGAGCGGGCCGTCGAACGCAACACGGGAATGAAACGCTAACTGTTGAAGCATATGGAAAAGAAGACATTCTATACGGAAGACGAGCTGGTACAGATGTACCAGGACGGAGTGATTTCGCTCCAGGACTTCATCGAGTACCATCCGGAAGGATGGCTTGACGAGTATATCGACTACTGCGAATCACGTGGCCGCAATCCTGACGAGGAGACCGCACTGGACTTCCTCGCCCTCAAGGACGAGGAACTGGAGAAGGCCATGGAAGAGGGTGAGGCGTAACCATACCCATTACAGGAGAAGTAAGCTATGCCTACAAGAGCCAACGCCATAGGCCGCTATCCCGGCCTCGCACCGGAGCTGCAGGACACGCTCCGGCGCAACGGCATGCAGGCACGCCTCGTCCAGAGGGACGGCGACGTGCTGCTCGCCGTGCAGGGGCATGACTCCCCTCTTCTGACCTATCCGCTTTCACGTGAGCGGCTCCTGGCCCTTACCGATGGCGGCACGAATTCTTCCAACAGGAAAGCCTATGATGCTTTTGCGGCCGTAGTCGGCGATGATTTCCATCTGCCGAAGGACTATGTCCATGCCCGGAACGCGAACGGCCGTGTCACCATGGGACTTCATGGATACCGGATCGGCGAAGGAGAATACGGCAGGACCGCGAGCCCGCTGATGGACCTGTGGGTCCGCCGCAGCATGCTCGGATGGACACCGCGTGAGCAGGAAGGCTTCCACCTGCGTCGCTTGGGTGGGGAACTCCGCTACGGCGGGGCTCCCCTTGTCCCCGATCGGCCAGACGGAAGGATGAAACCGGGCGAATTGCAGAATGGCGGATACGGCTTCTACTACAAGGGAAGTGTGTCCGCACCGAGAGCGTATGATATACGTACCGGAGAGGATGTGCTTGCCGATCTGAGGACAGTCGTTCCGGAGATCCAGCAGCGTCCCGCTTCCGCCGAGAAGGCCAAGCCGTATTCCGAGCTCATCACCTCCGACGTCTATTTCTCGAACGACAAATGGAACGAGGTCCTCTCTTCCCACGGTATTGTCGTGAACGAGAGAGCCGGTACGCTTACCATCCAGTCATCCGCCATCAACCGTGATCTCGTCTATGACCTGAGGGAGGACGAACTTGCCTCCCTTACTTCCGATTCCGTCAAGGATGTTCCTGTCACGGAGCGCTTGGAGATCATCAACGGGATCATCGGAAAGGACTATGAAGGTAAGGTGACGATGGAAACGCTGGAGAAAGAGGATACTCTCAGCCTGGCTCTCTCCCCTGCCGCTCTTGATGAAATCCGTCAGCAGGAGCGCAGTCTCCAGCCGCAGCCCGTCATCGCGAAGGACATGTCCTATCTCGTCATGCAGCAGGCCGTGCTCCAGGAACAGGAGGACGAACGTATGGGCATCGGCCGTGTCTACGGCGAGTCCCTGTACGGGATGCAGTCCCGCGAGGGCTGGTTCCGGGAGGGACAGCACGGACGGGAGGTCAGTGTCGGAGACATCCGTGTCGAGCCTGTCCGTGAAGAGGAACAGCAACTCGGTAAGGACATGAAGTACCGTATGACGGCTGTCATCAACGGGGAAGAGATCTCACATGAGATCACCCGCCGCCAGTATGACAAGTTCATGGCCGTGGATGACTACCACCGCATGAAGCTCTTCTCGAAGGTCTTCAACGAGGTGGACATGAAACAGCTTCCCCGCGAGCAGCGGGAAGGCGGAATGAACATCGGAGCCGCTATCCTTGCGGCGCTCACCGTTGCCGGTGAGATGGCCCGAGGCCCGAGGATGGCTCCGGATCTCTATATGGAACGCCACGCCGGAGGGCATGTGTACATGAAGCCGGGCGTGGACTCTCCGCAGGACATAGCCAGCCGTGCCTTCGAGGCGGGCATCAACGCCGCCGAACATGGAGTCGGGCTTGGACGATAAATACTTTGGCATCATGGCAGGACCTTCATACGACGATTATCTCCAGAGACTCTCTATCCTGGATCTTCTCCGGGACGCGGGATACGTGCGTAACCGCAAGGACGGGATGCGGTATCCTTCGTTTGTCCGCCTGGACGAGAAGGGACAGCGCATCCGTGGTGACAAGTTCATCGTCACTCAGAACGGCCGCTGCTGTTTCCATCCGCCTGTCCAGAAATCCTTCAATGTGATCTCCTTCATCAAGGAGCATCCGCATCTCTTCCCCGAGTACAGCGCCGGCATGAATCTGGACCAGCTGGTCAACAGGGTATGCTGCCGTCTGCTCAATACTCCATACGAGGAGAAGGATACCGTGATCAAGGAGGCGCAGCGTGAGCTCAAGCCGTTCGAGATGAAGGAATACAGGCTCCACCGGATCGAATCCGGTGACATGGATTCCGTCAGGCCGTTCTATCCATTCTTCAAGCACAGGGCAATTGACCTGAAGACGCAGTTCGCCTTCAAGGACAGTTTCGTCCTTGCGGAAAAGGACGTCCCGGGCAGGAAGGGAATGACCGTAAGGAACCTCTCTTTCCCTCTTACCGTTCCTGGCGGGGACGGGACTGTCGTTGGATTCGAGGAACGGGGGCGACTGAAGCGGGACGGAGGTGCCGCATACAAAGGAAAGGCCGCCGGGAGCAACGGCAGCCTCGGCCTGTGGATCGCCTCCCCAGCCGGTACGGCCCTGAAGGACGCAAAGCGTGTCCATGTATTCGAGAGCGCGTATGACGCCATGGCCTATTACCAGCTTCACAGGGATTCCGACAAGGAACTCCGGAAAGCGGTTTTTGTCTCCACTGGAGGCAATCCTACCCAGGGACAGATGCAGGGGCTCATCCGGACGGCTCCTTCCGCCGTGTTCCGGCTCTGCTTCGACAATGATGTGGCGGGCCAACAGTTCGCCGAGAACTTCATCTCAGTCGCGAAGAAGGAGAAGCCCGACAGCGATGTGGCCATTACGTTCAAGAATACTCCCGGCCATATCGAGCTGGACCACGAGAAGGAAAGCGCCTTCTTCAAGCTTCCGAAAGAAGTACAGGAGCAGTATTACGCTATCGAGGAACTATCCGAAGACCTCCGGACAGGTTATCTCTGCGACGAGGACAAGGAAGATCTCCGGGCCCGGATCAAGGAAGGCTGGAAGACCTTCTTCGCCATGGTGGACGGTCTTATCGTCCAGGTGGCGCGTGAAGTCCCGTCAGAAGGCTACAAGGACTTCAATGACGAGCTGATAGCCAAGGATTCAGTGAAGAAAGCGGTCGGCTGTGACCTGGACGGCGACGGCGCTGTCGAGACCGAGGAATCCAATGAAGAAAGACACAGATACCACAGATGATGCAGACAAGATGTCCATACACAGAAGTGCAAATCCGTCCCGACTGGCGGCAGCTGCTGATTGACGAACTGGTGTCCATACTCGGGGCGCTGGGACTTCTCGTCATCGGCGGCCTGGACAGCGTACCGTATCACTCGGTTTTCTTTTGCGTTGCCCTCGCTCTGGTCTTCAAGGTCTATTACAGATACGTCTACCTGAAGGGTTTGCTCTATACCGTGACGGGAGAGCAGCTGGTCTACGAGCACGGGGTCTTCACCCGGAGCCGGGACTACATCGAGCTCTACCGTATCGTCGACTTCGATGAGAAGAGGAGTTTCCTCCAGCTCATCCTGGGTCTGAAGACCATTATCGTGCATTCCGGAGACAGGACCCTCCCCAAGCTTCGGATCATCGGCATCCGGGAGGCGGCGGACGTGGTAGGATGCCTCAGGGAGAGAGTGTCATACAACCGAAAGAGAATGAACATCCATGAATTCGCGAACTATCAATAGACGCCTCCTGGCACTGGCGATCCTGCTGCCGGTCCTCCTGACGGGGGCCGGAGAGATCCGTGCGCAGATCGTCGTCGCCAATCCTCTCGAATGGGCCGTCCTTGTGGAGGGCAACGAGATCATCGACGGCCAGATCAAGAGCGAGATCGAGGGGCAGACGCAGACGGCCGTCCTGCAGGGAACCATCGCTGCCGAGTTCACCCAGATAAAGAAATGGGAGGGCAAGTACAACGCCTACCTCAAGAGCGTGGATGGTTACGCATCGTCCCTGAAGGCGGCCACCCACCTGTATAACGACGGGGTTAGACTTTTCATCAACCTCTGCGACATCAGGAAGGCCATCGCAAACAATCCCCAGGGAGTGGCGGCCACCTTCAGCATGAACAACCTCTATGCGGAGACTGCCACCGAGCTTATCGCGGTCTACACGACCCTCAAGGATGCCGTCGCGACCGGAGGCGAGGGCAACATGCTCACCGGGGCAGAGCGCTCGAAGACACTCTGGCTCATCGAGGACCGCCTGAAGGCCTTCAACCACAAGCTTTCCCGTCTTTCACTTTCCCTCCGTTACTACACACTCTCGGACGTATGGTACAATGCGACCGAAGGGATCATTGACCGGGATTACGGCGACATAGCCCGTGCGGCTCAGTCCCGCTGGAAACGGGCCTCAAGGACCTACTAGATAATGATTGTTATGAGAAGACCGTCTTTCGCCATACTGCCTGTCCTTCTGCTACTCATATTGAGCGGCTCACTCCGTGCGCAGTCCATCGACCCCACGCTTGCGGCGATGATAGCCCTGTATACCGAGAAGGCCGAGAACACGCTCAAGTCACAGGAGGAGGCGATGCTTCTCGAATCCACCGGACATGTCTGGATCAAGGAGGAAGTGGACGGGACCTGGCAGATCCAGAAAGAGTTCAATGATTATCTGGACACCTTCCACGGAATCATCGTGTACGCGGCCCAGATCTATGGTTTCTACCACGAAATAGACAGGATGGTGGACAATATGGGGAAACTCGCGGAACAGATCGGCAGGAGCCCGGGGAACGCTGTAGCCGTCGCGCTTTCAGCCAACAGGAACAAGGTCTACCGGCAGGTCATCCTCCAGAGCGTCGAGATCGTGAATGACATCAGGATGGTCTGTCTCAGCGACGTGAAGATGACGGAAAAGGAACGAACCGAGATCTTCTTCGGTGTCCGACCTAAACTGAAGGAGATGAACAGGACACTGCAGCGGCTCGTCCGGGCTGTGAAGTACACGTCCCTCGCGGACGTATGGAACGAAATATCCGGCAATCAGCCGGACAAGGCAGATATAGAAGACATATCGAAGGAGTCCTTCCGCAGATGGAGGACGATAGGAAAGACAGTCAGACCATAAAAGGAAACGGAATATGAGTTGGGCATCATTGCTTAAGGCTGGCGGCAAAGTCGCCAAATGGGCCGGGAAGAGCGCCGGGAAGGTACTGGAGACCGGCGGCAAGGCCATCCTTCACCCGCAGCAGACGCTTAAGGGGGCAGGTACAGCACTCAAGACAGCCGCAGTCGGCGGAGGTCTTGGCTATGTGGGCTGGAAGAAACTAACCACGGACGAGAGCGTCGTCGGCATTGTCAGCGACGCGATCATCGGAGAGAAGGCGACCCAGAAGGTCAGCGATACGGTCCAAGGTGCCGTTGACGGCATCCGGGACCTGAAGGAATCCGTCGGCGGGATGACCGACAAGGTCTCAAGCGCCGCCGGGAACATTGACGGGAAGCTGAACGGGATAAGCAGTTTCCTCTCGGATGTTTCCTCCGGTAACGGCAGGGATATGATGGGAGGCTTCCTCGGGAACCTAGCCCACGGCAACGTCTCGGGGATGGGAGTACTGGGGCTCGTTCTTTCCGCATTCATGGTGTTCGGCCGGTTCGGTTGGATGGCCAAGATCGCCGGAGCGATGCTCGCGATGATGACCATCGGGAACAACTCAACAAGAGTTCTCTCCCCTGCCACGGCTCAGGCGGAAGCCGCCAGGACTGCGGGGTTGGTGAAGCCGGATGAATCCCAGGCCCCGGAAGTTGAACAGATACACCGCAGAAGATAAACGCAAAAGTATATGAAATACACTCAAGAAATGATTCTGCTCTCGCCCTCCGGCTATTGCATGCCGTTCGAGGAGCGGGACAAGGAAGTCGAGATGACGCTTGGCTACGGCAAGCAGACCGATCCACGCACAGGGGTGGAGTTCTTCCACCACGGGGTCAACTTCTCCGCACCCCATTACCTGCTTGCCGCCGTAGCCAGCGGAACCGTCTGCGGCATCGGCACGGACAACGACCGCGGGACCTACCAGGTCATCCGCTATGGGGATTACGAGGTGATATACGGCCATCTCTCGAACATCCTCGCAGGATACGGGGAGGAAGTCCGTGCCGGGCAGACGGTTGGTGTCAGCGATGAGATCCTTCACATTGAAACCCGGTTCAAGGGCGAGGAGATAGATCCGATCGAGTTCCTTACGATGATATACGGGAACATCCGCAATATGGAGAGGAAGGGAAAGCCGTTCGGAAGCTACAATGATCCGCCGACCTTTGAGGGGGAGTTCCGCACAAAGTACGACAAGCATGCGGACGAGATCGAGGAACTCCTGCTCAGACTTTTCCCTGTATACCTCCGGGACTTGGAGAGCGGGGCATACACGCTGCCCAAGAGGGTCGAGAACGGCCTCCGGAACATGCTGCTCATGGCCTCGGCGAGGAATTATTTCTTCGAGGTGATGCCGTCCATGGAGAATCCCATGGGACTCGGTCGCAAGAGTCTCCCGCTGGCGGCCAAGGTACAGAACCTCATGATAGAGGATTTCCTGAACTACCTGGCTGCCGTCGTGGGCGTCTTCCCGTCGTGGTGGGATGAGGATGTAAAAAAAAAGCGAGGGACCAGGCCATAGAGGACAGCACCCTCGTGGATCCGCTCGCTGACCTGGACATCGTTGTACAGAGTTTCGATATCCCGAGGACGGTGAGCGTCTATCCGGACCAGGCCGGAATACGATGGTGGACGAAAGCGTGGTTCAACAACCGGAAGGACGGAGAGGCCAGCGTGGAGATAACCCGGCAGAAAGCCATAGAATTCATCCGGGACAATGTGGAGAAGGACGCATGGCTGGAGGAGCACTTCCCGAAACAGATGGAAGTCTACCACAACGCCATCCAGCAGACCAGAGAACAACTGCTCCAGCAGCAGATCAACATATAACTGAACAAGATGACTGACAGGGAACAATTTGAGGAAAGGGTCGTGCCCATCATGGACAGGGTACGTGATGAACTCCGAAGCAGGCAGGCGGAGGAGGTCCGCCGTTACATGCGCTCCCCTGCCTATATCCTCTCGGGAATCTCCGGTCCTGACGGAGGGATGGCTTCCCAGGCTGTCGCTCTGGATTCCCTGAAGATCACAGGGGAATGGAACTCCAAGACGGTCGAGGATTACGTGGAGATGGTGAAGGCTGAGCTCCGAAAGGAGGGCATTACCGTCACGCCGGGGCTTGAGGATATGATGGTCGACAAGATGGCCAGAGACCAAGTGCCGCAGTCCTCCATAGACTACATCCTGAGGAAGGCCGCCGGCAACACGATCTTCGGCCTTCCGGAAGAGGCACGTAAGACACCCCTCCAGCGGGAGGTCGAGCAACGGGCAGAAGAGATGTATGCACCCTCAAAGGTCGAAAAAGGAATCGGCTGGGGGCTGGGGGCAACTGCGGATTTCCTGACTATGGGAGGTTTCTCCGGAGGGATCGGCAGCGGACTCAAGTTCGTGGGGGCCGACCTGGCGCTCAATGCCGTCATCGACACGGCGGAAGCCAGGCAGAGGAAGGATGTGCCTTCGGTCGTCCTTCCCGGACACGAGGAGGAATGGCTGGAGATGAACGGAGGAAAACAGGCAGAAGAGCAGTCTGTTCCTGAGGTGAAACCTGATGAAAAGGAAGAGAAGACCGTAGAGACGGTTGAACCAGCAGCAAATGCTGCTGAGACGACAGAACAGGAAGTAAAGAAAGATACCGTCCCTACTCCGGCTCAGAAGGAAGAGGAACCGGTTCAACAGCAACAGGAGCCAGTTCCCACAAAAAGCAATACCAGCGGTTGGCAGGGCGTCCTGTCCGGCCTCGGACTCAGCGGCCTCAGTGACATTGGCCGCAATGCTGGATACATTCTCGCCATGCTGCCTGACATCCTACTTGGGATGTTCACGGGGAAAACTAAATCTCTAGGGGTCAAGGACAATCTCGTGCCCATTGCCAGTATCATGGCGGGTATGTTCGTTAAGAACCCATTACTGAAGATGACGCTCATAGGCCTGGGTGGAGCGAACCTCATCAACAAGGCCGGCCATGAGCAGCTCGAAAAGCGGGAAGGGGAAACTCTGGACCAGAAGCAGACGCGTTACCGCCGGTATGAGGACCAGGAGATGGATCCGCGCATCCGCGATGTCCGGCTTCAGGGGAACACGCTTATCGCCTCCATCGACAACATCCCTGTCACCATCGCCCTTCCTGACAGGGTCGTAGACGCATACAGGCAGGGAGCGCTTCCGATAGGGACGTTGGCCAACGCAGTGCTGGAACGTTGCGACAGGATGCAGGAACTCTCTCAGGCACGTGACCGGTTCGAGGAGGAATCCATGGAAACCGGACGAGCTCTCACGCAGAGGTAACGGAAAACCATAAAAAGACTTTGATATGACTGAGAAAAGACAAGCAGAACAAAATGCGGCACAGCGCCAGAAGGAGCTTCTGGCAGAAGCGTTTGACAGGGCCCGTGAAAATGGCGGTGCCTTCCTCAATGCGGGCGGGAAGACGGGTCCCCGGCTTTATCCCGGAGGCAATACCGTATCTCCCTTCAATTCCCTCTTTTTGTCGCTCCACAGTGAGCGGAACGGCTATAAGACCAATCTGTACATCCCCTTTCCCGAAGCAAAGAAAAGGGGCGATGCCGTCCAGGCCGGGGAGAAAGGAGTCCCTTTCACCTGGTACAGGTGGAACGAGTACCGGAACAAGTCGAATCCGGACCAGAAGATATCGCGGGAAGAATTCGATAAACTGGACACAGAGCAGAAGAAAGGCTTCTCCCCTATCCGCGACCGCGAGATCCGTACGCTCTTCAATATCGAGCAGACGACGCTTCCTCTTTCCGATAAAGAAGCCTTTTCGAAGGCCGTGAGCGAGTATGGCCCGGCGGCCGACAGGGGTATCCGTGACCCCGAGGACAAGAGAATCCGAATGGAGGTGAACAGTTTCCTTCAGAATATGGCCGCGAACCTTGTGCCCATCCGAAAGGACGGGACGGGAATAGCGCATTACGACTCTGCCAAAGATGTTATCCATCTTCCGGCTCAGAAGCAGTTTCCAACGTATGCGGATTACGTGCAGGAAGCCCTTAGGAAGATCGTCACCGCGACGGGGCATCCGCAGCGGATCGCCCGTCCCGGAGTCGAAACAGAAGGTAGCCGGGCTCCTTCGGAGAAAGCTGCTGCACGCGAACGTCTTGTGGTGGAACTCTCTTCCGCAATCAAGATGAACCAGCTGGGTCTTCCGGCCAAACTCTCACCGGAGAGCATATCCCAGATCGATGTCTGGAAGAAGTCCCTTGATGAGAATCCCCATATGATTGACTCCCTGGAAAAGGACGTCAACAACGCCCTGGGCATGATTACGAAAGCTGAAAGGGGTGAGAAGATCGAACTGAAACCCCTTCCGGAACGTAAGGTGGAACAGACGGACAAAGTGAACGCCAGCATCGTCATGGTCCGCGATGATGCAGGGAAATGGGCGCTCTTCATCAAGCCCGAGTCAGAGAAAGGATTCTCTATCTATCCCGAAAAGGACGATGTCGGCCGTTTCTTTGCGTCGGCCAAGAAAAACGGTGGCCAGCCGGAAGAAAGCTTCCGACAGGAACTGGCCCAGAAGTACTACACACTCGCCAGCCGGGAACCTAACCGAAAGGTAGATCTGTTCTCTACAAGCGAGAAGGACATCGATATCTCGGCCATCGAGCGCGTGAGCATCTTCCGGACCAAAGGGGAAGGTTCCGATGAAGAGAAGAACAAAAGCAGGATTCTCTGTTCTCCGACCATCAAGGGTGTCGAGAAACTGGAGCCCAGGGAAGTCTCACCTGCCCAGTGGCAGCGGATGTGGCTCGCCGAAGACAAGGCCGAATACAAGAAGAACCTTGCCGCCACTCTCTTCGCTGACATTCTGAGGCAGCAGAAACACGCTGAGGCTGAGAAGCAGGAAGAACAGAAGAGAATGAACTCTCCGGAGCAAAAGGCAAAGGAAGAGCGCGAGGGGAAACAGAAGGAGGCCATCACCAGAGCCGGTACGGTAGCCGTCGCCGGTCTTGTTGCCGGAGGCATCGCCAAGGACCAACAGGAGGAGCATAGCCGTGGCTTCCATCGCTAAAGCCATCCTTACGTGGCTCTCGGCCTTCATGATGGCCGTCAGTCCCGCCCAGGCCGGAGGAAAGTATCCGGCGCCGAAACTGAACACCATTTCAATCAGAAGAACGATGAGCAGAGCAAGCGATTACGTGGACAAATATGCTGAGGCGGCGATGGAGCAGATGCGCAAGTACGGCATCCCGGCTTCCGTGACCCTTGCCCAGGGCATCCTTGAGAGCGCCAGCGGGCAGAGCGAGCTGTCCCGCAAGGGGAACAACCACTTCGGGATTAAGGCCACCTCCACGTGGCTGGAGAATGGAGGCCGGTATCTTGTCTATACGGATGACAAACCGAACGAAAAATTCTGCCAGTACGCCTCCGTGGCGGACAGCTATGAGCATCATTCGTTGTTCCTGAAGGGCAACAAACGTTACTCGAACCTGTTCGACCTGTCACCGGACGATTATGTGGGATGGACGCGTGGCTTGCAGGAGGATGGATACGCCACCAGCAAGCAGTACGCGACAAGCCTACAGTCCCTTATCAGGCAGAACGGCCTCGACAAATACGACCGGATGGTGATGCAGGAGAAGGGCTGGAAGAGCACATTGGTGCAGACCTCCAGCACGGCGGAACTGGCATCCAACTCCAAGGCTCAGGGAGTAGATGATGCCTCCATGGGCCAACAATCGGATGTGCAGCCAGGGCAGGAGAAGGAGCTCCCCAAGGAAGAGCCCAAAGACAAGGACTACTTCAATACGGTCCAGTCAGGGTCCCAGGAAGGGATATCCGATCCTTGGAACAGCTTCTTCGGTCTTCTTGGACAAGAAGGCCGTTACTCATCGGCCAATCCGCTGGTTGAGATCGTCAGCACCCTGTTCGCCTCCCTAATGGCCGTGGCCATTCAGATAGACGGCCTCGGCAACGCACAGGAGGTGCAGCAGACACCTGCCATCTCCCCTGCCCAATCACAGGCGAACGCCCTGGCTTCAAGGAATTTCGACGAGGCGATGGATTCAATGAACAACAACCAAATAAAAAGAACAAGATCATGATCAAATGCAATGTAACCGTCATCGGGACCGTCAGCCGTCCCGTTGAACTCAAGAACGGCCGTGACGGCAATCCGTTCGTCACCTTCGGCCTCAATGTCCTCGTGAAGGACAACCAGGAATCCAAGAACATTGACATCAGTGTCGCAAGCGACGGCGAGGACGACACCCTGTCTCTGTCCAAAGGGGACCGCGTCAAGCTCAAGGGTGTCCTGACATTGAAACGGATCGGAGACGCGACCTACTTCAACCTCTCCGCCGATGAACTGTCCCTGAATCCGAAGGGAGCGGATTCCATCACCGGAGAGGTTCAATTCCGCGGGACACTCGGCAGCAAGGAGGTCGTTGAGAAGATGGGCAAGAAAGGCGCATTTCGCACCTTCGACGCCTACAGTTCCGAGAAGATCGGTGAGCAGCAGTATTCCTACATCTGGGTGCATTTCATCGATTTCTCGGAAGAGACTCCCGAGTGGCTTGTTCCCAAAGCGAAGATCGAAGTGGAAGGAAAACTGGAACTCCAGATCTTCAAGGGCAACCCCAGCATCAACTGCCGTGTGGAATCCCTTACTGAATGGATAAGAGAGAGCACGAATCAATAGACGGATATGGCTACTGACAAGAAATACAGCGACGGACCGTCCGCAGCCGACAAGGCGTTGGACCGTTTCGCCCAGCTGATGATCGACAAGATCGAGACGCTTCAGGGAGACTGGAAGAAACCCTGGTTTACACCAGGGACGACCCAGCCTCCCCAGAACCTCTCCGGACGCCATTACAACGGCGGTAACTCCCTGATGCTGATGATGCAGGCAGAGAAGATGGGTTATGATATCCCAGTCTGGGGTACCTTTGACCGTATCACTAACCTGAACTTCGTCAAGGACAAGCAAGGGAACGTCCTTGCCGCCCGGGACAAGAACGGGAATAAACTGCCTCAGGTGAGCGTCAATAAGGGAGAGAAGTCTTTCCCTGTATTCATGACAACGTTCACCGTGATCCACAAGGAGACGAAGGAGAAGATCCCCTACGACGATTATAAACAGTTGCCCAGGGAAGATCAGGCCAAGTACAAGGTTTATCCGAAACTTCAGGTCTACAACGTATTCAATGTCGCTGCCCAGACAAATCTTGAACTGACTCGTCCGGAGATGTATGAGAAACTCAAGTCAATGGCTGAGGGTCAGATTAAGCATCAAGGGGATCTCAAGAGTCATCCGGCAATCGACAAGATGATTGACGACAACCTGTTCTTCTGTCCTATCAATCAGGTCAAGGGGGATAAGGCTTACTACTCCCCTGCTCAGGATCACATTGTCGTTCCGACCCGTGAGCAGTTCGTTGACGGAGAAGCCTTCGCCACGAACACCCTGCATGAGTGCGCCCATGCCACAGGTGCGGAATCGAGACTGAACCGTGATATGAAACATCCCTTCGGCTCCCCCGAGTATGCCAAGGAAGAACTCATAGCTGAGCTCTCTGCGGCCGTGATCGCCAGCCAGCATGGACTAAGCAAGCACATCAAGAATGACAGCGCACAGTATCTCAAGTCCTGGCTCGGGTCGCTCAGAGAGGGACCAGAATTCCTGAAGACAGTCCTAACCGATGTGAAGCGCTGCACGAACATGATCAATCAAAGACTGGATAAGATTCAGTTGGAGATGGACAAGGGAGAAAAGGCGGAGTACTCAGATCTCAAAGCAAAGGGAACCGCTTCAACAAGGAATGTCGTCCAAGAGGCCACAGTCGCTGCGAAGAATGACGTCGAAGAAGAAAACCGAAGTGCCATTCATCGGGGCCGATAGATTGTTTTAGTGGGGAGGAATCAGTAATTTTGCATACGGGCAGGTTGTTTTTCAGCGTTCTCTGTCCTTTCTCCCCATTATTACCATAAACCTTAAGATCGGAGCCTATGAACGAAGATTGTAAGGTGTCATCCCAATATCGATTACGTTGGGGTTCCACCGGCGATTTGGATAAAGGCGAGAAAAGGGAAATCCTTTTCCGCGAGACGGGAAACTGTTGTATGATATGCGGAAAGCCGAGAACGGCCACTGACGAGTGGTCCATGGCGCAAATCATCCCCGAGAGAAAACCGAAGTACGTCCTGCTCGACGGCCGTACGATCATTTGTCATGAATGTACGCTGAATAAAGGATGGGCTCCTATACCCTTATATGCCAGCTCTCGTTCTTTCAAAAATAGGTTGGAATATTGGCTGCGGGTTCAGTCTGGATATCGGGAAGGACTGATTTCTGCGGAAAAGAAAGCCCTCTTCTTCAAAGGGTTTTCGCTCTTCCATCGATTCAAGGATAATACCGTCAAGAAAGGGGTTATCAAATACATGGATCTGCTGGCTGAAGAGACAAGTGGGACCTGCATATACTGTGGGAAACCCCTCATCAGACAACAGATGACGTACGATCATATCTACCCGAAATCACGTGGTGGCAAGTCGGTACTGGAGAATTATGTATTGGCCTGTTCTGATTGCAATAATTCCAAAGGCGACACTCCGGTGGATGTATATGTCCGCGACTGGCAGTCAGAAAAGAAACGAACTCGTTTCGCTAATCGTGTAAATGACCTCGTCAGGGCTGGAAGACTTCCGGAGAGAAAGGCTAAGGTCTTGCTAAGCTACCAGAATGAAAAAGTCAAGCACTTCCAGTTCCGATTGTTTAACAGAGTGTACAGAATTACATTTACGAGGACAAAGGTATGAGCATTTAAGAGTTGAGCCCATTGCCGAGGCTTCTTCATTTGTACTTCTGGCCCAATTGCCTGACCGGATCGTCTTCATCCCTCAGGTCAATTGTGTCAGGATTCGTGTTGTAATAAGCCTTGACCAAGGCTTTTTGGGTAAAGATGCGGCTGATTGCATCATAGGCAGCGAGCAAAAGCTCTTCGCAGGAGACGGACTTTTCGTATCCGTCTTCCTCCAACTCCACCGCTACGGTGAGGTTGTTTTGTTTGATTGATAGAGTCATACTCAATGAGGTTTGTGATACGTAAACAAAGTTCGCAAACATGGGTATGACTCAACTTCTCAGATTGTTATAAATACCACCTCACATGTTGACCAGATTCATTCAGCGCTGAAATTAATCATGTTTTTGCTTATTTAAGTACTGTATCACAATTTGGCACAATCCCTTTTTTTAGAAGCTTGTTGTCTATCGCCCGGGAGATAGTGGACCTGAACTGGTATAAAACTATTTGACCAAGTTGTCGGGGATATCGACAGCCTGGTCAAGTGCTTTTGGTATGACGGCGAAATCAAAGAATAAAGAAGTAATCTACTCCGATTTTTCTAAGATCTTTCCGAGGGTATAATCCATCTGGGCAGCGAAGTATTCCGTTCCATAGTCATCTTCGAGTGTCATCCTGTTACCGTCTCCGTCTTCATCGAAGGAAACCTTAACACCCAATACTTCAACAACCATATAAGGCCTCTTCCCTGAGTACGCCCCTGTAGAAAACTTTATCTCCTTATATTCAATAGGATGGAATAGAACATCTTTTGATAGTCGCTGACTTGGAGGGAGCATCGAACTCTCAGCAACATAATTGCCTTTATATTCGAAATAGACGTACTTTCGCTCAGTCCCAGGCGTCACATCTCTGTATTCATGCGTCTTCTTGCCTGCAAGAATTGCGTCGAAATACTCTTGCTTAATGGAAAGCGACAGGGTTTTCTTAGAAGTGACCGGTGATTGTGCCTTTGGCTTTTCAACGGTGTCGTTAACGATGGAATTTGTATCATAGAAGCAAAATCCTTCGGGAAGCTTGATGTTAGGAATCCATAGAGGTTTCCCATCCCATCCTTTATCTCTGCCACCCTTCACACGATATAAAGTCAGGACTACATCTGCCGGGAACTTTTCTCCAAGATTACGGTCATTAGGAGACAGTAAAGTGCCCGTGCCTTTGCTGATGTCGCGATCTCGACGTACAATCAGACGGAATTTGGTGCCGGGACGTTTATTAGATAAGGCCTCAATAGAAGATATAAACTTTGCGCTATCAAAATCAACTGGATCTTTACTACCGCATCGCTTTAATATATCGATGAGAAGGTCTTTCGACACAGTGGCCGGATCACCGACTAAATTTGCGTCCTCAAGAATGGAATCGATGGTCTGAACATTAGCAGCAATAGGGTCGTTGGGGAAATAGTTAACGCCACCCATTGAAACATTCAGGTACTGAGCGTCGAGCACATTTTTTCTGGTAGGCTGAATATTGTTGGGATAGATGATTTGGTAATCATCAACGCCCTTTTCAACCTGTTTGATAATGATTTCATTCGCTTTATTGAGCTCCACAAATAGTTTATGAAGCGATTCAGGAATGTATATGCGTACCAGTTCCTGCTCTCGATCATATCCAAAAATACGGGAATGCTGCCAGAATGTATCAGCTTGAGGTTTCTTGGATGAACGACAGTAGTAGACCACCTGTAAATGCGGGAAGGTAATGCCTCGGCCCAATGTGTTGCCTCCAACAACAATATTGAAGCCTTTGGACAAGTCAAGAGCATTAGGGTCATTGGAGTCGCGACAAACAAAACTTTTGGAGTTGAGAGGGATTACCATCAGCTCTTCATTGTCCAAAATATCGATGACTTTCTCTTTGATGTCTTCGTATGGCTCCAGATCTGGCCGGGTACTTTGCAAGTCAACCCATATTTGCCTCAAAGATTCATCAAAGCCGGCATCGTCGGAAGAGCGCTGAAGAAGATTAAGATTGGCATCAATTACCTCCTTAAAACGCTCATGTATGTGAATCCTTGAACTGGGATGAATCATAAAATTACAATTCGATTCATCGTTCAGCTTTTTGTGAGCACAGAGAATCAGAAAAGTATAGATACTGTCCTGAAGCCCCTTTGGGCAAGGTATATCATCATCTGACTGAATCTCGGACAGCTCATCCTCTGCCGTATATCTTATGCAATAACTCTTTGGATCCGAGTAAAAGAAGTTGCCACCAAGATATCCTACACCAGGTTTGAAATAATTCGTAAAGGCAGGTTTCCAGTCGGAAATAATAGACTGTAGTATAATAGCTTGAGGAGTGGCAGTAACTTCAAAATAAAGTGATGATGTTGCTGTGCTCTTAATTTCGTCCAAGCGGCGGTTAATCGTGCTCACTCGATGCCTATTAACAAGAGTGTTCAGGCTGGCAGCATCGCCTTCGTCATCAAAAATAACCAGTGGTAAACCTTTAAACGTATTCGAAGAAACAAGTAAATCTCTCCATTTTCGAAGAACTGTAGTGTTCTTTTTTAGGACTATGACAAGCGGTTGAGCCTGAGTCAGAGCCCTAAATTTTTCCTCGTCACGCTCTGTTAGCACCGTAAACAGTGGCAGAGATTTGAAAACACGGTTGTAGGTTTGTCTCTGCAGGTCCACATTGTCTGTTGTGAGCAAAAGAAACAAACGGTAGCCTTCATCAGCCAGTTGGGACATGATTCCTAACATCTGGCCCGTTTTGCCACTTTGGACGTTTCCAAGAAGAAGACCAGTTATTGGTCTTGAAAAATTGAAATGTGACAAGACGTTTTGGGAAACAGCCTTGCTTGTTGCCACAATGGACTCGCGAAGCCCAGCGTTTCCGATGCCACTTAAATAGGAATCAATATAGGTCATATTACTGCAAGCTTATATACCAGAAATCCTCGGTTGATTTTTTGAAAACGAGCTTAGATTTACCAAAAGCAGCAAGTGTGTCTGCCGTAACCTTTTCGCCACAACGGATAACGCCCTTGTTCTCCATTTCTCCTTTAATCCACTTGCCAAGAATTCTCAAATCCTTTGAAGAACGCAGATTCTTACTGTAGTCGCCCTGACGCTCACAGTAGAAAGCATAATGGTTGGGTGTAATCACTTTGAAAGGACCTGAATCCTTATCCGGCAGCAGTTCAACATTCGGGGTTTTCTTTGACACAATCAGCTCAACCTCATACCAGCTGCGCGGACTATATTTGCCAGGCACTTTACCCGCACCGAAATAAGTATTTAGATTGCTCTTTTCTTCGGTTTTAAGCGGAACCTCGACCACTTGATCAGTCAATTTCGACATTGCAGCAGTAAACTCGTCATCGGAAAGTTTTTCCACATTTTCAAGTCCCTTCAGCAGATCTGTCTCGGGTTCCAAGAAATTGGTTATAGGCGTTGCGTCAGAGAATGCTACGCCTAAATCCTGGATAATAGAACGGATGCTTGAATCGATGAAACCGGCTTCAGAACCTTGAAGGTAGATATCAGCTTCAATGTTGTTCTGAGACGTGCCCATGAAACTTGCAAGGTTCGACGAGCCAATGAATCCACCAAGGCAATTGCCACGGGCATCTGCAAAAGAATACATTTTACCGTGATAAAGAGCCTGGGGAGAAACGAATACTCTACCTGAACTATTCCTGGTAAGATAGGATGCGAGGTCTGAAAGAGTATTATACTGGAGTTCTGTAAAGCCCTCCAGATAATTCATTCCGACGAATAAATCAACGGATAAAGCGCCCTCCCGTATTTCAACAAGGCGCTTTAACTCAACCAAAGAGTCGCTGGAAATAAACCCGGTCGCGATATTAAATTGCGCAGCGGTGTTCAGAAGTGAGGTTCGATAATCTCCGACAGACTTATAAGTCAGGGACCTCAGCATCGGATTGCGGGTAAACAGACGTTCCATATTACAGCTGCATGATAAGCTTATATCTCTGTTCAAACGGCATATTCCTTAATTCTTCCAGACGTGCATGTAGATCAACCCTTTCATATTCACCTGTGAACAGTGGACGAAGTGCATTTGCCACAGCATGTACACCAACAGGAGGGACTGCATTACCAATCTGGCGACGGACTTCGGTAGTATTACCGTAGAAGACAAAATCATCGGGGAATGATTGAATTCTAGCCCTTTCCCGGTTAGTTAGAGGTCGATTCTCCGGATAATGATATCCCCAAGTACCGCCACCACCTTGAGCTATAATTGTTTTTGAGGGTTCATCCAGTTTTACACGCCTATATACATGGCTGATCATGCCTTTCACATAATAGGGGCTATCTTTAGGAATAGCTGTAAAATTGCCCCCTTCAGGTATAAGACTGATTACCTTTTCAGTTCGAGCGGTTATGCGTAAATGTTCATTATTATAAGGAACATTTTCAACACCCTTAAAGGCATCACCTACAGTTACATAAGGAAGAAGACCTTCTTTATTCCCATGTGTGGGCTGAGGATGATGAAAATCAAATCCGGTATCAGAACGGATGCCTACGATTAAAACACGCTCTCTGAATTCAGGAACGCCATAATCTGCGAAGTCATAAAGGTGAGGAATAACGACATAGCCCGGCTCGATATTTTGGAAGTCCTCGATAATCTGTCTAATGGCACGCCGACCATTAGCAGTGAGTATGCCTTTCACGTTTTCAGCAACGAAAGCTAAAGGTTTCTTGGCGTCAACAAATCGAAGGAAGCTCTTGTACAGATTGCCGCGAGAGCCATCTAAGCCGGGTTGTTTCCAAATGATAGAGAAATCTTGGCAAGGAAATCCACCCAGAATAAGGTCGCACGCTGGTATTGTGGGGTCCGTGTACGGATCTATTGCTTCTACGTCGCCTTCGCGAATGACATCGCCAAAGTGCATCCGGAAAGACTCGCAAGCTTCATGCTTAAAATCGTTAGCCCATACAGTCCGATAGCCACCGACTTGTTCAAAACCTAAATCGAGGCCACCACATCCGGAGAATAAAGAAATAATGTCTGCCATATAATGAATTTGAATTATCAGTTATTTAAGAGAAAAACCAAGCTATTCCTTGGTCGGTTTAGAGACTCTTAGAAGATCTCCGACTTCGACATCTAAGGCTCTGGCGATATCGATTAGCGTTTCAACACCTGGCTGAGATGTGTTAGTACACCATTTGGAAACGGTTGCAGGGTCTTTGCCAAGTTGCTCTGCAAGCCATTTATTAGTCTTATTCTTATCTGCAAGAACGACTTTAATGCGATTTATCGCTTCCTTCATAAGGTATTTTGATTGCTTATTGCGCAAATTTAATGAATTTCTATCATTTAATTAACTAAAGTAGGTAAATTTGCAGTCAATGGCGGACAATCATACTATTGCACAGCGCCATGCAAACATGGCTGCGATCCACTCCTCTTCCACGAAGCCGGAGCTAATTCTCCGTCATGCCCTCTGGCGTCTGGGATTCCGTTACCGCGTTAACGACAAAAGTTTGCCCGGGAAGCCAGACATTGTCCTACCCAAATACCGAACAGTCATCTTTGTCCACGGCTGCTTCTGGCATGGCCATAAAGACTGCAAAAACGCCACCATTCCGAAAACCAACACCGCATTTTGGACTGCCAAAATCACACGCAATCAACAACGAGACCAAGATACTTGGCGGCAGTTGGAGGCTAAAGGATGGAACGTCATCATCGTTTGGGAGTGTGAGCTTAGGAGAAAAAAGCTTCCAGAGACAGTTGAGGCAGTGGTTACCACCATCCGCCAGAACGGTGAGATCTTGCGTCAAACTCAGGAGGACAGGCGGAAGGTCCGAGAAGAGTATCGACAGCAGCGTCGTCGACAGAAAGAGCACATAGCCACTCTGAAAGCGGATTTTCAGGCAATCTATCCGAAGAGATAACCTCCTGTCAATATTACGTGCTTGATAATAGAAAAACAGGACAATGCTTCAATTGTCATTTCATCTCTACTATCTTCTATCTGCACTTTCCTGAAGAATTCTTAAATTTGATGTTTGAATCATCATCCCTTCTCTTATGGAATCACGCAAGCACCTCGCAGCCGAGAAGAAGCGCTGCAACTCGCATAACTGCGCCCAGTCTGTCGTCTGCACCTACTGCGACCTCGTGGGTCTTCCGGAGCAGACCGCCTTGGACATCGCCGGAGCTTACGGTACTGGCATGGGTAACATGGAGGGCACCTGTGGAGCCCTTGTCGGCGCAGGGATGATCGTCGGCCTTGCCACCAAGGACCGTAACCTCTCCCGCGCACGGATGAAACAGATCATGGAGAAGTTCCAGCAGCGGAACGGAGCCACCCAGTGCAGGCTGCTCAAGGGTGTCGGCACCAGGAAACCCCTTCGTGACTGCCCGGACTGTGTAG
>Ga0256405_10005557_pt1 | contig 21545 bp, 29 predicted proteins | sample RumenRJG_02DNA_FD_189096 | JGI IMG/M metagenome (GOLD analysis project Ga0256405, IMG submission 189096) | Bovine rumen microbial communities from Lethbridge, Alberta, Canada - RJG_02 | ecosystem: Host-associated > Mammals > Digestive system > Stomach > Rumen | place: Canada: Alberta... | reverse complement strand
CCGAGATTGTCCGGGAGAAGCCAGATGCCGTTTCCTCAACCTGATTCACCCGGCCAGTGAGAGCCTGCACAGTGGAGCCGTCCGCCTTGCTCTCCAAGGAGGTCTGGACGTCCCCGATCTCAGTCGTCGCAAAACATCCGCGGCTATAAAATCTACGGCATGACGGTTCATCAGAAGCTGTTCCCATCCGATGAGAAGGACCGATACTTCCATATTTATTACAGCGACAGCAAGAAGGCCTCTGAGAAGAGCGAACTGACAGGGAAGATTGCCCGGCTGGCGAAATACTTTGGGAAACATCAGAATCAGGCCATTCGTTTTGACCGGGCTCTGGAACACTACTTCGACCTGATCTACTGGCACGAAGGCCAGAAGGACGAGAAGTTCATGTATGCCAGAGAGAAAACGGATGTCATCAACAGGGAGATCAGCTTCTGTGGATACTTTGTTATCATCACTTCGTCTGAAATGACCGCTTCAAAAGCCCTGGAGCTTTACAAGAACCGTGACGTCTCGGAGAAGCTGTTCCGGGCAGACAAGTCCTTCCTTGGCAACAGGACGATGCGGGCACATATGAATGAAACGGAGGATGCCCGGATCTTTGTTGAGTTCGTGGCGCTGATAGTCAGAAACCGCATTTATCATCAGCTGACCCTGCAGGAGAAAAAGAACGATAAGAAGGAAAACTACATGACCGTACCTGCCGCGATCCGGGAACTGGAGAAGATCGAGATTATCCAGCAGGCAGATCACAGATACCGGCTGAACTATGCAGTTACCGCAACGCAGAAAGAGATCCTGAAAGCATTTGGGATCAATGAGGTCAACATCAAAAAGTGGGCTAATGAGATCAGCGATAAACTGTCAGAAAAGATGAAGGAGGCAGTGTGATGGCAAGGGCAAGGCGTTCTCTTGATGAACGGATTGAGGAACAGAAGCAGGTTGTCAGTAAGGCCAGGGAACACTATGAAGCTGAGGCCAACAAGCTGGAGCAGATGATGAATAAACGGGACGAGCTTCAGAAGAAGGAACTCATGAAGGCCGTTGAGGACAGCAGCAGAAGCTTTGAGGAGATCATGCAGTTCCTACAGGGTGACGCCTCATCAGAGAGTTCTGAGGACGTCGAGAGTTAATTTTTAGGAAAATCACAGGACAGGAAAGCTAATTGACAAAATGAGATATATCTCATATAATAATATAGACAAATGAGGATCACTTATGGCATTTGAAATTGAGTTTTATAAAACGAAGGACGGCAAGGAGCCGGTTGTGGATTTTTTGGATTCTTTAGATGATAAAATGGCTGCCAAACTTGTTGGTCTCATGGAAGTGTTGGAGGAAAAAGGTACAGAACTCCGGATGCCGTATTCAGAGTATCTGGATGATGGCATTTTTGAACTGCGTTGCAAGCAGGGAAGTAATATAACAAGAGTGCTGTATTTTTTCTACATAGGGAAAAAGATTATTGCTACAAATGGATTTGTGAAGAAAACACAAAAGACACCACCAAAGGAACTAAAACTAGCAAAGGAAAGACGGGCTGATTGGCTGGAACGCCACAAGGAGGTTCGAGATGACACTTAAGGAATATAAGAATAACAGGATGAAGGATCCCGGCTTTGCGCAAGCATATGAGGAGATGCAGCCGGAAATGAATGTCATCCGTGCCATCATAGATGCGCGTATATCACAGAATATGACGCAGAAGGAACTGGCAGAAAAAACAGGGATTGCGCAAACAGAGATCAGCAGACTTGAGAATGGAACCAGAAATCCATCCATCAAGCTCCTTCAAAGGCTTGCGGATGGAATGGATATGGTTTTGAACATTTCGTTCACGCCCAAAGCGAAGACTCATAGATGATCTATGAAAATCTGAATGTCAGGAATTCTGACACGAAAGTATTCGGTATTTCCCGTTCGGCCTCGTATAATCAGAAATGAAGGAAAGCAAATCATTACAAGGCACAATACGGAATAGGAATGTGTCAATAGCAGAACGACGTGCGTTGAACGATTCCGTCAGATGCCGTGATTGATTCTGGCAGGAGGCAGAACTGGGAAGTACAACACTCTGTAACAATGGATTCGATGTACAACAAATTGACAACAGGCGCATGGCAGGAGATAAACAATAAACCATGGTGACAGACAGGCGGTTTCAGGCAGCACCGGGATGAAAACTATGATAACAGACCAAAACAGATCATCAAAACAATATCGGAAATGGATTCCCGACGCTCAAGTCCCTCAAGGCTGAAAACAATGAAGCACATGCGGACGACATGTGCAACAAAAAGTCAAATGACGGTACATCGTAACAGATGACAGTATAAAGTAAAGCGTACGTCCCAGTTCCAAAAACCTTCAAGGCACTCCTTTTCAGAATCAATCTGAGAGGGGGTGCCTTTTTGCGTGCAGACAGCAGGAAAAGAGGCTGAAAAGCCTTTCATCCCTGTTTGAATAGCAGCCAGATTGTAGTGGTGTTGGCATGAGATTATTCATTTGGAAATGAGTGATTGAATAGTCACAACTAATGTGCTAATATAATAATCAATATTAGAACAAAGGAAGCGATACTTGTGCACGCGATTGACGACCTTTTTACTGATACGGGGATCATTACGGCATCAGATGCGGCAAAGAACGGCTTTGAAAAAGATGCTTTTTATCAATATGTAAAAGAGAATAATCTGGAGCGAATTGGTCATGGGATCTATATCAGGGAAGATGCGTGGCCCGATGAACTTTTTGTTCTTCACAAGCGCTGCCCAGCGGCAGTTTTTTCTCATGAGGAAGCACTGTATTATCACAACCTTACAGATCGCGAACCAATACAGCATACACTGACCATTTATACGGGGTATAACACAAAACGACTGGTTGATAGCGGATGCAAAGTTTATACGGTGAAAAAAGATCTGCTGGATGTAGGGAAGGTCATGGTAAAGGATACTTATGAAAATGAAATCCCGGTTTATGATGTGGAACGGACGATTTGTGACATTGTACGAAGCCGCAGAAATATTGAAATTCAGGAGTTCAATACGGCATTAAAGACGTATGCTCAAAGGAAGGATAAGGATCTAAACAAGCTGATGTCTTATGCACAATTATTCCATGTGGACAAGATAATCAGGCAATATATGGAGGTACTGCTGTAATGCCGCTTACGTCAGCACAATTAAAAGGCAGAATCAAAAGTCTGGCATCCAAGAATAACGCGGATGCCAGAAACCTTTTGCGGATTTATGCAATGGAACGCTTTTTGGAAAGGCTTTCCGTTTCGAAGTATCATGACAATTTCGTCATCAAGGGCGGAATTCTTGTGACAGCGATGGTTGGTATTTCTCAGCGCTCTACAATGGATATTGACACATCAATCAGGAACGAAAACCTGTCTGCAGAGGATGCCAGAAAGATCATATCTGAAATCATAGATATTGATCTTGGCGATGAGATGACATTTTCAATCAAAGCTGTTGAAAACATCATGGATGAAATGGAATATCCCGGGATCAGAGTTCTGTTGGATTCACAAATGGAGAAAATGATCATTCCGCTCAAAATCGACATCTCCACGGGAGATGTGATAACCCCGCGCGCGATGGAATTCAGCTATCATCTGATGCTGGAGAATCGTAGCATTTCTCTTTGGAGTTACAATCTGGAGACGATACTTGCAGAGAAGTTTCAGACTATCCTGGCTCGAGGCGTTTTAAACACCAGGATGAGAGATTTTTATGATGTCAGGGTGTTGCTCCAGCTTTATGGAAACAGAATTGATCGTGAGACCTTAATAGCAGCATTTACAGCCACCTGTCGGAAAAGAGGGACAGAATTGCTGTATGCGGATGCAGATGGGATTCTTTCAAATATTGAAAGCAGCGCTGCTCTCAAGAAACTATGGGAATCCTATCAGAAAAAATATTCCTATGCGGCAGACGTGTCGTTTGAGGAGACAGTAAAGAGTGTGAAATGGCTGTTGAAGAAACTTGCAAGTAACGATGAGTAAGTACCTTTGATGACAAAACAGAGTTTGTGCATGTAACTGAACAGATGCCAATTAATTTAGACCGATTGCTTTTCAACAAGAAAGGCGTCGGTCATTTTTTATGCCACGAGGAGGAGAACAAATGGCAAGACGATCAAGATATCTGCACTATGACGAACAAATGACTGCGCTGATGAAGCGCGGCAATCTTTCGCAGATTCCGGCGGACAGGAACCATACCCGCGGATCCGTGATAGAGAAACTGAAAATGCTGGGAGCAGCGGAGCCACATAAGAATGCGGGAAAAGCAGACCCAAAGGGAGGCAGCAATGGATAAGGAAGAACTTGTTTTTACGACAATTGAGGATCTGATCCGATATTTTGGCGAATGCGGAGAGGATATACAGATCCACATGGAAATTGAGGTAGAAGGGGAAAGGGAGGGCTAACATGAATCTTAAAGAGTATAAATCCAAAAAGATGAACGATCCGGAATTTGCCAAGGCATATGAGGAAATCCAACCGGAAATGAATGTGATCCGTGCTATTATAGACGCTCGCATTTCACAGAATATAACGCAGAAAGAACTTGCTGAGAGAACAGATATCGCCCAGACAGAGATCAGCAAGCTAGAGAACGGAACAAGAAATCCTTCAATTAAACTATTGCAGAGACTTGCAGATGGGATGGATATGGTTCTGAATATATCGTTCACACCCAAAGCGGGTGTGGGAAAATGACACGGACATCCATGTATCTATGAAAGACACCTGCCCATCCGATATAATGTGTGGGCAACCAAATATAATATGGAGGTAACAGTCATGAACAAGTATGTTTCGCTGGATAAGCGAAGTAAGAAAGCACAGCGCGAGTATCACGCAAAGCAAAGACGCTCTTGGGGAGACCTTAATCCCGTGACAAGGAGCGTACCGAGCGGAAAGACTTACAATCGAAAGAAGGAAAAGCAGAGGTTGCTACGTGCCAGTGGCACGTGTTCAGCAACGACCGAAGCGAAGCGGAGACCGGCAAGGAATTCAGAAATGGATTTGAGGCCGATCTTTTTTTGCAAAATTATTTATTTTTGCTTGACTATGACGTAACGTAATAGTTTATGATGTAATCACACGTGAAGGAGATGATAGCCATGAAGACAGTAAATGAAGTGAGTAAGCTGACAGGAGTGAGTATACGCACGCTGCAGTATTACGATAAGATAGGACTCTTAAAACCGGCGGAGTATACCGAGTCCGGATACAGGCTGTATGACGATGCGGCGCTGGAGAGACTTCAGCAGATTTTACTGTTTCGTGAGCTTGAGTTTCCGCTTAAGGATATCAAGGATATCGTAACCAGATCTGATTTTAACAAGAGATTGGCACTTGACCAGCAGATAGAACTTCTTGAATTAAAGAAGGAACATATCGATAATCTGATCAGTATGTGCCGTGGATTAAAACTGAGAGGAGTGAGACATTTGGATTTTACAGCATTTGATTCAAGCAAATTAGATGCATACGCCAGGCGCGCAAAAGAGCAGTGGGGTAATACTCCGGAATATAAGGAATTCGAAGAGAAGAATGAAAAGCGGTCTAAGAGCGAAGAAGAGAGCATGATGGCCGATTTTATGAAAATCTTTGAAGAGTTCGGAGCTATGAAGGACCAGGATCCTGCATCTTCAGTAGTTCAGGATCAGGTAAAGAAACTGCAGGGCTTTATTACCGAGCATTTTTATAAATGTACTAAGGAGATTCTTTCAAGTCTCGGTAAGATGTATGCCGGTGGCGGCGAATTCACCGAGAACATTAATAAGATGGGCGGAGAAGGAACTGCTGAATTTACTCACCGGGCGATACAGATCTACTGCGGATGATACATTTTTTTGAAAAAAGTAGGCTTTCGGTAGGGCCTTCGGTAGGGCTTTGGTAGGAATACTTATTAAGCACGCAAAAAGCACTTGAAAAATACGTGCAGTCAGGCTATAGTGAGGATGCAGGAGGTGATTTATATGGCAGCAACAGCTGATATGACAAACTTCACATTCAAGATGGATAAGAAGACCAGAGAAGACTACAGCTCATTATGCGATTCTCTGGGGCTTACAATGTCTTCTGCAACCCTTGCACTTGTGAGACAGGCAATCAGAAATCAGGGAATGAGTTTTTCGCTTCGTGATGTGAATGGGTTCACCCCGGCTGAGGCAGCAGAGCTTAAGCGCAGGATCAGTGATGTCAGGAAGGGAAACGCCGTTCATCATGATCTGACGGAGGACTGACTATGCGGAGTTTGCTTTGGCAGTCCGATGCCTGGAAAGAATACACGGAGATTCAGTCAGATAAGGCTCTACTGAAAAGGGTCAATAATCTGATCAAGGATGTGATGCGGAATGGCTATAATGCATCTTATAGTCAGGTGGAGATGCTGAAAGGTGATTTTGCAGGTTTTGCCAGCGTCAGGATTGACAAAAAGAACCGTATGATTTTTGAGGCTGATGAATATCAGATTACCATCATTCAGTGTGGAGAACACTACAAGGACCATTAACACAATATAGAAATCCATCAGTTTGAATTGGGCAGCCACCAAAAGGGCTGCCTTTTTTTATGCAGAAAAAAGCAGTCGTCGAAAAATCAACTTTGCTGCCCTCTTTATTTTTTGGAGGAACTAATGGCAAGAAAATCAAGATACAGAGAATCGGTAAGCGCGGTATGAGCAAAGAAGAGAGGCGGCGAAGGAGGAAAAGGTATGAGAGGGAAACTCTGGATGTTCTCGGATCAGCTGGATGATGAGGATCTGGAATTTGCCCGCACAGTTTCTTCCGCTATGTAGATGGAATCGCGTACTACAGGCTGACGGAGAAGACGATTACCCGACTGGCAAAAGGAGCGGAAGCTATCTCCAAGGTTGACGGAAAGACGGTTCTTGTCCGGCGTGATCTCTTTGAGTCGCATCTCAGAAAACAGTACAGGAAAACCGACAGAGGACCGGGATTGGAGGGAAAGGATGAAAGCAGCAGATAAGTTTCCTTATCCAGATATCATGACAAAAATAGCATGTGTGATATTGATCGAAAGTCAAAAATGCATATGTTAAATGCGCAAAGATGCACTCCTTTTTCAAAATCAATCTGAGAGAGGAACCTATTTTTGCATTTCGTTTGCAGGTGGTGCAAAACGTCAATTCATATAAGATGGACAAAAATGCGGAATCCGCAAAAATGTCACATGAAGCGTTGAAGACCAGTGTGATCAGGTTCCGGACGATCATATTATAGAGATGGCTTTTGATGCCTATGAGAATAAAAAGTATCGGGATCCGGAAATATTCTTTCCTTATCTGAACGAACGAATTAACGACCAGGATCAATACTATGTGCTGTTGGACGAGGTGCAGCTTCTCGGAGATTTTGAGTCCATTCTGAATAGCCTGGTGCGAAGGAAAAACGTGGATGTCTATGTGACAGGCAGCAACGCAAAATTTCTTTCCAAAGATATCATTACAGAGCTCCGCGGGCGTGGTGATGAAGTGCATATGTATCCGCTGACATTTGCGGAGTTCATGTCTGTGTATGAGGGTGAGAAAGCGGATGGATGGCGCGATTATGTGCTTTATGGAGGAATTCCGCTAATACTCACATTTACCACGCCGGATCAGAAGGGCGATTTTCTGAAATCCTGTTCGAGGAGACGTATATCTCCGATATTATCGGGAGAAATAATGTCAGAAATAAGGTGGAGCTGGAAGAACTTCTGAATATTCTGTCCTCTTCCATCGGCTCTCTGACGAATCCGAGCAAGCTGTCTGCAACTTTTAAGAGCGTAAAACACACGACTATCAGTAAGATGACGATCAAACGCTATATCGATTATCTTGAAGACGCTTTCCTGATTGACAGTGCAATTCGCTACGATATAAAAGGTAAGAAATATATTAATACACCATCCAAGTATTATTTCACGGACCTGGGTCTTCGAAATGCCAGATTAAATTTCCGACAGGTCGAAGAAACGCACGCGATGGAGAATATCATTTTCAATGGACTGAAAGTCAGAGGATATAACGTCGATGTAGGCGTCGTTGTGATGAATGAAACAGATCAGACAGGTAAAAAAATAAGAAAGCAACTAGAGATTAGTTTTGTCTGCAATAAAGGTTCCAAACGTTACTATATTCAGTCGGCATTTGCTATGCTTGATGAAAAGAAAATGCAGAAGGAACAACGCCCTTTGGTCAATACAGGCGATGGGTTCAAGAAAATCATAATCACAAAAGATGCCATAGCACCGCTTTACAATGAAGAAGGTGTGTCGGTGATGAGTGTTTTTGACTTCCTGTTGAATCCTGACAGCATGGATTTATAATCAGGCGACACAAAGCGAGAGTAATAATCCCGGATTGGTCAACAAAAACCTTCATGTCAGAAATCCTGACACGAAAATATTCGGCATTTCCCGTCCGGCCTCTTATAATCAGAAATGAAGGAGAGCAAATCATTACAAGGCATAATACAGAATAACAACGAGCCATTGGCAGAACGGCGCGTGTTGAACGACTTTGCCAGATGCTTTGCCCGCAGATGCGGTGATTGATTCTGGCAGGAGGCAGAACTGGGAAGTACAATTCTCTGCAACAAAAGATTCGATGTACAACAAATTGACAACAGGCGCATGGCAGGAGATAAACAATAAACCATGGTGACATACAGTCGATTTCAGGCAGCACCGGGACGAAAGCTATGATAACAGGCGGGAACAGATCATCAAAACAATATCGGAAATGGATTCCCGACGATGAAGTCCGGCAACAAGTCGACATCTGAGGAGGCGAAGAAGCAGCAGGAGGCCTGGGCGAAGAAGGCAAAGCCGGCGGAGACAGCTCCGGAACATGCGGAGACCTCTGTGGCGGCAGGGACAGATCCGCGAGACGCGGGCACACCGATCGACTTCTCGAAGGTCGAGATCGAGCCGCTCTTCAAGGAGTATGTCGACTTTGATACATTCAGCAAGTCAGACTTCCGCGCCGTCAAGATCAAGGCGTGCGAGGCTGTGAAGAAGAGCAAGAAGCTCCTCAAGTTCACGCTGGACGACGGCACAGGCGAGGATCGCATCATCCTCTCCGGCATTCACGCGTACTATGAGCCGGAGCAGCTGGTCGGAAAGACCGCGATCGCAATCGTGAACCTTCCGCCGCGCGCGATGATGGGCATCGACTCCTGCGGCATGCTGCTCTCCGCAGTACACAAGGAAGACGGCGAAGAGAAGCTTCATCTCCTGCTTGTGGATGACCACATCCCGGCGGGCGCGAAGCTGTACTGATCAGGCGCAATAACAGATATATGCAAGACACTTCTCTGAGGGACAGCCTCAGAGAGGTGTCTTTTTTCTTGCAGGTGAGGTGTATATGGACAAAGAGGACGTGGCGAGCGGTCATATGGAATTCATACTTTGTCACACTTTGACCAGTACTGTTTTTGCTTTACAGGGTATCTGGTTCATGTAAAAATAAAATAAATCTGGAGACTGTCAGGCGACTGGAGTACAGAATCCAGGAGGAATCGAGATAGCAATGACAGAACTAAATCCACCTGCGAAGGCGACTTTGGATGGGGGTTGTGGATGTGGCATCTAAATGATCCTCCAGAATGGAATAGTTGAGGAACGGAATAATTATGGAAGAAAACATTTTAATCGAATATCGTAAGACAGGAGATATCTTAAAAGACACAGAGGCTATAGTTGAGGCAGCTAGCAGAGCTGCCCGAACGACGGTAAATGTTCTTCTGGTTCAGCGGAACTGGCTGATTGGGAAAAGAATCTCTGAAGAGGAGATGGCGGCAGATGGAAGGGCAGAATATGGGATGGAGGTAATCAAGAGGCTGTCCAAGGAACTTACTTCGAAATATGGACGCGGATATACAAAGAGTAATCTTTACAGCTTTTATGCCTTCTATAAAACCTTCCCAGAGATTTTCCAATCAGTGATTGGAAAATCTGACGGACTCTTGACTTGGACTCATTATTTGAAATTGTTACAGGTTAAGGATAAAAATGCTCGTGATTGGTATGCCAAGGAAGCCTATGATGAAGGCTGGAGTGTTCGGACGCTTCAGCGAAATATTTCATCACAATATTATTATAGGCTTTTGAGGTCTCAAGATCCGGAATCTGTAAAACTGGAGATGAGAAAGCTTACATCGGAATATCAGAACAAGCTCGAGTTTATTAAGAATCCTGTGATAGCGGAATTTCTCGGAATGAAGGAGGACACTTCTTATCTGGAATCGGATCTGGAACAGAGCATCATAGATAACCTGCAGAAATTTCTTATTGAACTTGGAAAAGGATATGCGTTTGTAGCAAGACAGCAGCACATTCATACGGAGAAGGAAGACTATTATATTGATCTGGTCTTCTACAACTATATCCTTAAGTGCTTCGTTTTGATTGATCTGAAGACGCATAAAATCACCCATCAGGATGTTGGGCAGATGGATATGTATGTTCGAATGTATGATGAGATGAAAAAACAACCCAATGATAATCCTACGCTTGGAATCGTTTTATGCGCAGATACCGATGAGGATATTGCAAAGTATTCGGTACTCCATGATAGCGATCAACTCTTTATGTCTAAGTATAAGCTTTATCTTCCGACTGAAGGAGAGCTGCGTGCAGAAATCGAAACACAAAAAGAAATATATTATTTGCAGCATAAAGATGGAGAATAAATTATCGGAATGACAGAACTGAGTCCACATGTAAAGGCGATTCTGGCCGGCGTCTTGACGTATAATGGTCTCTTCGGATCGCCGGATCTGCACCAGCCGCACTCGCCGCTCTTGCAGTGATTCTCTTCTTCTGGAAGGACTGTATCAACCGGGTCGGGCGCGGGAAGGCCCTCGAGGACCTTTCATTTTTCACGGACGCGATCCGGAGGGGAGACGGAGCGGCAGCGGCCGGCTATCTGCGGGACGGAATTGAGGCATACAAGAAGGCGACAGAGTGAGGGGAGAACGGAGATGAGAAGAATCGGATTCAGACCGCGCTTTTTCATCATTTGAGATCTTTTGTTAACGGGCCAGCTGTTTTGTCGCCTGAAAAATGAAGTGTGCGGCAGTTCTCCCTTTATCTTCAGAAAAGTGTTATATGGATCCGGAATCTCGTTCAGAAAAATGTCAGTATGAGTAAAAATATCGTTCGGAAAAATGTCATATATATGCTGTCCTACCAAAAATGGTATACTGACCTCAAAATGCATATTTCAGTTCACAGGGGCTCTGACTGAACAGTACGTTCTGCAGCAGTTTCTTTCGGACACAGAATACGTGCCATATTATTTTTCGCCAAGTGAACACAATGAGATTGACTTTGTGGTCCAGCGGGCAACTGATATTGTGCCTGTGGAGGTGAAAGCGGAAGAAAATCTTCACGCCAAAAGTCTGAAGGCATATTATGACAAATATAAACCGGCTCTTGCCGTGCGGACCTCTATGACAGACTACAGAGAGCAGGATTGGATGGTCAATTTGCCACTATATGCGATTCATAACTTATGAGTTCTTTTGGAAAACCGTTTCCGGAACAGGATTTGGAGGTATTGAAATGAACCTATCTGATTTTTTGAGAAAAGTTGATTCTTGTCTTGACCAGATGTCTGCATCAGAACTGAAAGCCTTTATCCATGATGAGGCCAGACGGCTTTCAGAAGCGAAAAGAAGGGTCTTTCTGGAGAGGCTTGGAGGATACCTTGGCGAGGAAAATATCGACCGGGCAGCCAGTGATAAAAACGCCGTCCATGAACTTCAAAAGCAGGCGGATCAGATGTGCAGCACCTTGCAGCAGATTGCAGATGGTGACCGGCACCTTGAATCGGAATACAATCCGGAATATGACGACTGGTATGCCTCGGATGAACCGGAGATTATATTCTCTGATCCGTCAGGCATTTTAAATGACATTGAAAGAGCATGCGATCTGCTCTTACAATGTGTTGATGCAGAGCTATGGAAAGATGCTGTGAATCTTATCGATGCTCTGGATGCCATTGCAGTGCCGGTGTCAGGGGATTATGTTGATTCTATGGGTGATACCGAGCTTACAATCGAGGCTCTGAACGAAAATAATCTGATCCGGAAAGACTGGGACCATGTAGTGGCAGAAGCCTGCTATGCAGTTTATAGAATGAGCGAAATCGGCCAAAGACCTGAGAAAATATATGACGTGCTGAAAAAATCCTGTGTCGACAGAGTCATGCTTGAGGATATCATGCAATGTGGAAATGAGGACCTTCCGGAATTTGTTGCTTTTTTGCCGCTCTGGCAGGAGTTTCTTGCGCAGACAGTCAGGGACCAGCAGAAAGAAAAGTCACATTTCTATTGGAGCCCCCAGCCAAATGCGGCAAGACTGCTGGAAGAAGCCGCTGCAATGTCTCCCGATATCGAAGAAAAAATATCTGCGGCAAGAAAATTTGGCTTACAGGATCCCAAATTATATCTTGCAGCGGTTGAGCAGCTGGAAGAAGATAACAACCTCCGCAAAGCTTTGGATTTTGCTGAAGAAGCGCTTCAGGAGATTCCCGCAGAAGTAGGACCGGCGGGGGTCATAGAAAAGATTGCTCATAAAGCCTGTGAACTGGCGGAAAAGACCGGAAAACAAAAAAATCTGAATGATGATTTGATGAGAGCTTTCTGCATTCATCCATCGCCGGACAATTATCTGAGACTTATGTTCGACTCTACCGAGTTTGAGAAAATGCAGAGGAGCAAAGTAAAAGCAATTTATGAGGAGCGATTAAGAAGACCAGGTAGACAGGATTCCGAGATGCTTACGATTGCCCTGCTGGATGGGGAGTATGCCTATGTGCTCGGGAATGGACTTAATGTCAAAGAACCACTGGGCTGGAGTTATACTTTCATGAAACAGGGCATCGCGCTTTTCTTGTTGGCTTCCTATGATGGAAATTACAGACAGCTTCCGCCTGCTCTAAGACGTATGTTTTCCTATGCAGGAGTTCCCTCATTCGAGGACGCATACCCTCGATGGATTGAAAAACGTCTGATCCCAGGGGATATCCGGGAAGAGGCAATGAAGCGAATCGAAGACGCAATGGACGAAAGACTGAAAGCAATTATGGGCAAACACAGGGATTACTACGGCGAATGTGCCGATTTCCTTGCAGCCATCGGAGAAGTAAGAGAATCCAATGGGGAAGATGGAGCAAAAGACAGGATTCTCAATGCATATCATGCAAAATATAAACGCTGCAGTGCATTTACGCCCGAGCTGAAACGATACACGAGTCATCTGCAATGATGGTAACAGTAACTATTCAGCACCCAGACTCGGAACGCTTTGCGTTCCTCGTTCTATATCCTGTTCTATGATCCTTATGCGCTGGCAGAGGAATATTTGGAGGAGATTCAAGGATGAACTGAGGCATCTTCTTTCTTTCGGAAGAGGATGCCTCTTTGGTCTGCATGGGCCGCCCCTTAATTTACTATGCCTGCAGGTATCAGTCGATGAGCTTCAGCGTGCCCTTGCGAAGAAGCTCTGCTCTCTTGCCGCGTGCATTCTCGTCCGGCCAGGTCATGAAAGCGTATACCTTTCCGTTTGTAAAGTCTGCGACCTGGGATACAACGAGTCCCGACTCCTCAAGCCAGTTGACCATATATTTTCCATTGCCGAGATCATAAGAAGAATAAGGTTCATTTTCATGAGCGGGAGCTCCCTCCGCAGTCTTGGAAAGTGCGTCCCAGTGAAGTTCGTTCTCACTGAGATAGGTAATCACAAAATGATAACCGGTTTCATAATCAACATCAACTTTTTTCCCTTTGGTTAATTCATAAATCGACATTTCTACTCCCTCCGCTTCAGGTAAATGCACAAAGCATGATACCTGACTTTAAATATTGACTAAGTCGAAATTTTGTACTACGTTGAGTATAATTCGTGTACAGAAAATGACAAGAACGATTTTTGAAGTGACCTGGTCACTTGAAACATACTGCACAGGAGACGGAAAATGAATAAAACAGAAGCAAAGGATGTCGCAAAGCAGGGAAAAGCATTGTTTGGCATCTGCCCGTACGTAACCAGTCAGCAGGTTCTGCAGGGGAAGTGGGCGATCCTGATTCTCTACCAGCTGGAGGACGGACCGGTCAGATTTAATGAGTTGCTCAGAAGGATTGAAATCGCCCAGGGCACTTTGTCCAAGCAGCTCAAATATCTGGAGAAGATGGGGATGATCACAAGAACTGTTCATTCAGAAGGAGCGATCAGCGTCGAGTATGAGCTGACGGAAATTGGGAAAAAATTCCGGACCGTCCTTGACGCCATAGAGAGCTGGGGCGATGAATATATAGCTCAGATGCGGTGATCGGGGCAGAAGGAACGAATTAAAAAGGATAGATAGATGCTTAACATAATATTTGGAGATGTGCCCGGCGCGGTTTACCATCCGCCGGTATATTTTGACAATCAGTATCAGGATGAGTGGATCACCGATCCTCTCTCAAAACAGATGATCAAAGATGTTGACGGATCCGAGGTCATAGGACCGCATCTGATCGAAAGTCCGGTGCTGGGACCGATTTCACCGAAGGAGTTGTCCGGCGGTGTAAAAACATTGATGCTGATGAAATTTGATGAATCCGGGAAGATTTTTAATGCCTCAGCGTGCGGGGATAACTGCGCACCCTGGATATGCCGGATCGCCAGGGAAAAGGATCTGACGATCAATCTGCATCACATCATGGATTTCAGCGGTATAAATGATTTCAAGGCAATGATCCTGAATACCGGCCGCGAAGTAACCGGATACAAGGAGTATGTTGACGAAGCAATTGAAATCGAAGAAAGGTAAGTCATGAAGGGCAGACATCATATTGTTGTACAGAACAATCGTGTTCGCTACGAAATAGATGTGAAGCGCAACCTGACAATCATCAGGGGAGACAGCGCAACCGGAAAGACGACTCTGGTCCAGATGCTGAGCCAGTATGCGGATCTTGGAGAAGACTCCGGCATCAGTGTTGTCTGTGACAAAGATATTCAGGTTCTTTCCGGCAGAAACTGGAAGAGACTTCTGGATACATTTGATGACCAGATTATTTTCATTGATGAAGAAAATGCATTTATCAAGACCGAAGAGTTCGCAGCGGCGGTTCGTGATTCTTCCTGCTATTTTGTATTGATCACGCGGGAGGATCTGCCAAACCTGCCATATTCTGTAGAAGAAATTTATGGTATTCATACATCCGGAAAGTACCGTGACACGAGAAGAGTTTTCAACGAGATGTATCACATATACAGTATGGATACAGGAAATGAAAAAATCAGACCTGAGATTGTGATTGCTGAGGATTCCAATTCCGGTTATGAATTTCTGTCTCATCTGTTCACGGAAAAAGGCATTGCATGCATCAGTGCACAGGGGAAGTCAAATCTGGCAGTAAGGGCCCAAAGCAGTGAAGCGGAGAATATACTGATTGTCGGAGATGGAGCCGCTATTGGTCCGGAGATGAACAGAATTTATGCTTTAATGGAAACGAGGAGACATATACATTGCTATTTCCCGGAGTCGTTCGAGTGGATCATTCTTAAATCCGGTTTGATCGATGGAAATGAGGTTCGCTCTATTCTTGAACATCCTGAGAATTATATAGAAAGCAGGGATTACTTCAGCTGGGAGAGGTATTTTACGAAGATTTTGGTGGAATACACAAGAGATAATTACCAGCGATATCAGAAATCGCATCTTAACGCATATTATCTCCAGGCACATGAAGCAGAAAAGATCTGTGCAGTTATGCCGGATATTGGAATTTAAGATTCACGGCTCTCGAACAAAAAGGAGGCTTCAGGGGAATAGTATGAAGAAGCATGAATCCCGCACGCTGACGCCGGAGCTGGTCCGGGCCGTCAGGCAGTATATTGACGAGAACTATGTTCCGGAGTCATCTGCCCCGAAGACATATGCTCCGGACGGCACATTCCTTCGGAAGAAGACGGAAATCCCGGACGAGGACTTCCAGCCGGAGAAAATCAGTCTTGAGGGTGGCGAACCCGTTCTGGGAGCGCCGACATGCAGAGGTCTCGCGTGTGGTCTTGAAGAGGAAATGCGTCATGTCGGCGAGAATTTTCAGCAGCGCCTGTTTCGCCTGATCGACGAAAAGGGCATGACTGATGTCGAGGTGTACAAGCGGGCCGGCATTGACCGGAAGCTCTTCTCGAAGATCCGCAGTCATAAGGACTACATGCCGCGGAAGAAGACAGTCATCGCGCTGGCACTTGCCATGCGCCTCAATCTCGACGAGACCACGGACCTTCTGCAGCGCGCAGAGCTTGCGCTCTCTCCGGGAAGCCGGGCGGACCTCATCATCGAGTACTGCATCCGGCATCAGCTCTTTGACATCGACGAGGTCAACTTACTGCTCGAGGAATTCGGGCAGGCGACGCTGGGAAAATAGTGAAATTTGTCGCCTGAAAAGCGACCTCCCGGTCAGCCTCGTCTGTTAAGTTGAAAGCAGAAGTGGATTGTATATCAGACCTTTTACAAACAGGAGGAGGCGTTTAAAATGAGAGAAGGACTAACGGAAGTCGTGATGCTGCTCGACCGGAGCGGCTCCATGAGCGGACTTGAAAATGACACCATCGGCGGCTTCAACAGCATGCTCGCACGCCAGAAAATGCAGCCCGGCGAGGCGTATCTGTCGGTCATTTTGTTCGACAACCGGTCAGAGGTGCTCTATGACCGGGTCGACATCCGCGAGGCGAGCCCGATGACCGCGGAGCAGTACTACGTGCGCGGCTGCACGGCGCTGCTCGATGCGGTCGGCGGCGCGATCCGCCATGTGCAGACGATCCACCGCTACGCGCGCGAGGAGGACAGGCCGGAGAAGACGCTCTTCATCATCACGACGGACGGCATGGAAAATGCAAGCCGCCAGTACTCGCTCGCGCAGGTCCACCGGATGATCAGCGATGCCAGGGAGAAGGATCACTGGGAGTTCATTTTCCTCGGGGCAAATATCGACGCGGTCGAGGTCGCGGGGCGGTTCGGCGTCCGCCCGGACCGCGCCGTTCGTTACGAGCATGACGCGGAAGGAACCATGCGGAGCTATGAGGCGATGGATCAGGCCGTGACATACGCGCGCATGGCAAAATCGCCCGCGATGATGAGCGGCTCATTTGACGAGAAGGACGTGCTCGGAGGCGTCCGGGAGGACTACAGGAAGCGGCACGACGGCAGGGACCGGCTGTCGAAACGGAACAGACGGGATCCCGTGTCCGAAGAGTGAAGCGGCACGGCGGCAGGGACCGGCTGTCGAAACGAACCAGACGGGATCCCGTGTCCGAAGAATGAAGCGCATTCGGAGCTTGGCGGCAGGCGGTACAGCTGAGAATGCGGCGGAAAGAGAAGGGTATGGAGGAAATTGTTGTATCGGATGCATGCGGGGACCTGAAGAAGGAGGTTCAGGTCCTTCGGATGCTGCTCGCATCGCTCACGGCGGAGCGCGACGACCTGCGGTATCATGTCTGCCCGGAGCTTGAGGCGCGGTACGCAAGTGAGATCGGCGGACTCGAGAACCGCGCGAACTATCTGAACATCAAAATTGCGGAAATGAAGCGCCGGATCGAGATCGCCCGCGCGGCGCTGAACCGGGAGAAGACGGTCTCGCGGGAGGACATGGACAGGCAGGTCCACAGGGAGTATCAGAAATTCTACGACGCGCTTAACGAGGCATTTCGAAGGGCGGAGCAGGCCCGGAAAAATGAAGGCAGGCGCAGGGAGCGGCAGCGGCAGTACGAGGAGGAATGGCAGAGAGAGTATGGCTCCGGCCGCTGTGAGGGCCAGCAAAACAGCGCCTCGCGGGAGGGCACCTCGAACGCATATCAGAGCACGGAAGGGGCAGACCACACTGGGGGTGGCATGGATTCGGACGGCGCGAATGATAAGAAAATGCCGGACGCAAAGACCTTATTTCGCAAAATCGTGAAGCGCATCCATCCGGACGCAAACCCGAACTGCACGGAGCGCCAGAAGGAGCTGTTCCGCGAGGCTGTCCGCGCCTACCAGGAGGGCGACGTCGCGACGCTTCAGAAAATCTACGACGAAGTCTTTGCCGGCGACGTGCCGGAGACAGAGGACAGGGAGCTCACGTATGAGGAGCTCCTTGCCCTGCGAAAGCGCCTGCAGGAGCAGATTGCAAAGCTGCAGGCAGAAATCGCGGAGATACGCAATTCATTTCCATGCAACAAGAAAGAGTTGCTGGATAGCCCAGAGGCTCTTGCTGAGAGCCAGCGGCAGCTGAAGGAGACGATCCGGAGTCTTGAGGCGACGCTGGAGCGGCTCGGCGACATGCTACAGGACATTGAACGGGAAATGGAGGAGCTGAAAAACAGGCGCTCATAGGAGAAATCACACATCTCATGAGGCGGGCAGAGCTTCAGCGCAGGGCCGTGTCCGGAGACAGATCATGCGGACAAGGACTTGGCGACTTCAGTGTGCGCCGGGCAGAGCCTGAGATATTGCACATAAGGCGATGGAATGGATAAGGATGACAGAAAGCGGGAATTGACAATTGAGGCGGAGGCGGCCTCTCAGCTGAGCATTCTGCAGCGGGGCGGCGCGGAGCTCCCTGAACTCTTCACGCGCGAAATTCTCCTCATGGAGACGATGGTGAATGGCGCCATGCACGTTGAGAATATCCATGAGCTGGCTGCAGAGCTGCACCCCGGCGACCCGGTAAAGCTCGTGCTTGAGCCGGACAATCCTCATGACCCGCGCGCGATCCTCGTCCGCGATCAGCATGACCGGAAGCTCGGCTACATTCCCCGCATAAAAAATGAAGTGCTCTACCACCTGATGGATGCCGGCAAATACCTGTACGGCCGCGTCACAGGCGGGGATATCGGCGAGAAGGCCGATCCGGACTTAAGCTGGGTGGAGATTTATATCGCGGTGTATATGCAGGATTGATGATTGCCCACCGCATACTCGTGACTCTTGTCCCAATTCTTCGAATTGGGGCAAGAGTCGTGAGTAAGGCGGGCTTTTTTATGAGGGAGTTCGTCCGAATGTCAGAATTAAATCCACACGTAAAGGCGATCCTGGCCGGCGTCTCGACATACAATGGCCTCTATGGTTCGCCGGACCTGCCCTCGGCGGGCGATCTTGAGACCATGGCGGAGGCCCTGATCTTCGGCCTTGGCATATCGCCGTACCGGATCCGGATGAACCGGACGCGGGGCGAGGGCGCGGGTTTTGTAACGAAGGCGTCTTTCCTTGAGGGAATCCGCCTGTTTCTTACGGACATCACACCGGAGGATATTCTCATTTTTTACTTTACGGGGCATGGACTGGTGAAGCATGGACGGCACTATCTTCTTTTTAGCGACGGGCCGCTCGAGACGCAGTCGGTCATTGATCTCTTTGAGCAGCTTCATGTCAGCCGACGGCTTCTCTTTCTTGACTGCTGCATGTCCGGCGAGTATGAGCTTGCGGCGCATACCATAGAGGCAAATGAAACCTGGATCGACGCTCTGCTTGATGGCGGAACGGCGGTCTTTGCCTCGAGCCGGCGGAATGAACCGTCCGGATATGGGGAGGGCGGGCGCAGCCTGTTCACTGTATATTTGAGAGATGCCATGATGAGCCGGCGCGGCCTTCAGGACGGGTGCCTCACGCTCGATCGGATCCGGGAAATGGTCTATGAGGAGGCAGATGCATGGAACCTGCGCCATCCGGAGGGGCGGCAGCATCCCGTCTTTCGGAGCAGCATCGGAGGGACTATTTCCTTTCAGGTTAGGCCGTATACGCCATATCCGCGGCAGACATATGTGGCAGAGACAGAGGAGTACTGCGTAACAAATGTGTGGCCGATTCACACGAAGAGCGCGAAGCGCTATAAGGTGAGCGTGGTTCTGAAGGGGCCTCTTATTCCTGTCAGCCGCGAGATTGTGAGGCGTGTCCGTGACCTGGATATCTATAAGTCAGCGGAGGAAGAGATGCGCTGGCGGGGGCACGGGGCGGATTTCATTTTCATGAGTTTCGGGAGGAGCGAGGCGGACATCGCAAATGGCCTTTTTGAGTATCAGGTGACGTGGGCCGCATCTCCGGCGGACAAGAAGAAATGGTACAGGGAGAGCGCGCACGCAAACATAATCGGCGGTTTTCTCGTCGATCGGAACCCGGACTACGAGCTGCTCCGGAGAATGAATGAGAAGGACACCGCGAATCCAAACGATATCCAGCGGGAGACAAATGAGATCATGCGACATATGGCCGGATGCGGCGAAGAGCTGCTTCGTCTCTGGCAGGAAATGCGGAACGGGACGTATGATCTCGGGGAAATGCATGAGATATGCGGGCCGCTGCTGCGTGAGGTCGATGCGCTTTATCTGAGACTTTCCGAGCTTCCGATTCCGCCGGCGGGCATGGCGCAGTGGGCGATCAGACATGCGAACCTGGCCGGGGATGTGTCAGACCTCGCGATCCTCATTTCCGGAAGCGAACAAGAGGATACCGCGCGGCTTGACGAGGTCATCCGGAGATTCCATCAGGATCTGGAGACCCTTGTGGTGCATAGGCAGGACTGATGAGGGCATGCCATTTGTCGCCTGCCGGGCGACCAAAAGGCAGAGGAAATCTGCTAGGATGGCCGTATTAAGGGCAGGAGGCAAATGGTATGAAGAAAATGGCAGCGGCAGTATGTGTATCACTTGTGGTGGCTCTGTGCGGATGCGGCGCTCAGGCAGGCGTCGGTTTCACGGCACCGACGGCAACGCCAACTCCGACAGTGACACCGGCACCGACGGCGACGCCGACCCCGACGGCAACACCGATTCCGACGGCGACGCCAACGCCGGCACCGACGGCAACGCCAGTTCCGACAGCGACGCCGGTTCCGGAAGATTACGTCAGTGAGGATCTCAGCTATTTTGAATTTACGCCGGAGGAGTTGGTGGATTTCTTGAATGAGAACTTGAGTAATGATCTTTCCATTAGTCCATCGGGAAATACACTGGCAGACGGAACTACCATGTATACATTTGCGACGCCTACAGGAGATACGGGAGTAAATTTTGCAACTAATGACAGTGGCTATGTCAAGTTTATCCTGATCACAGGAGAAGATCTCGGAAATAATACGGTGGCAGGAGAAGAGATCAGCAATATACTGGACCCGAATGTAGATAGAGGGGCTCTCAGTGGAGATATCATCATGAAGCGGTCATATTGCACAGACAAGCTGGGCGTTGTAACGAAGGAAGATGAAAATTATGTTTATACGGCCATATTGCCGCGGGCACTTTATGATAAGGTGGATCACTGAGAAGTGGCCTGCTGGCAGAGTATAAGGCTTATAGGAGGCAGGAACCAGACGTGCGGGGAAAGCAGGCCTGGTTCCTGCCGCTGTTATTTTTTGATGGGGTTAAAATGAAATTTAACCTGAATTATTCACCGCGTTGCGGTGCCAGCGGCTGAAAGCCGCATAGTTACTTTGATTGCCGGTTTTATTGCCTTCATCTGAAAAGTGAACATAAAACA
>Ga0256405_10005556_pt1 | contig 21547 bp, 14 predicted proteins | sample RumenRJG_02DNA_FD_189096 | JGI IMG/M metagenome (GOLD analysis project Ga0256405, IMG submission 189096) | Bovine rumen microbial communities from Lethbridge, Alberta, Canada - RJG_02 | ecosystem: Host-associated > Mammals > Digestive system > Stomach > Rumen | place: Canada: Alberta... | reverse complement strand
GATGAAGCACAGCTACGAATTGCTGCAAAGGTATGGAAGTTAGTTTGGAACACAAGAATGTCGCCGCAGCGACTTCTTGAAAGGATGAAGTAAAACAAACGTAATTTACATCATTATGGCTACAATTTATTATCACGACACTGGCGATTATAAAATGGAAAAATAGGACGTTGTTAGCATCTTTTAGCTTTTCAATATACCCACACCTCTTACACCTGGCACTTAACTGCCTGAAAATCAGGGGCTATTTTGGTGTGGGTAGTCGCACCAATACCCACACCAGTGGTCGCACCAATAGTCGCACCACGGGTAACATCCGGGCGCTCGGCGACGCAAGGAGACGCATTCTTTGCAAGCAAAGCGTCGCAAGCGCCGAGCGGCCAAGAAAAAGGCAAGAATGATGCCAGGCCGTGAAACATTTCTGAGAGGCCGTGAGATTTTTCTGTAAGGCCGTGAAAATTTTCTGTAAGGCCGTGAAATTTTCGGCTATGTCGTGAAACATTTGCGGAGAGGTTGGTGCGACACCAGCGACTGTTGGTGCAACCACTGGTGTGGGTATTGGTGCGACTACCCACACCAAAAAAGCATACTGAAAATCAAGTAGTTAAGTGCCAGGTGTAAGAGGTGTCACCACACTGCGTCCTGTATATAGGGGGTGTCAGGCATTCTGCCTCACCCATAGGGCGAAGCATGGGGCGTAGACAAAGATAGAAAAAGAAATAGGATTATCCAAATCAGGATAATCCTATTCAGGGGAATAAGGTGTTTACGCCTTAACGCTTTGAGGTGACGTCCTTCTCGTACTGCTGGATGGCAGCGATGAACTCCTCGCCTACGGGCACGTTGTTCTTCAGGTTGAAGTAGTCGTAGACGGCGCCGAACGGCATCGACTTGGCCTCTTCCATCAGGGCGAGACGCTCGAAGTACTGGCCGTTGTCCTCGTACTCGCGGAGCTTGGCCTTCGGCTCGAGCAGTGCCTGAAGGATGCACTTCTGCGTGGCACGGCTGCCGATGATGTAGGCACCGATGCGGTTGATGCTGGCGTCGAAGTAGTCGAGACCGACGTGAGCGCGGTCGAGGGCGTCGCTGCGTACGAGCTCCTTGAAGAGGTCCAGCGTCTGGTCGTTCATGATGGTGACGTGGTCGGAGTCCCAGCGTACGGGGCGGCTGACGTGGAGCATCAGCTCAGGCACGTACATCAGCAGGGTCGATACGAAGTCGCTGACGTTCTCGGTGGGCTCGTAGTGGCCGGTGTCCAGGGTGTACATCTGCTTGCGGGTGGCGCAGTAGGCGGTGTAGAAGTCGTGGCTGCCTACGGTGTAGCTCTCCAGACCGATGCCGAAGAGTTTGGCCTCGAAGCAGTTCTTCACGCCGTCGAGCTTCTCCTCCATGATCTCGTCGAGCGAGGCAGCGAGGATTTCGCGGTACTTCTTACGCTGCACGGGGATGTCCTTCATGCCGTCGTGTACCCAGATGTTCATGATACAGGGGTCGTTCTGAGCCTTACCCATAGCGTCGGCGATGCGACGGCAACGCTTGGTGTGCTCAATCCAGAAGTCGCGGATGGCCTTGTCGGGGTTCGACAGTGAGAGGTCGCCGCTCTTCGGGTGCGAGAACGACGTTGAGTTGAAGTCGAGCTTCATGTTGTTCTCCTTGGCCCAGTCAATCCAGCTCTGGAAGTGCTTCACTTCTACCTGGTCGCGGTCGACGAACTGTCCGCCGAAGTCGCCGTAAATCTCGTGGAGGTTCAGGCGGTGGTTGCCGCCGAGGAGGGTCTTGACGAACTCAATGTCCTTACGCACCTCGTCGATGGTGCGGGCACGGCCGGGGTAGTTGCCCGTGGTCTGGATGCCGCCAGAGAGGGCCTCGTTGCGCTCGAAGCCGACGACGTCGTCGGTCTGCCAGCAGTGGAGTGAGAGCTGCTGCTTCTGGAGCTGGTCAAGTACTGCGTCGGTGTCAACGCCAATGGCTGCGTAGCGCTCTTTGGCTACGGCGTAAGCCTGTTCAATAAGATTTGCTTTCATCGTAATAATTTGTTATAGGTAATAAATATTTCTTTGTCTTGGTTTCAACTTGTTTCTTTCATTGCTTGTTTGTAATTGAAAGGTATTTGTCGAAGGCAGCGTCCCAGGCGGCTTTGTCCTGCGGCTTGTATTCCACCAGTTCGATGCTGTTGGCGATGATGGCGCGCATCTGCCAGATGTCGGCCACGATGCCGGCAGTCTTGGCCTGCATCATGATGTTGCCAATGGCGGTACACTCCTGCGGGCCGGCCAGGACGGTGGCACCTGTGGAGTTGGCCGTGAACTGGTTGAGGTACTTGTTGAGCGAGCCGCCGCCGATGATGTGGAGCACCTCGAGCTTGAAGGGTGCAAACTCCTGCATCCACTGGAAGACCTGGCGGTAGCGCAGTGCCAGCGAGTCGAAGATACAGCGGCATATCTCTGCCGGTGTCTCAGGCACGGGCTGGTTGGTGTTGCGGCAGTATTTCTGTATGGCACCAATCATCGACGCCGGAGCGGCAAATGCCTGGTCGTCGGGGTTGATGATGCTGCGGAACGGCTCGACGGTCATGGCCGATGACTGCAATACAGCGTGGGAGAGAGCCCCCCCTACTGCCCCCGAGGGGGCTTCATTACCCTGTTGGACATTTGTGTCCCCCTCGGGGGACGACAGGGGGGCTTTCTGCCACTCCAGTCGGCAGCGCTCGTAGAGCCACATGCCGCAGATGTTCTTCAGGAAGCGCGTGGTTCCCTCGATGCCGCCCTCGTTGGTGAAGTTGCGCTCGTAGGAGAGGTCGCTGATGATGGCGTCCTTGGTCTCGATGCCCATGAGGCTCCACGTGCCGCTCGACAGGTAGGCGAACTTCTCGTCCTTGGCAGGCACGGCGGCAACGGCCGAACCCGTGTCGTGGCCGGCGACGGCGATGACAGGCACGGCACCCAGTCCCGTCAGTTTCTGCACCTCGTCGGTGAGTACGCCGATGACGGTGCCGGGGTTCACCATCTTGCCGAACTTGGAGCGTGTCAGTCCTAAGGAGCTGAGCAGACGTTCGTCGAGCTGCTTCGTGCGCGGGTCGAGCAGCTGGCTGGTTGAGGCTATGGTGTATTCGCACACCTCGTTGCCGGTGAGCATCCAGCTCAGGGCGTCGGGTACGAACAGAATCTTCTGTGCGTTCTTCAGTGCCGTGTTGCCTTCGCGTTTCATGGCGTAGAGCTGGAAGATGGAGTTGAAGTTCAGGAACTGTATGCCCGTCACGTCGTACACCTCTTTGCGTGAGATGACGTGCTTCAGGTAGTCGTCCATAGCGTCGAAAGTAATAGGATCGCGATATGCGCGCGGATTCCTTAATATAGCGCCGTCGTCGCCGATGAAGACGAAGTCGACGCCCCACGTGTCGATGCCGATGGAAGTAATCTCAAGACCGCGGTTGGCTACCTCGCGCAGACCCCGGATAATCTCGAAATACAGGGCGTAGATGTCCCAGTAGTAGTGTCCGCCCTGCTCTATGAGGTTGTTGGGAAAGCGGGTCACCTCCTCTAGCTGGAATTTCCCTTCTGCAATGTTGCCGATGATGGTGCGGCCGCTGGTGGCGCCCAGGTCTACGGCGAAGAAATATTTTTTCTGTTGTTCCATATTTGTTTTAGATTGATTGTTAGCAGTTGCTTGTTATTGCGTCGGCAAAGTTACGCATTTTTTCGATATGCCGACAATATAATTTGATTTTCTGACTTGTTTTTTTGATAATTAAAAAAGAAAGTGTTACCTTTGCAGGCAGTTTAAATAAGCTACGTTCAAACTAATACTAAAATTTATATGTCAACATTAACACTAATGATTGTCATCGTTTTCTGTATTGGCTATTTCTGCATAGCCATTGAAAGCCTGACAAAAGTAAACAAGGCAGCCGTGGCGCTGCTGATGTTCGTGGCCACATGGACGCTGTTCATGATTGCCCCAGAATCCTACCTGCCGGATGCTGTCGGTGCATTGAAGGCATCGGTGGTAAGCACCACCATTGAGCACCACCTGGGCTCGACGGCAACGACGCTCTTCTTCCTGATGGGTGCCATGACCATTGTCGAACTGGTAGACCAGAACGGCGGCTTCAACTTCGTGCGCGACACGCTGAAGACGAAGTCGAAGCGGGCCCTGTTGTGGCGTATCGCCTTCATGACGTTCCTTCTCAGCGCCATCCTCGACAACCTGACCACCTCTATCGTGATGATTATGATTCTGCGCAAGCTCGTTGCCGAGAAGAAAGACCGGATCATCTATGCCGCCCTCGTCGTCATCTCGGCCAACAGCGGCGGTGCCTTCTCGCCCATCGGCGACGTCACCACCATCATGCTGTGGAACAAGGGCGTCATCACGGCAGCCGGCGTTATCATGGAGATTTTCATTCCCTCGCTGGTGTCGATGGTCATCCCCGCCTACATCCTGTCGCTCTCGCTGAAAGGCGACCTCGTGCCCGTGCAGGACGCTGTGGTCGTCGAGGAGTCCGACGGACTGTCAGCCGCCCAGCGTAAGGCCATCTTCTTCCTCGGTGTCGGTGGACTGATCTTCGTGCCCATCTTCAAGACCATCACCCATCTGCCGCCGTTCGTGGGCATCCTGCTGGTGCTCGGCGTGCTGTGGACGGTGACGGAAATCTTCTATACCCGCATCCACCAGGAGAGTGAGGACACGGCCGACAACCGTGGTACGCAGAAGCGCGTGTCGAAGATGCTGTCGCGCATCGACATGGACACCATTCTCTTCTTCCTCGGCATCCTCATGGCCGTTGCCTGTCTGGAGACCATTGGCGTGCTGACCATGCTGGGCCAGGGCCTCGACGTGGCCTTCGAGGGCAACCACTACCTCGTCACCGGCATCATCGGCGTGCTGTCGTCGATTGTCGACAACGTGCCCCTCGTGGCCGGCTGTATGGGTATGTATCCCGTTCAGGCCGCTGGCGACATGGCCGTCGACGGCATCTTCTGGCAGTTGCTGGCCTACTGTGCCGGTGTGGGCGGTTCGATGCTCATCATCGGCTCTGCCGCTGGCGTCGTTGTCATGGGCTTGGAGAAGATCACCTTCGGCTGGTATATGAAGAAGGTTACGTGGATAGCCTTCGTCGGCTACCTGGCCGGCATCGTCTGCTACTGGGCCGAGAAGACATTCCTGTTCTGAGGCTCACACGATACTTGATACAGAACGAAGAAAGCCGATGCTCCTCGTGGGGCATCGGCTTTCTTCGTCTTGCTCTATTTCGACGGCCGGAGTTCGCTCGGCCTGCGTCCTGTCTTGGCCTTGAACTTGGCCGAGAAGTAGTCGGGCGACTCGAAGTTCAGACGGTAGGCAATCTCCTTGACGCTTATGTCGGTGGTAGAGAGCATCTCCTTGGCTCGCTGTAGGCGCAGGTCTTGCTGGTAGATAGCCGGCGAGATGCCGGTATGCTCCTTGAAGAGCTTGCGGAAGTTGGAGTAGCTGATGCCCATCTCCTCGGCCACCTGCTGGATGGTGAGCGGCGACTCCAGTGACTCGCGGATACGCAGGCGTGCGCGGCTTATCAGGTCGACGTGCGCCTGATTACGGCTCAGTTGGATATTGCGTTCCTTGGAGTACATCATGCCGATGAGCAGGTTCACCATGCCGGCCATAAGCTGCTGCGAGTAGGCAGCTTCCTCGATGGCGGCATCGTAGGCTTGCTTGTAGAGCCTGACGATGGAGTCGCTGAAGCCGACGTGGTAGATGGGCTTCTGGGGCGAGAGGAAGCCGGCGCGCACGCGGTCGTCCATGTTGCGGCCCTTGAAGCCTATCCAGTAGCTCTTCCAGCCCTTTCGCGGGTTGGGATGATAGGAGTGCCACTCGCCGGGGAAGAGCAGCCAGAGGTCGCCCTCGCGCAGTGGCGCCTCGCGTACGGTGGTGCTGTGGAAGACGCCTTCGCCCTCGGTGAGATAGAGCAGCTGGTACTCGTTCAGTTCGCGCCCCCGCTCAAGATTAAAGTAGTAGCCGTCGGCATGACCACGGGTGGGGTAGTCGTCGCCCGGCTGTATCTCCTCGTAGCCCACGGTGCTGACGGTGAGTCCCCAGAGGGCATCGCGCTCGTTGGCCAAAAGGTATTTGCTAATCTGTTTCGCCATACTATGTCGGGTCTTTTGTAATCTTTTTGAGCGCAAAAATAGGAAAAATCATTTGAATGGCAAAATAAAGTCATAAAAAAAATGTAAAACGCTTGGCGGTTTCGCAGAAAAGCGTTACTTTTGTAGGGCAGAAAAATCTAAACACGTAATATTATGATAGACGTAAAGGAAACATTAGGAAAAGCAGAGGAGCGCATGGAGATGGCAGCCATGTTCCTGGAGGAGGAGTTGAGCCGTGTACGTGCCGGCCGTGCCAACGTGGCTATCCTCGACGGTGTCAGGGTGGAGTCTTACGGCTCGAAGGTGCCCCTGAACCAAGTAGCAACCGTGACGACGCCTGACGCGCGTACCATCGCCATCAAGCCGTGGGACCGCAAGCAGATTCGCGACATCGAGAAGGCCATCATGGACAGTGACGTGGGCATCACGCCCGAGAACAATGGCGAGGTCATCCGCTTAGGCATCCCTCAGCCCACCGAGGAGCGTCGCCGCGACCTGGTGAAGCAGTGCAACAAGATTGCCGAGAAGGCCAAGGTCGAGGTGCGCAACGTGCGTGGCGACGTCAAGGACAAGCTGAAGAAGGCCATCAAGGACGGACTCTCTGAGGACAACGAGAAGGACGCCGAGCAGGAGCTGCAGAAGCTGCACGACAAGTACATCAAGAAGCTTGACGAGCTAATGGAGGCCAAGAACAAGGAAATCATGACGGTATAATTGCCAGAGGACGCACATTATGAACCCCAGAAGTGCGCCACTTCTGGGGTTCGTTGTCACTCACCCTTCATTTGTTTAATTGAACTTTTCAACTACTAATTACACTAATTACACTAATTACACTAATTTCGAATTATAACTAATTTCACGAATTTTCGCCGCAAGTGCCGATAGCCTGCGCGTAGCAAATTCTTGGTCGAACCAAGCGGCAAAGCCGAGCGAGTGTAATCTTTGCCGGCTGTCGGCTCAGAATCTTTTAAATCTTCAAATCTTTGTTCATTATTAAATTAGTGAAATTAGTGAAATTAGTAGTTCATTATTAAATTCGTGGTTCATAAAAAGTTTTTAGGGGTTGAGAACTTGAGTTATTTAATACTCCATTCGAACACGCCACAACTGAAATCCTTTGGCTGTACGAGTTCGAGTTTCATAGCTGAAGTCTTCACGGGAGAGAAATTAACGGTGTTAGGAGCACCTTTCACAACGCCGTAGTTACCAGGTGACTGTACTTCCTTCCAAGCGCCGGATGCGTCTTTATAGTAGAGTTTCCAGCTGTCAGGAACGCGGCAGCCTCCCCAAGGACCGTCATCGAACCAATAAACGGTAGATGTGCTGACAGTAGCAGGTTCCTTGAAATCGTACTGAAGCCACTCTGTCGTGTTCTTAGCAGGCCACCAGTGAGTGTAGGGAACAGAACGGTCGTCACCATCGCTTGGAACCAGTCGGTCGTTGATAGCTGAGAGGGCAGGCAGACGCTCCTTTGAAGCTGTTACCTTACTCTCGCTTGCGATACTTGCAGGCTGTGCAGGAGTAGTGGCACTGAGGTCGACGGGAATCCATACTGTCATCTTACCGGGACCGCGATGGTTCCATGCATAATAAGGAATGAGAGTGAGTCGTTCGTCCTTAGTAGTAAGCCGTCCATCGGTGTCGAACTTTAGTGTCTGAGCATCTGTCATCATCGTTGGAATCGTAGTATTTGCAATGTTTACAGTGCCGAAAGTGAACTTAGGTTCCTGGTTGATGAGGATAGAGAGCACATCGCAAGTGTTGTCTGGAAATTCAGCACAATACACGACAGGTCCCTTTTCGAGGCTCACACGACCCTTGTCTGCCGCCACCCTGCCGTTAGCACGGACTACACGAGGCTCCATATCGAAGTGGATGCTAACCTTATCCTTTGCCTTCCATTTGCGATTGATGACGAAATAGCCCTGCTGGAGTGCTCCTTCTACCTTCTTGCCATTTACCTGTACGGAATAGCCGAGATTCTTGCCATCGACGAATGTATAGAGATCGCTTGGGACAACCTCGCCGCGAACCCAACCTGGGATACGGATTTTGAGGGCAAACTTGCCACTGCCTTTCTTGATGTTGAGCGTTACGTCACCATCCCATGGATAGTTGGTTTCCTGTTCGAGAGTGACAGCTTTGCCTGCAACCTTAGTAGTAACTGTGTTTCCGTTGAAGAGGTTGATGTAGAGAGCATCGTCCTTCACAGCATAGATGTACTGAGGGAGAGAAGGGATGAAGCGGGCAGCGTTGCTCGGACAGCAAGCACATCCGAACCAGGGCTGACGCTGATGCTGCCCCATAGACTGCAGCGGATTAGGATAGAAGAAAGTGCCGCCGTCGATGCTGATTCCACTGATGACACCGTTGTAGAGCGTGCGTTCGAGGGCATCATAATACTTGGAGTCACCGTGCAGGAGGAAGAGCCGGTAGTTGAGGTAAACCTGAGCAATAGCAGCACAAGTCTCGCAGTATGCCGACATATTTGGCAATTCGTAGTTCTTGCCGAAGGCCTCACCGGAGGCTGTAGCACCTACGCCACCCGTGATATAATACTTCTTAGAGATGATGTTATCCCAGATGCGGTCGATGGCAGCAATGTAGTCCTTATCACCTGTGAGAGCTGCAATATCAGCCATTCCGGCATACATATAACCGGCACGAACAGCGTGGCCTACAGCCTCATCCTGTTCGATGACAGGCTTATGACTCTGGGAATACTGCTGCCTGATGGCAGTCTTTCCGCGTTCGTCGAGGAAATACTTAGCCTGTTCCAGGTAACGCTTGTCACCAGTAGCAAGATATAGTTTTGCAAGCCCCATCTCAGCAATCTGATGTCCTGGAACAACGTGAGCCTGCCCCTGATTCCTTCCTACTTCCTTATATACACAGTCAGCATACCTGATGGCAATGTTGAGGAAGTTCTTCTTTCCGGTAGCATCATAGTGTGCAACGGCAGCTTCGCAGAGGTGTCCGAGATTATAGAATTCATGACTCAAATCCTCTACTTTGCTCCAACGTGCAGGTCCCTCCCAATTGTGAGGATGCTGCGGATTCATCGTGCGGAACGTATTCAGATAGCCGTCAGGCTCCTGTCCGCTTGCTATGACAGCAATGACAGAATCGCAGTACTCATCAAGACGCTTTCCCTTGAACGTGGCATTCGGGTAAGTCTGCATCAGATAGCTGGCACCTTCAAGCGTCTTGTAAGGGTCGGTATCATCGAAGGAATAAGCATGCTGGTCTATTTCGAACACCTTGCTTGGATCCTTGATATGTTCTGCAGCACGAGAGAAATTTTCATATCTGTGTGTTTCTTCACACTTACTGAAAGCTAACGGAATCGTTACATGACGACTTGCCTCGAGACGCTGTCCCCAGAAAGTGTTCTGACTAACCTTTACACTTGTGAACGGCACCTGAGTGATTGGGTAGCCGTCCTTGTTGGCTTGGGCATTTGCAGCAATAGTGATGCATGATAATGCCAAAAGTGATACTAAACTCCTTTTCATACGTACCTAAATCCGCAGCACTTTAGTTGATTGGCTTTTATAGCAAAATCATCAAAGACATGGCAAAGGTACAAATAAAATCTGAGTAAATCACTCCTTTTGGAGAATTATTTTAGCCTGTCAGTACCTAAAATATTCTTAAAAGTCGTTCGTTTTTGGGGAATTCTGTCTTTTTTGATTTATCTTTGCAGCGTCATGAAAGGTTTAGTCATCAAGAATACAGGCAGCTGGTACACCGTCCGCACGGACGATGGCCAGCTGCTTGACTGTAAGGTTAAGGGCAACTTCCGTATCAAAGGCATACGGAGTACCAACCCCGTGGCTGTCGGCGACCGTGTGACGGTCAAGGGAGAGGAGAGAGGAGAGAGAAAAGAGGAGAGTGGAGAGAGGAGAGAGGAGAGAGGATGGATTGTCGACATCGACGACCGCCGCAACTACATCATCCGCAAGAGCATCAACCTGTCGAAGCAGAGCCATATCCTGGCCGCCAATGTGGATCAGGCGCTGCTCGTCATCACCGTCAGCCGTCCGCAGACATCGACGACGTTCATCGACCGCTTCTTAGCCTCGGCAGAGGCTTACCGCGTGCCCGTCATCCTCGTCTTTAACAAGACCGACCTGCTCGACGACGACCAGCACCGCTACCAGCAGATGATGGTGACGCTCTACGAGACCATCGGCTACGAGTGTCGTCAGATTTCGGCTGAGACGGGCGACGGCGTGGAAGCGCTTCGCCCGCTGCTTGCAGGCAAGATCACGCTGCTCAGCGGCAACAGCGGTGTGGGCAAGTCGACGCTCATCAACCGTCTCGTACCCGGTGCCAACCTGCGCACCGCCGAGATCAGCGAAGCCCATCTGGCAGGACAGCATACCACAACTTTTTCGGAGATGATAGGCCTCCCCCCATCCCCCTCCGAAGGAGAAGGTGCTGGCAACCCTGTCGGGAGAGACAACAGTAAGAGTGATTACTCCCCTCTCTCACAGGGAGGGGCCGGGGGCGGGTCTTACCTCATCGACACGCCGGGCATCAAGGGCTTCGGCACCTTCGATATGGAACGTGAGGAACTGACCAGCTACTTCCGCGAAATCTTCGAGTACAGCAAGCAGTGCCGCTTCAGCAACTGCTCCCATACCCACGAGCCCGGCTGTGCCGTGCTGAAGGCTGTCGAGGACCACTACATCGCCCAGAGCCGCTACCAGAGTTACCTCTCGATGCTCGACGACAAGGACGAGAACAAATACCGCGAAGCCTACTGACAACTCATGATGATTGCCCCCAGTCTCAGCAATGGTCAAGACCACAAGGCTGCAGTTACTGAGCCTACTCATACGAGATAAAATGCTATCTTATTATGTAATTTACTAAACAATTATTTGTGAATTATAAAAAAAATGCTACCTTTGCACACAAAAGAAAAATTATTCTATGAATAACGGTATAAAGTTTCGCTCCATATCTCTGAAATCGTTTAGGAGTTTTGATGATTTTGAGATAAACTGCGAGAAAGACGGCTCGTCTCTTTATCAGTGGACTGTATTGTTGGGTAACAACAATACGGGTAAGACCAGTATTTTGAAAGCCATTGCCAATCTGAGACCTGTAAGAGTAAAAACTCAGCAGGAAGAGGGTAAGGATAAATATAACATAGTGCCCGCATCTTTCGCAAATAAATATTTAATGCGACAGCTAACCAAAAACGTGGAGGAAGCTATGGTTAGCAGTCAATTGATAGGCTACGAGAATATATCTTGGATGTATAGTAATCATGGAGTTTGGTCTATGGATGCTTCCAACAAGTTGTCATCATTCTATATCTTTGGCTATGGCGTGAGCCGTTATCCCTCAAAAACAAGCCTTTCGGAACAGTCTTGCGGCGACTGCGACACATTGTTTTCCAACGACCAGCGCTTGGTGAACATCGAGGAATGGCTGATGCAGCTGGATTATGCCGTAAAGAACAACAATACCTCTGCAGCCAGACGGTTGGAAAAGGTTCGCGAACTGATTTGCGGCAATGTGTTCCCGGAAATCTCCGACTTCAAGTTTGAGAGTTCCGACGAGATGCACAACTACGTGCTGTTCCTGACCAAGGACGGCTGGTTCAGATATACACAACTCGGCTATGGCTACCAGTCCATGCTCTCATGGGTGATTGACCTGTGTAAAAGAATGTTTGAGAAATATCCAGACTCCGACAACCCCTTGCAGGAGAGCGCCGTGGTACTGATAGACGAGATAGACCTGCACCTGCACCCCAAGTGGCAACGAGACATCATTGCCATCATTTCCAATGTGTTCAGGAACGTACAGTTCATAGTGACCACCCACAGCCCACTTGTCATCCAGTCTATGAACGAGGTCAACCTGTATGTGCTGCGGCGCCAAGGAGAGAAACTCACTGCCGAACGCTCGCCAATTACCAACTTCAGCGGGTGGACTGTAGAAGAAATACTTCGAGAAACGATGAAGATGGACAACGACGTGTATTCTGATGTCTACCAGAAGTACTTCCAGATGTTCGACGAGGGTTTGGATCAGGACGACAAGGAAAAAGCTGAAAACGCCTATCAGGTCCTGACAGAAATCCTGCACCCGCAGAACCCTGAGAGAAGGTTGCTGAAACTACAATTAGCCCGCCTGACGAACAATGATTAAACTGTCTCTCATAGCCAAGCCGGTCGAGCTGACCGAAGAAGTCGAAGCGCAACTGGTGGAAGACTTCAAGAGTAGCGGGAAGGCAGTCTGGAAGAAAACCTACATAGAGCAGGCCCTGCTAAAGATGACTCACAACAAGTGTGCTTATTCTGAGCAGCTGCTGAACGAGGAGAGTGCCTATATGGAGATAGACCACTTCCGCCACAAAGACAAATACAAGGATGAGGTCGTCCGTTGGGGCAACCTGCTGCCTTCGTGCAAGAAGTGTAACACGACTAAAGGCGACCACGACGTAGTGGCAGAGCCTATTGTCAATCCATTGGTCGACAACCCCAAGGACTTCCTTTATGTGGAAAGTTTCAGATATTACAGCAGAAACCACAACGAAAAGGGGCAAACAACCATCGATGTGCTTGCACTTAACGACAGACTTCATTTTGCAGAGCCTCGGGCGAGTATCGCCTTTATTGTAGCCGATGAACTTGAAACGCTTTTCGAGAAGCTAAAGCAGGATGATACTGACAGAAAGCGAAGAAACACGATTTCTAAAATAAAGTCTACTCTGGAAGGATGCGGCCCGGAGCACGAGTATTCGGCTGTCATCTCTACCTATATCCTATACGAATTTGATCCGTACAAGGACATGGAGGACTACCTCATCCAGCATCAGCTTTGGGACGACGACTTCAAGGCGATAAAAGAGAAACTACGTTCTGTGGCTATGGCTAAATAAGAAGGTGGAGGAGGGGACTTACGAAATACCGGCCGCTTTCTTCAACGACTCCTTGAAGCTCTTTTCCGATATCTGGTCCTCCTCGCCATCTTCATAGCGGAATATCTGCCAGTCGTCCTTCAGTATGGGCAGGTAGAAGATGTGATTCCTCAGTTTCTTGGAGCAATGCAGATAGCAGTCTTTCAGTTTGCCTATCTTCTGGTTGTATTCTTCTGGGTCGATGTTCTGCCCACTGGCCTTGTTGACGCTTTTCACCTCAAACACATGGATTCGCCCCGCCTTGTCCTTCATGATAAAGTCGGGATATGACGAATGAATGCCATCAGCATAGTATTCATATTTGATTTCCGACGACGTAGGAAAGTTCTTTCCCCACAGACAGCGCTCCTTGTCGTCAAACAGGTCGTCGTCGCTGACCACAGCCATGTCGTCCTCGCAATCCATCAGTACGGAAGCCCATTCGCGCTCGGCCTCGCTGTCGAACGTAAACTTATGGCCACTGCCATCCTTGCGGCACCACACCCACGAATGGATGCGCTCCGACTGATCAGTCTCCACATACGACGAAACGAGGGGGAACGACACCGTCTTGTCTACTTCCATGCTCTCGTCGTAGTCGCAAATATAGTTGTCGTACTTTCTCCGCACCTCATCAGCCATCTCCATAAACCGCCACCAGCGCTGCACGTCGCCATTGGCATATTGATAGCACAATGTCTGTACGTCGTTGGGGCATTGCTGCAACTTGTTCCATAGCTTGAAGATGCTGGTGCTGACGGGCGGCACAGGCTTGCTCTCCACCACGCCGCTCACATCGAAGTCAGCCCTTTCTGTCAGGTTGGTCAGTCGGGTGGTTGTCACCCTGACGTGCTGGCGAATATCAGTCTGCTGACTCTCCCACAGCTTGACCTGTCGGGTTTTCTTCATTGCCTCGGGCTTGACACCCCACACCCATGCCGTCATGGCCAGGTCCTGTGCTTTTTCTGGAAGAGTGTCAAAGTCCAGCAACCGTGGATTACGGCGGACGCGCCCCATCACCTGCTCGTCCAGTTGCTTGCTCTGCGTGTCTCGCACCTGATAAAGCATACAGGCCCTCGGAATATCTCAACCTTCCGAAATGACCATCTTGAAGACGATGATGTCGATGGTCGAGTCCTTGCCCTTCGCGTAGTCTTTCCAACGGCTGACGGGTAGCCGACGCTTCACGTCGTCGTTGGTGTCGCAGTCCTTGTCCTTATTCACTATGAGCATCCATTTCAGCTCCTGATGCTTGTCAATGGCCGGTCTGACCTGACGTTCCCACTCCTCCTGCGCCTTGTCCTTGTTAGATATTTGTATGATGAGACAGGGGTGCGTCTGAAGCAAGTTATTGTAGTCGCGCCTTATCTCTAAGAACTTGTCGATGGCAGCATCTACAGGAATCGTCTCATCATCCTCCAACTCTACCCGTTTGATGAGCCTGGCTTGCACCGCCTCCTCGTCTGTTATCTGTACGTCGGGCACCTGTCCGCGCTTCAGGTTGGGTGTAGCCGAGAAGTTGATGACCCTCTGGAAGTGCTTTTCCGACAAGTCATCCAGATTGTTGGTGGCCTGGTGGCACTCGTCCTTGATGAGCCAGATCTTCTTCTTCATGCCCTGGCCGAAATAGCTCTCGGTCAGCGTCTGCAGGAAGTTCAGCATGGCTCCCTGCATCAGTCGGCCGTTCTTCTTGTACAAGTCGCGCGGCAGCACATAGACGTTATGGTCAACGGGAATGAACAGTGTCTCTTCGCTGCTGACCTCTGTAGAAATGAGCCAAGGGTCTATCTTCGTAAAGACGCCCTTGTCGGCACAATCGCGGAATACGTCGTAGTTCTGTTCGGCCAGTCCTCCCTTTGAAAGTGTGGAAACGAGGAACACGACATCGCCCTTTGTCCCTAACACGCGGTTCATAAAGTCGGCCATCATGCGTGTCTTTCCGCTGCCCGTCGGAGCGCGGAATGTCAGTTCGCGCTTGCTGCCGTCTGCCTTACGTACCAGTTCTGCCACGGCACGCTGTTGCAAGTCTTTAGCCTCTTGTAGCATGGTCAAGTTCCCTCCGTTTTGTTTCCCACTCCTTGTCGCTCTCCAGATACTGCTGTGTATGGGCAAAGTTGCTGCACACCCAGGCTATCTTTTCCTTCAGCGTCTCAAACCTCTCCTGTCCGTAGAGCGTTTCGTCTATCACGTCAAACGGCGTCTTTCCTGGCGCAGAGTTGTCGTTGGCCACAGTTGCTATCTCGTAAACGTCCAAGTTGTCGCCGTATGGCAGATTTTCCTGTGCCCACCTAAAGTTCTTCGTTCCGTCGTAGCATTCGCCAGTCATAATGCGCTTCAGGCGTTTGGCCGTCACGTCGTAGGCTATACCATTTGGCGTGGTGCCAGTCTTTTCGTTCAGCTGGCAAAGGATAAACTGGCGGTTGCCCTTGTCCTTTTCGTTCAAAGAGAGTACGGCATGACCGGTGGTTCCGCTGCCTGCGAAGAAGTCGAGGATGATGGAATCCTTGTCACCATACAAAGCCACTATCCTTTCCATCAACCCTACTGGTTTGGGATAAGGAAATACAAAATTGTCACTGAATATCTTCTTCAAGTCTTTAGTTGCATCCTGGGAGTGCCCTACATCGGAATACTTCCAAATCGTCATTGGGGTAATGCCTTGCTTTACCTCAGTGAGAAACTTCTTCACTCGCGGCATATTCGCACCATCTTCGCCAAACCAAATGCGGTTGTCCTTCCGCATTTCTTCAAATCTGTCTTTTGTAAATAGCCAGCATCTTCCACTTGCAGGTTTCAAGACATTCCCATTCGGTCCAATAATATCATAAAGTTTCTCTTTAATAACGGGGCCTACGGTCATATCAGAAGAAGTCCATACTCCTCTCGGGTCGTTGTCAGGGTTGGAATATCTATCATTAGTCTCATCCGTCCGTGATAAACCATTACATCTTGCATTGGTTATGTTCCTTGCATAGCATAGAATATAATCATGGCTTTCTGAAAAGTGTTTCTTTAAATTGACGGGAGCAAAAGCCCTTTCCCAGATGATATTGGCAATGAAGTTATACTCACTGAATACCTCGTCGAACAGGCACTTGACATACGCCTGGTTCTTGTCGTCAATGCTGCAGAATATCACGCCATCGTCGGCCAACAGCTGCTTGGCCAGCATCAGTCGCGGATAGAGCATGGAGAGCAGATTGTCACGGGTGATGGCATTCTCGTAGTTCGTTTGTGCAAACTCACCCATGCTGTCCTTGCCGTAAGGCGGATCGATATAGATGACGGAGATGCGCCCAAGGTATTCTACCAAGAGATTTTGCAAAGCCTCGTAGTTGTCGCCTATGATGAACTTGTGGGTTAGACGGCTTTCATCCGTGCGGAAGCTCAGCGCTTCGTTCTTCTTGAAATAGCGAATGTCCTTGCCCAACTTCTCCAAACGTTTGTCGAAGTGGAATCCTGTCCGCTTATACGTCGTACCCAATGCGGCTATCATCATCGCCTCGTCCACATCGTCGGCCTGCCGAATCAGCTTCTTCAGCAGCTCGGCGTTCGTCGGCTCCAGGATATGGTCCTCCACCCGACGGTCAATGTCGGCAATCAGGCTCTCCCTGCTTGCCCTCAGCGTGTCGTTTGTCATTACTGCATTAATATGTTTTTGTTACTTATCAATGCGCCGAGCCACCAAACAAAATGATTCCTGCAAGCACCCGTAAGGACACAAAACGTGGACGAATCCCCGTTTGATGTTCCAGGTACTTGCAGGAAACCTAAATCTCGAAAACAGGAAAACGCCCACTATATCAGTAGGCGTTACCATTATTTTAGAGATTTGTTCTTTCTACCTGCAAGTTTCGGAACATCTTGAATAATAGCCAACGCTAATGTTTTTACCCACGAAAGTCGCACCGCCACACCTGCACTCAGGCTCCCGCAGCCGTGCTTGGGTGCAAAGGTACAAAGAAAAAATGAAAAAGAAAACATGGACAGCTATATTTTTGCTTTCCCTTGTTTCGATTGTATATTTAATAATGTACGCAGCGCGCGCATACGCGTGAAGATTAAAAAGTGCCTACACTGCTTACACTCGAAACTAACAAACTGGAAGACAGTAAGTTATTAAATGTAAGCAGATTTATTTAGTGTAGGCAACATTTCTGAAAAGACGTGGCAACTGGGCTAAAAGGCGGCATTTTCCACGCTGATTCAATGGTGCTGAACAACGAGAGAACGGCGCTTTCGGAACGTTTCCACAGGCTGGAACAAACGTTCCACAGCCTGGAACGTTTGTCCCAGGCCGTGGGAACGGTTGGGAACAGCCACTGTTCTGGCGGTTTGTGGACTGAGGTTTCTGATTGTCGGTTGTGCTTGGCGTTTTGATGCCGGGCGTTGCTGTCGGCAATCAGCATTTTTGACGTCGTTTTTGCGGATTTCAGCCGATATCAGAGCGTTCTTGAGGGCATTGCCTACACTAAACGAATTTGCTTACACATCATAACGAATTGGCGGACAGATTATTAGCTTTAAGTGTAAGCAGTGTATGCACTTTAAAACTTTTTTTTGTGCGCGCGACGAGGGCAGAACCAGGATACAGGCGATTTTTGCAACATTTAACCTTTTGGCGCCGACAGGACTGGTGAAACTGGAAAAAACTTTGTACCTTTGCACGCAAAACGACCGAAAGACATGAATAAGAGAATAGTATCAGTAGCGATGCTGTCGGCACTGTTGTGCCCGGCATCGGCCCAACAGAAAACCGTAGTGACAGACTTCAACCAGGCAGGCCCGTTTGCCGTGGCTGCACCCTGGGCGGCAGATAGCGTCGACGTGCAGGGCAAGAAGTTCGACCCGAAGTCGATGCTGGCAGCACTGCCCTTGCAGACGGCGAGCCAGACGGTATTCCACGGCGGACACCTGCCGTCGCTCACTGACTCGAAGTCGGTGGGCGTGCTGTCGTTCTATGTCAATAACAGCAGCTACGTCAAGGGCAAGGTTGACGTGCGTGGTCCCAAGAACTATAAGCTTTACATCGACGGTGTTGAGGCTGGCGGCGAACTGCAGCTGGCTCCCGAGCACCATACCTTCGCCATACGCTACCTTGCCGAGCCGAAGGATACCGACAGCATCAGCGTCACGTTTGACACGCAGATAGCCGTCGCGCCGACCATCGACAAGCGTCACCCCTACATGGTACACGACCTGACCGACGGCAAGCGTGTGCGCGGTGTCTCACTGTCGCCCGACGGACGGCTGGTGTGCGTCAGTTACCAGACGACGGAGCGCGGCGGTAACAGCCGCTGGGACTATGAGCTGCGCGAGGTGAAGACGGGCCGTCTCGTCACCCGTCCAACGCACAGCATACGCTGGATGCCCCGCACGGCAGCCTGGCTGGAGGAAGAGCGCGAGCAGGGCTTACGCGTATTATATAAGGTGAACCCCGCGACGGGAGAGCGCACCCGCTGGGCGGCAGGACTGCCTGAAGGCTCGTACACCGTCAGTCCGACGGAAGACTATCTCATCGTCACTGCCGAGGAAGAGGGGCCGAAGGAGGACAAGGACGTCTTCGAGGTGCTGGAGATGGACGACCGTCAGCCCGGCTGGCGCAAACGCCACTATCTGGTGCGCTACGACATCGCTACGGGCATAGCCCAGCGCATCACCTTCGGCCCTAAGGGGCAATACCTGCACGACATCACGCCCGACGGCTCGAAGCTGCTGGTAGGCTCGTCGTACTCACGGCTGGCCAAGCGTCCGACGGAGGTGCAGGACCTGTATATCATGGATGCCCGCACGCTGAAGACCGACACCCTGCTGCGTGGCGAGGGATTCCTCGGCAGTGCCGGCTTCTCGCCCGACGGTCGTCAGGTCCTGCTGTCGGGAACGCCAGAGGCTTTCGGCCGCATCGGCTGTCAGCTGCCCGCCGACAAGACGCCGAGCATGACGGAGAACGAGCTGTTTCTTTACGACATCGCCACGAAGAAGGTGACGCCGCTGACCAAGGACTTCGACCCGTCACTTGACGGCGGTGCCGACTGGTCGTGGGCCGACGGCATGGTGTATTTCCGTGCTGAGTGCCGCGACTATATCTATCTCTACCAGTTGAACCCGAAGACGGGGAAGATTGTGCAGCTGCCGTGCAAGGGCGACGACGTCTATCGCTTCGACATGGCGGCTCACGCGCCTGTCATCGCCTATCTGTCGTATAACACGATGGAGCCTGCCTCGGCCTACGTCTACGATATGAAAACCAAGAAGTCACAGACATTCTTTGCCGGTGCTGATGCCTTGGGCGATGCCGAGTTAGGCACCTGCCAGGACTATAATTTCACAAACTCTAACGGCGACACCGTCTACGGGCGTATGTACTTGCCGAAGGACTTCGACGCGTCGAAAAAGTACCCGATGATAGTCTACTACTACGGCGGCTGTTCGCCCGTCTCGCGCTACTTCGAGTCGCCCTACGCCCCGCAGATGTGGAACTCCCTGGGCTATGTGGCCTATATCCTGCAGCCCAGCGGTGCCACAGGCTTCGGCCAGGAGTGGGCCTCGCGCCATGTCAACACGGCCGGCGGTACACCTCGTGCCGACGGCAGCGTGCCCGGCGGTTCTCCTGCCGGCGACATCATTGAGGGCACGAAGAAAATATGCGCCGACCATCCGTTCATCGACGCCACGAAGATAGGCTGCATGGGCGCCTCCTACGGCGGCTTCATGACGCAGTATCTGCAGACGGTCACCGACATCTTCGCCTGCGCCGTCAGCCATGCCGGCATCGCCAACCACACCAGCTACTGGGGCGAGGGCTACTGGGGCTACAACTACAGCGAGGTGTCGATGGCCAACAGCTACCCGTGGAGCCACCGCCAGCTCTACGTCGACCAGTCGCCGCTCTTCCGTGCCGACAAGATTCACACGCCGCTGCTGCTGCTCCACGGCAATGCCGACACGAACGTGCCGCTCATAGAGAGTCTGCAGATGTTCACCGCCCTGAAGCTCTTAGGACGTGAGGTGGCACTGGTAGAGGTTGCTGGCGAGAACCACCACATCCTCGAGTATGGCAAGAAGGAAAAATGGCTCGCCACGCAGATGGCCTGGTTCCAGAAATGGTTAAAGGGCGACCCCACGTGGTGGGACGCCCTTTACCCGAAGAAACATCTGTAGGCCTTACTTCGCTTTATAGATTCGCACGCTGTAATAGACGGCGACAGCCAGCATCAGACCGATGGTGCCCAGAACGGGCCAGGGTGTGGGCGACTCAAACAACAGCAGCGTGGCAGGGATGGACAGCGTCAGCAGTAGCAGTGTCAGGGCTACGATGCGCGTTGAGCGGATGGCCAGCTCGTACTGCCGCAGGTTCTTCATCTCCACAGGCATGTTGATAAGGTGCGGATAGTAGGCCGCCACCAGCAGACCGGCACCTACCACCGTCGTGATGATACAGGGGACGAGCAGTCCCCAGGGTGAGCCGTAGCCGTTAGGATGGCCGTGGCCGTCGAAGTGGGTGGCTATGACGTCGGGAGCCTTGCTGAGCATCAGGATGATGAGTGCCCAGACGATGACTGACAGTATCAAGAATGTAATCTCGAAGATGGTGCCCTCAGTGGTGCGGTGGACGGTAATCCGTTCTTTATTCGGATTGTGTTTTATACTTGTTTTCATAGCTGTTCTTTCTTTTCTCCCTTCTTCTTTGGCAGACGCTTCGCCTTCCGCAGTGCCTCGGTGATGATCCACTGCAGCTGACCATTGGTACTGCGGAACTCGTCAGCAGCCCAAGCCTCAATAGCGTCCATCGTGTCAGCGTCGACACGCAGGATGAAATTCTTTGTCTCTTTCTTAGCCATAAGTACTTTTTTTAGACGGGAGTACAGTTTTTTCGACAGGAGTACATGAGAACTGATTTTTGACAGGAGTACATGAGAACTGTTTTTTTGACAGGAGTACAAGAGTACAGTTTTTAGACAAGAGTACATGAGGACATGAGAACAAATTTTGACAGGAGTACATGAGAACTGTTTTCTGACAGGAGTACAAGAGTACAGGAGAACAGATTTTCTCCATAGCGTTTGGGGCTATTATCTGTCCTCTTGTCCTCATGTCTAAACCTCGTCCTCTTGTACTCCTGTCTAAAAACTGTACTCATGTACTCCTGTCTAAACCATGTCCTCCTGTCCTCCTGTCTAAACCATGTCCTCCTGTACTCCTGTCGAAACCTGTACTCCAGTCTAATGATTCAGGGTACCCGTGTTGACTACTGGCTGCGCCGAGTCATCGCCACAGAGCACGACGAGGAGGTTCGAGACCATGGCGGCCTTCTTGTCATCGTCGAGCTCGACAATCTCTTCTGTCGACAGCTTGTCGAGCGCCATCTTCACCATCGACACAGCACCCTCGACAATCTTCTCGCGGGCAGTGATGATGGCCGAAGCCTGCTGTCGGCGCAGCATGACGGCAGCAATCTCCGGGGCGTAGGCCAGGTAGTTGATGCGCGCCTCTACCA
>Ga0256405_10005554_pt1 | contig 21554 bp, 24 predicted proteins | sample RumenRJG_02DNA_FD_189096 | JGI IMG/M metagenome (GOLD analysis project Ga0256405, IMG submission 189096) | Bovine rumen microbial communities from Lethbridge, Alberta, Canada - RJG_02 | ecosystem: Host-associated > Mammals > Digestive system > Stomach > Rumen | place: Canada: Alberta... | reverse complement strand
CGGCAAGTTTCCCTTGACTATCTGATGAACGAGAAGTTTGTCCAGTTTGCCGCGTCGGAGCCGGACGAGGAATACCCATTTACCGTCTGCGGTCAGACCGTCCTGCTCTGCAACGCCGCCCTTGCCTAAAAGTAAAATCCGCCATAACTTATAAACGGGGGTTACTATGTTGCAAGAATTACACATTTTGCTTTTTTTAGGGGGGTTGTCCGTTTTATCCGCCACGTTGGTACCGGCGCAAGCGTCTTTAGTAATGTTTGCGCTCATGGTCACAGGCCGATACGCCGCATGGAAATTGCTTGCCGCGGCATGCGTGGGCACCGTCTTGGGCGTGGGCATAAACTGGGTGCTGGGGCAGTATTTGGACCGCCTGGAAAACAAAACCTGGTTTCCCGTTAAAAAAGAATACCTGCAAAAAGCGCAGAATCTTTTTGCAAAAAACGGAAGCATTACGCTTTTGTTGGCCGGCGTGCCGATTATTGGGGACCCTGTTATGCTGATTGCGGGCGCGAGCAAAATAAACTTTTGGCTTTTTCTGTCGGTAGCGGCCCCTGCCAAATGCGTCCGCTTCTTTTTATTCTGGCTGATTTATTTGGGATTGACATAAGAGGAAAAAGCACTTTGTAAAAAGTGCTTTTTAAAGGTACGCACAACAAGCGCTAAAACACCGCGTGTCCATTATAGGGTACCATAGTTCTTATACTCAGTTTTAGCACTCCCCATTATTATTTTGGTACTTTGGCTAGTTCGAGTTTACCAGTGCATAGCAAGGATTTGGTACAAAAAATGGGACAGTAAATAAGAGAAAATGCCTGCGGTGGAGCAGAATATGACTACGCTCATTGCCATCATCACGGAAACTGTCATCATTAACGATATATTTCCATTAGATAACCTCTGGTAAAAGGGAAAGACTCTAACTGGGGACTTTTTTATTACTTGTACTCTGCAAAAAGTATATAAAATGGACAGTATAATTTTCGTAATTAGCTCATAATTATAGCGTCTAAACTCTGTCCATATTTGCTTTATTTTGATTATTTGCTGTGCCCAAAAAGCGCACAAGGCATAATAAAAGCACAAGAAATGGCAAACCAGTAACTGGAAAAATCACGCAGTTATAGTGTCCAAACTGTGCCCAGTATATTCATAGTTTTCAAGAATTTTTTTAGTAGTTTTTATACTTTTTCGACGAGAAGTAATAATTATAGTATGTAAAAAATCTTGGGAATTTAAGTTGTGCGGATATAGTTTGCAGAAAAAGAACGGATAATTTAGATTTTGTCGACGAGAAATACAAAGAAAACTAGCATTTACTGTACACCATAAAGGGTCCACTAAGAATATACACTTTTTTGCGTTTTTTGCAAAATCGCTACTTCCTGCCATTTTTCTGCCGAGCGTTTGTATAGCTTATGATACATAATGTTGCTTAAATTATAGTGTCCAAAATATGTAGAGTTGTCCTATATGTGCTACAATACCAGAAAGGAGAGTTTATGAAAAAATTAATTTGTATTTTATGCATGCTCGTAGTTTGTAGCATTTGTATACATGCCGCCAGTGATGACAAACATTATAATCTATATAAGACGGACAACATGTATACTTTCCTAAAATTAGATACTCGCACAGGACAGATTTGGCAAGTTCACTGGAGCACGGAGAAAGATGGGCGTGCGGTATTGCCATTATCTACAGAGAGATTATCATCTGATAGTAAAGATGGAAGATTTGTTTTATTTCCAACCACTAACATGTACAATTTCATTTTATTGGATACCACCGATGGAAGAACATGGCAGGTACAGTGGTCTTTCAAAGAAGGAGAGAGAATGATTGTTCCTATTAAATTGCCTAGCAACGATACAGCAGACTAGACTCCTTCCTCATGGGATGATTTCCTGCTACGACAGAACCAATAACTTAAACTAATTAACCCAACAAGCCGCTCCTGATGGGGCGGTTTTTTATTACTTCTACTGTGACCAAAAAGCGCACATGACACAATAAAAGCGCAAGAAATCGTATCCTGTAACCGGAAAAACCACGCAGTTATAGTGTCCAAACTGTGCCCAGTATATTCATAGTTTTGAGAGGAAGTTTTAGTAGTTTTTATACTTCTTCGACGAGAACTAATAATTATAGTATGTGAAAAAGATTCGGGAATTTGGGTTGTGCGGATATAGTTTGCAGAAAAATCGTGTATATTTACACTTTTGTCGACGAGAAAAAGAGAAAATCCAAGCATTTACTGTACACCATACAGGGTCCACTAAGAATATACAAGATTTGCGTAATTTTGCTCATTTTGCTCAAAAAGTGTCGACGAGGAAGTATAAGAAAAAACCCGCTCTCGACGGAGAACGGGTATATTCTAAGACGTGCGCCCAACAAGCACAGAACCTTCGACGAGAGCGTGTCCGCTATAGTGTACCATTTTTCAGGAGCTCGTTTTAACATTTTAGACACATGTTTTGAGGTCATTTTCACTTCGACAAGTTCGGCTTTTAACAGCGCATAAAATAGGCCCCAAAAAGACCCTAAATCGACTATGGGGTGCACAGAACCTTCTTCGAAAGGTGTCCAAAAGAGTGCCATCGCTAAGACGGCAGGAGAAAGCCCCAAAACCGCCCCAACGTGCCCTTTTAGACCTCTCTTGGCCCTAGTCACCCCATTCTTGTTCATTTTGCAGTTCCTGATCCGGATTCAAACAAAGAGTTAAACTCCGGCATTTTTCGTGGAGTCATACACTTTGCCGCCCGTTGCAAGTCAGCAGGGACTAGGTGTGCGTAGATTTCAGTCATTTGGATACTGCTATGGCCCAATAGCTTCGATACCTCATAAAGACTAATTCCCTTTTGCACTAACTGGGAAGCATATGTATGGCGTAATTTGTGAAGGAAGCTCTTAACCCCTGCGGCTTTAGCAATCCTAGGGTAGTAGGATGTCAGAAAATCCTTACTATTGCGACTAGACTCCCGGCCCACATCCACCACGTACTCGCTTTTTGCGCCATTTTGGGCCTGTAAAAGGGTTTCTTTCAGTGTTGGAGTCATTGGAACGAACCTAAAGTTTTCCGTTTTATCAGGGGCAATATAAAGCTGATTATTCTCAAAGTCCACATCTTGCCATCGTAAATGCGCTATTTCCCCTCTCCTAAGTCCGGCATCGGCCCCTAGTAGCACCACTATACGCCAACCCAAGGAAGGACAGGCCGCCAAAAGTTTATCTATTTCCTCATCCGTATGGAATACCACGCGCCCTTTGGGTGTTTTAAGTTTACCAACGGCCTTCCATTTCTGCTCCGGCATTAAGTCCCATTTTTCAGCCAGTCGCATAATGGCTTTGAGGGCTTGCATGCAACGGTTAATATTATGCTTACCGAATCCTTCGTTAATCATATACTCCTTTGTTCCCTGCAGAAGATTGGGAGTCACATCACGTAAGTGGCGTGGAGCATTAAAGTCTTCCATGTGTTTAATAGCCAGTTTAGTCCATCTAATGGTGCTTTCGGACCTTTCAGCAGCCATAAAGCGGAATAATCTATCTTTAAAAGCATCCCACTCCATATCCACAATTATATTTTCCTTGGCTTTCTTGCGTCTGCTTACTAGCTCCGCGTATTTATCCTTGGCCACTCTTGAGTTAGTGGTTTGAAGAGATATTCTCGCTCTCTTCCCTTTCGGTGTTCTAAAATCGGCGTAGTAAACGCCGCATCTTTGTATTAATGCCATCTTCTAGTTCTCCTTACTCCGCAAAATCGAACTTTGCGTCGTAGGAACATAGTAACTCTTCTTTCGGGAGAATAGTTGCTATTCGTAAGGTTTTTCTATGAAATTCAGTATTTATCGTCGATAGTTGTTTTCAAAAAAGATATTAACAAACCGCAAATATGCTGGAATTTTCTAAAATATAATTATGATTAGAGTTATACAAGGGGATATTACAAAGCTCAAAGTGGATGCTATTGTAAACGCCGCTAATCACACGTTGTTAGGTGGTGGCGGTGTAGATGGGGCCATACATCGTGCCGCAGGGCCGGAATTGCTCAAAGAATGCCGTACGTTGGGCGGTTGCCCGACAGGACAGGCCAAGATTACATCCGCTTATAATTTACCTTGTAAATATGTGATTCACACGGTGGGGCCAGTTTGGTATGGTGGCTCACACAACGAAATGAAGGACCTTTTTAATTGCTACACGAACTCCATGCGTTTGGCGGAGGTTTATAATTGCGAAACTATTGCTTTTCCGTGCATTTCCACAGGTGTGTATCACTTTCCCAAAGAACAGGCCGCACAGATAGCCATAACCGCTATAAAACAAATATCTCCCTCATTAAAAGCCGTAAAGGAAATAACCTTTACGTGCTTTTCCATGGAAGATAAAAAAATCTACGATAAGTTATTAAATGACTATATCTAGTAAGGATAATATCATGAAAAACAAACTACTCGTAATCACTTTATTATTGCTTTCTTGTTATGCTTCCGCAGAGCATTTTCCCATTTGTCTGTATGGAGTCAATAAACCGGAGGACATCCCTTTAGTCAAACAAGCAGGTTTTACTTGCATTCGTACATATAGTAAGGATTCTGAAAAATTAACCGCAATAGCACAAACTGCCAAAGCCAATGATATACAACTCGTTATTTATTCTGATCAAGCAGTTGATAGACCTTGTCAGGAAGCGGCAAAAAATTGGCCCATGTTGGCTTGGTATTTGGTAGATGAGCCCGATGTGCATAAATGGTCGCGTAAACGTGTAGCGGAAGTTCATAAAAAGTCCAAAGAAATCTTCCCCCATCATCAAACCGCACTGGTCATTGGGCAAGGAAAAACGGCTGTTCCCTACTATGATTTATCTGATATTTTAATGGTGGATTGGTATCCGGTACCGCATTTACCGTTAACTTCTTTTGGAGACAATGTACGTTTGGCCAAAGAGGGGCAACGCTCTGCCGGAGTAGGTGATCGGCCTTTATGGGGTGTAGTACAAGCTTTTGATTGGAAAGAACATAAACAACACCGACCGGATAATGACCGCATTGGTCGCTTTCCGACAGAAGAAGAGATTCGTTTTATGTCCTACGATGGTATTATGAACGGAGCTAAGGGACTATTTTATTTCACATTTGGCACAAAAGATGGCACTTTGGCCGCCGCACATCCCGATTGGTGGGCGCGAGTAACTTCAGTATCACAGGAATTAAATACACTCTTACCCGTGTTAGAAAATGGGAAACTGGTAGATACTCCCTTTAAGGTAAATGCGCCATTGACCGCTCAGACTCGCTTGTATAAGAAATACAAGTATATTATTTTGCTTAACCGTTCTGATAAACCCGTAGATGTACCAAAAACACTTCTAAAACGAAAATATGAACTTCTTATTGGTGGCACAAAATCCACACAAATACCCGCTTATGGCGTATGGGTAATCAAGAAGAAAAATGGGCTTTTTTAGAAACAAACGCCACACGAGTTTACCTATGCTCTTTACGCCATTGCCATGGCTCTTGGGCCGTAGGATTGGCCCACAGGCCGATTTTGGCAGTTTTAGCTTGGGTTTCTAACTCTTTCCAATGTTTACATTCTGGTATTTTACAGTAGGCGGTATAAACCCACACCATTCCTTCCTTTAACATTTCTTCGGCTACTTCCTTACCATCAATGTTAATCCTGCCAACATTCCGACCATAGCGATCAATATCCATTACTATAACGGCGATATTTTTACCTGCCACAAGACTGGCTAATTTTTCACGAGATTTGTTACCGAAATCTTGTGCTTTTTCCGGTGCATCTATCCCATAGAGTCTGATTTTATTTTGGGTATTTGTGGCATCTAAAATGGTAATAGTATCCCCATCAGCTACGCGGACTACTCTGCCACTAATTATTCTTTCATTTTCATTGGATACAACTAGTGAATAGAAATATCCTTCAGAATTCCCCGTATTGTGATGAGTGGGAAAACTTCCTCTATATGAAGGAGTAGACTCTTGACTGTTTTTTTCCTCTGTGTCCAATACGCTATCGCTCCCCAATAACAGAGAAGGCAAAAGGAAAATTGTTATTAAAACAATGTATATTTTCATTTTAGTCTCTTTTAAACAAATCCCGCGTGTAAACCTTGTTTTGGACATCATCCAAGCAAGAGTCGTAGCGGTTGGCAATAATGGCCTTACAGCGCGTTTTAAATGCTTTTAGGTCATTGACTACTTCACTACCGAAAAATGTACTCCCGTTTTCAAGCGTAGGTTCGTAAATAATGACCGTGGCCCCCTTGGCTTTGACGCGCTTCATAATACCCTGAATAGACGATTGGCGGAAGTTATCACTGCCTGCTTTCATGGTAAGCCGATAAACTCCGATAACGGTGTTATGCTCTTTACTGCTGTCAAAATTGCTATTAGCATTGTAGTATCCGGCTTGTTTAAGCACTTGGTCCGCAATAAAATCTTTGCGGGTACTGTTTGAATCCACAATGGCTTTAATTAGGTTCTGCGGGACATCTGCATAGTTGGCTAATAGTTGCTTGGAATCTTTTGGTAAACAATAGCCGCCATAGCCGAAAGAAGGGTTATTGTACTGGTTGCCAATACGCGGGTCTAAACAGACTCCCTCAATGATTTGTTGCGTATTTAATCCTTTGAGTTCGGCGTAGGTGTCTAACTCGTTAAAATAACTTACACGCAGGGCCAAGTAGGTATTGGCGAATAGTTTGACTGCCTCTGCTTCAGTATAGCCCATAAAGAGTGTGGAGACGTCCTGTTTAACGGCTCCCTGTTGTAAGAGTTCGGCAAAAGTATGAGCTTTTTCCGTTAAATCTTTATCTGCTAAATCTGTCCCCACTACAATACGGGACGGGTATAAATTGTCATACAGAGCATGTCCTTCTCGCAAGAACTCGGGGCTAAATAAGATATTTTGAACGTCCATTTTCTCGCGCACTTGGCGTGTATAGCCAACAGGGATGGTGGATTTAATAACCATTGTGGCTTTGGGATTATATTTTTTGACTAATTCAATAACTGCCTCTACTGCGGAGGTATTGAAATAGTTCTGTTGCGGATCGTAGTTAGTGGGCGTGGCGATAATCACAAATTCGGCTTGTTCGTAGGCCGCTTTTGCATCCGTCGTAGCGGTGAGGTGCAAAGGTTTATTAGCCAAAAAATCCTCTATCTCTTTATCGGCAATGGGAGACTTTTTGTTATTAATCAAATCTACTTTTTCCGGTACAATATCTACGGCCATTACGTCGTTATGTTGGGCGAGCAACGTCGCCAAAGAAAGTCCTACATATCCTGTTCCTGCTACTGCTATTTTCATATTTATTTCTCCTTAAAGTAAAAATCTTTGTACCATTGAGCAAACTTACGCAAACCTTCACGCAAAGAAGTCTTGGGCTTAAACCCGAAATCTCGCTCCAAAGCAGATGTATCCGCATAAGTTATCGGTACATCCCCGGCTTGCATGGGTACCAGTTCTTTATGGGCTTCAAAATCATAATCTTGTGGCAATACTTCTGCTCGGATGAGTTCTTCCTGCAAGATTTGCACAAAATCTAACAGGTTTTCCGGCGAGTTATTGCCAATGTTGTAGAGTGCATAAGGCGGCACAGGCAAGCCGTCTTCTCCGGTTTGGCGTTTGGGAGCTCCTTGCATAACGCGGTATACCCCTTCCACAATGTCATCTACATAGGTAAAATCACGCTTACAGTTGCCAAAGTTGTAGATTCTAATCTTCTCGCCTTTAACGAGTTTATTGGTAAACCCAAAATAGGCCATATCCGGTCTTCCTGCCGGGCCGTAAACTGTAAAAAAGCGCAAACCTGTGCAGGGAATGTTGTATAGTTTGGCATAAGCGTGGGCCAAAAGTTCGTTGGACTTTTTAGTAGCCGCATAGAGTGACACCGGGTTATCCACTTTATCCTCAATAGCGTACGGCACTTTTTTATTAGAGCCATAGACGGAAGAACTAGAGGCATAGACCAAATGTTCTACACCCGTTTTACCGTTATCGTACGAGTGGCGGCACGCTTCCAAGATATTGTAAAAGCCAAGTAAGTTTGCCTCTATGTAAGCATCCGGGTTGGTAATGGAATAACGCACTCCCGCTTGCGCGGCTAAATTAACCACAATTTGCGGCTGATACTTGGCAAAAATATCGTCAATGAGTTTTTTATCAGCCAAATTGCCTTTGATGAACGTGAAATTAGGCAGTTTTTTGAGTTGTGCCAGGCGGTATTCCTTTAACGAAACATCATAATAATCGTTTACGCTATCTAAGCCAATAACGCGAGCAGAAGGGTTTTCCTGGCATACCCGCCTAACTAGAGCCGAACCGATAAATCCCGCTGTACCAGTAATAAGTATTGTTTTATTTGGCAAATTAAATATATTTTTTGTCATAGTTAATCCTTATAAAAATTATTTTTGATATTTCTCCAATAAAAATTGCTTTTTCAATGCTGAAAACATATTTTTAGTTTCCAAGAAATCTGCTTCATGATTAGCAATGTACGTATCAATCTTCCTGATAACTCTGCAAGGTACGCCGACTGCAACACTATTGTCCGGAATGTCTCGTGTAACTATTGCTCCACAACCAATAATTACATTATTTCCAATATGTACTCCCGGCATTATAATGGCACCAATACCAATATGTACGTTATTTCCAACTGAAATAGGAGAAATCAGATCTACATTTTTATAGAGAGGATTATACTTACGAATTACCCAAACAGCTCCGTCATGTGTAATAAAACGAACATTTTCTGTTACTCTGACATGGTCTCCCAATGATATAAGATAGGGTTCGCTACCAAAACTGGTATTTGCTGCAATATCACAATTACAACCAATCTTTACCCCCAATTTTCTCAATATTTCTATTCGTTTAGTATTTGAGCATAATTTATAATATAGCCTTTTCAGAAATTTCATATCCACTCCTTTAGTTTGACCATCCTTTCTTTCTAAAAATGAAATGATAAATATCTTTTAATAGTGCGTGATAAAAAAGAACCTGTATAACAGCTACTGTCGCTCCCCCTACGAGGGTTGTTTTACAAGCACAAACAATCCAATGCCCCCAAGAAATCGATTCCATGCGGAATGAACAAGTTGTCACTATAACTGCTACCACGCACATAATGTCGACTACAATATGTTGCAGAAATTTGCTAAAGGGCCAGTTTAAAATATTATTACGCAAGTACCATGCCAAATAGATTGTGCGGTACGTCATTGCGACAAACGTCCCTACTGCTACCCCTACTAACCCGTATTTCACAACTAAAGATATTGAGACAATAATATTTAGGATGGCTTCGATAATGGCACTATTTTGTGTTTGCTTGAAATGACCCGCAGCTAATATCATCATATTGTATGGGAAGCGCAAACAAAATGCGCCGCTGGCCAACAAAATCACCACTGCGAAAGTAGGGACTATATAGTTGGCATCTGCAATACCTTGTGTATACACTCGCACGAAGGGTAAAATCAGCATACCGGCCACAGCATAAAGGAAGGTAACGGCGGCATGCAATAACATTTCAAAAACGGCAAATGCGGTATTTAATTTGGCAGTCTCTTTTCTGGCCAACATATCCCCAAATAAAGCCAAAGTTCCTGTATTAAGAATCTCAACCAAAGAATATAAACCGTTTGTTACCAAGTGATATACATAGTAAATAGATACATTTGCTAATGATGAGAACCAAGTCAAAATGACCACATCCACATGTTTCAGGACATAGGTAGCAATATGTTGTGCCAGTCCATTCCATTTTTGTTTAATTGGCTCTCCGACAAATTGAATTTTGAGATTTAAATGATAATGTCGGTTTACATACCAGTGCAATAAAAACGGTTTAATCAAAAACACAAATGCTGACAGTAATTTCATTATTTCTACGTCGGCATTCATATAGATAAGGGAAACAGCCAAACAAGTATTGAGAATAGTAGTTAGCGTAGCGATAATCAGTTGTATATAAGAACGTTGGTCTGCATTTAGCAGTTGAACATATATTATGCCGAAAAGATAACTTGAAATGGAGCCAAAGGCGATAGCTCCTACCAACACAGCTGTACCGAAATAGCCGTTACTATGGTCCACAAACAACGGAAAATAAAACATCAGAACCAGTGTATAAACACATAACATCCAACCTATTTTAGAAAAGAACTGTTTTGAAGAAACAAGGATTTTACTTACTTCTTCTTCATCATGAGAGGCCAGTGGCTTATATAAGGAAGCACGCACCACAGCACCAACTCCCATCTCTGTCATGGCAAAAAACGCCAGGAATTGCGTAATTGATGAAATTAAGCCATTGGTAGCCGAACCATAATGTAAAATGATTAAACGTGGCAAAATAAGCCCGCAAGAAAATATAACCAACTGATTAATACAGGAGGCCAAGGCATTATAGAACAATTTATGACGTCGTTTTAATGGTTGCATAACTAAAAATAGATGCGTTTTTTCCCGCTTAATAAAATAGTGAAAAACAATAAAAATACACCTATGTATAGATAATCCCTAATTCTTGTAAATTGGAATGACATGCCATTACGATGAATATAAAATGCTGAATCGATTGCTATAAGCAAAAGCGTAGTTTGTGTAATATTACAGCGACACCTACAATATAATTTACGTAGAAAAACAAGCACCACTAGTAATATCGTGACAATCAATGCAAGAACGAAATACCCTCCTTCAGCATATGCCTCCCCCAAATAAGTTCCGGCGCGATGGGATGTGCCAAACAAATCAGCTTGATAGCGGGAAGTAAAACTTTCGTACCCAATAGCTTCTTCAAACCGTTTGGTTAGAAGGGGGAAAAAGTAAGCCCATAATGTTCTATAGGAAGATTTTTCTGCACGATAATCACTCGCTACAATGGCATTTAAATTACCCAAAATAGTATTTGGTTCTGACATCAATATGGTGCGACTATAATAATCCGTGCTTGATAAACGAGAAGATACTAAATCATAATTTTTACTAAATAGTGCCGTAGTAATACCTTTAACAATAAAAGTGGTAAAAATTAATACTACGATTATAAGTACCAAGCGCAGATGTCTTATCAAGTACTGAGCAATCGTTTGACTATAGTTGTTTTTTAAACAACCTAAATAGATGTAATTGAATAAGACGCAGCATAACGATATAATCAAAAAAGAGCGATGCCCGAGGGCAAAGGTTGTTAATAGAGGAAAAGAAGCTACCGCTTTCCAAAAAAGAGAGAAGCGTATTCCTCGTGTCGTCCATATATATACGAAAGCAAAGGAAGCTAAAAATTTGTAGTAAGATGCCAAGCTGTCTCTAGCCGCTAATAACTCTCCTTTATTAAAATATATTCTAGAAAAGATGTTATATTTCGCACTTATATACAGTGAAAATAATAGGACTCCAAGAAAAAAGAGTTTCATGATGAAGGATTCTGTGAAATAAGGTTTTTTATTATTCCACAAATATCTTTCTTTTTCAAAAATACAGGCGAAAAATGCCAAGAATAAATTAATAAATAAAACACCATAGGTGGCAATATCAATTGGGTACGGTCTCAAAAAACCTTGATTTATTTCCCCCCAAAATAAGCTGCCACCAAAAGCATGAAAATAATATAGTGATGAAGAAAGGAAATAAACGAACACAAAACTAACATTCCTTTTCTTCTTTAGCAAAATCATTAGCATGCATAAAAAAATAAAGGCATAAAGACCTGGCAACATAAATCTAAATTCTCCGTAATAGTTTTTCCCATTCTTGAGCAATCATATCAGTTCTATAAGATTGGGCAACCTTCCTAGCGTTTTCTCCCATTTGCACAGCCTGTTTAGGATTGGAAAGCATTGCATCCATGGCATGGATTAACGCTTTTTCTTCATCACAGGGTATAAGCAAACCGTTGTATTTGGGCGTAATCAATTCGTGTGGGCCGCCACAAGGACAATCGGTTGAAATACTAGGCACTCCAACGGTTAATGCCTCCATAAGCGCATTGGGCATTCCTTCATAACTGGATGCCAAAACAAAGAGTTTCGCATTGCCTAATACTTTAGCTATATCCCTGCTTTGCCCCATTAAAAAAACCCTATTTTGTAATTTCAATTCTCCGATTAGTTGGCGTAAAGCATTTTCTTTAGGCCCCTGTCCGTAAATCAATAAATTATCTGTCGGAAACTTGTGTGCAATATTAGCAAACGCCCTAATCAACAACGCTTGCCTTTTTTCCCCGCTTAAACGGCCACAGGTAACAATATTGTGAGGATTTTCGGAAAGTGTAGTTTGATAAAATTTATCCGAAACCGGATTCCAAATAATGGCAGATTTTTTTTGAATTGCACATGGGAAATATGCCTGTGCCTCTTTTGTTTGGAATACAACACCATCAGCTAGACGGTAAAAGATTTTGCCTATAAGATATCCTTTTATTCCACTGTATTTCCTTTTAGGATCAGTACGAATAGAGATAATGGTTTTTACACCTGTAAATAGTGTAGCCAATAGCAAACGGACATTGTTTTGCATCATAAAAGCGATACAATACTTCGGTTTGTTTGCATCAATAATGTCCCGTAGAGCTCTAATTCGGCTAATATTTTTATTCCATATATTTTGCTTGGATTCTTCTTTTTCTAAAGAAATTCTTTTAATTTTCGCAGATAGTGGATACTCTATTTTGGCGGGAAAGTTGGTAATGAATAGAACTTCATAACCCACTTTAGAAAACTGATTAGCCAAATTTACCATAACGCGTGCCGCACCACCCTCACGGATAGTACTGATGTAGAAAAGAATTTTCTTGAGATTGTTATTAGCATCCATAAAAATCATCTATCTCTCTTGCCGCAAAATAATTTGTGTATCCAAAATTTTCCCATCTGAAATCACACAAGCATTTTGCAGAATTGAATTTTCTTTTTCTAATGTTAAATCCTCTACAAATGGTCGAATAACTTTTGAATTGTTATATGAAAAAGTCTTGTAGAAAAACGATGGAGTATGATCCACCACATAATGCAAAATATCATCTACCGTGTAGGTAGGTTTTTCAATAGATGTTGGAATACTGGTTTCTATCCCTCCATTTCTATCACAGCTCACATCCACAATCATGGCCCCTCTCTTCATACGGGCTAAATCCGATTTATAAACAATATGGTCTTTGCGGGTAACATCCCATAAAATGCAGTTTACTACTACGTCGTACTGATCAATCTCCTTGCGTAATAATGCCTCTGTTTTTCGCGTATATTGTATAACCCGCGCCCCGAGCATATTGAGCACACGCATTGCTCCACGTGCTGTATTGCCGTTACCAATCACTGCTACCGTTAAACCATATGGCAGACATCCATAACATTGAAAAGCATGCATAATTGCAGCTTCTCCGGCCAATTCATTGTTGAACCAAAAAACATGACGTCCTTGCTCAAACATGTTTTCCCACGCATAGGCAGTCAGATGTTGCTGCAGGATAATATCAGTAATATGCCTGTTTTGGGTTGCATGGACCCAACCAAAAATAATTTGATTGGGTTTTAACTGAGATAAATAGCTGGCATCCCCTATTTTGGGATCGCAGATGATATCTTGTGTTAGAACTTGTTCTTTAGAAGCAATATGGGCTCCGACATTTTGATATTCTTTATCGCTAATTCCCAAGACTTCGCCAAATCCGCGCTCTATCCACACTGCATCCGGATAGGATAATTTAGCAATATCTTGTGGAATAATACTGCGTCGATTTTCATTTTCTTTTGTACTGATAGGAAATCCAATTGTTCTCATGCTGTACTCCGACTTATCGCGGCAAATTAATTAATTTGCCGAAATATGAGTCTGTTTCAGGTAATAACTTTCTATCAAACCCACTTTGTGGATAAAAAGTCATCTCGCCAAAATAGATTTGATTATTACAACTATACAGATCCACACGGGAGAAGGGTATATTTTTTGATAGTATCCCGGCTAACTCAAACATTTTTTCTACGGAAGCGGGTTTTTCTAAAGTAAAATCTGCAGGTGCAGTTTTTCCCCGTTCATTTAATCGCAGGAGCTCCCAATCCTTATTAAAAAAATAAAATTTTGTATTTCCTTTTGCTCTATCCACACATACCATTACATTATCTACATAACCGTTGAAACAAAAGAATTTATAATCCCTCAATTCTTGTGTCGCTTTATCTAACAAGTATTTTTCCGCAATAATACGGTGCGGAACATTTTTATAGGGCCATTCTCGGCCATGATAAAAATAATCATGTTTAAGAGATTTCGTTAATTTAAGACGCGCAGATTGTTTGTCGAATCTCTTTTTGTCACGGCAAATGACAACACCTCCACTATCATGTGTAGTTTTAAGCACGAGCTGATCCGGTAATTTATCAAAATCTATTTCGTCAAAATTGTTCCACACTCCCAAAGTGGGGATGATATACTGTTCTCCAATTTTATCTCCTACCCATTTTTTAACGGCATATTTGTCTACCAATGTGGTATAAAGCGGATTACGATCGTACAATTTGAGCCATTGAAGTTTCTCACTAAAAGTTTGCGGGTCTTTTAAATTAAGCAATTTATGCATCCTTTGCAAGTATTTTAACTGTAAATATAATCTGTCCGGTAAAAAATGTGAAATTTTTAAGGCTAAATTTTTAATAAACATTTATTTGTTCTCCATTTTTGTAATAAAATTAACCCATTGATTTACGATAACAGAGACCTGTAGCTTGTCATTAAGTTTCTCGGCTTGATAAGCAAACTGTTTTTGTAACATTTCATCAGACAATACCTTTCGCATAGCTTCTGCTAGTTTTTCAGGGGATTTTCTAGGCACAATAAAACCAGATTTTCCATTTTCAATCAATTCTTCGGTACCAGATACATCCGTAGAAATAACAGGTAATCCTAAACACATCGCCTCTATCAGCGCATTTGGCATGCCTTCGTAATTAGAACTCAATACAAATAGTTTTGCATTGGCGATTTCATCAAATACGCTTTTCACATTTCCCGCAAAAATTACCCGATCAGCAATAGCTAATTGAATGGCTTCTTGTTCTAAAATAATACGTTGTGGCCCATCTCCATAAAAAACAAGTTTATATGCCGGAAATTGCGCTTGGATGAGAGCAAATGCCCTAAGGAGTACAGATTGGTTTTTTTGCGGCATTAATCGCCCCACACAGACGATTTTGTCTTGTTTCGGGGTACGTAGGGCTTGCCCACGCTTTTCCTTCAAATCAACGGGATTATAAATAACTGCACTCTTAGATTGAATTTTTATGGAAAAATAGGATTTATTATGCTGTGTCTGTAATACCACCCCATTCGCCATGCTATACAATACGTTCCGCAGTCCACGTAAAATGGAGTTGGCAGGCACATATCTAGGATCATTGCGGTCTGCCACAATAATTTTAGATTTTAGTCCCAAATGAGATACTAGAGCCAACATATTAAAAGGGGCCAAAAAAGAGATAACAATATCGGCATGTTGCTTGAAAAATAGACGCATCCACCAGATATTTTTAAGAATATTTGAACTGCCCGTTTCATGTTCTACACTTGTAATTTTTAATCCTGTTGGCATCGTGTAAAAAATGGGTTGATTGTGGTATAACAAAATTTCTACTTGATAACCGCTCGTTAGCAAATGACTTGTAAGGATAGAAATAACACGTTCTGCCCCTCCCGACTGTAGAGTGGCATCAAAAAAAACAATTCGTTTATCCTGTTTTGCGTACTTATCCATAAATATTGTTTTCTATAGCTGTATCTCTCTTTTGAACAATACGTGAATTCGCCTCATATTTCCCTTTCAAAATACACCCTGCCCCAATCACACAGTTATCGCCAATCGTCGTTCCGCGCAAAATAATCGTATTTGCGCCAATCCAACAGTTTTTGCCAATATGGATGTCTCCTTCCTTAAACAACTGTTGTTTTAAACCACTTTTGTAATCATGGTCATGGTCATAAATATAAACTGAAGGACCGAATTCCGTTCCCTCTCCAATAGAAATCTTTTTTCTACATACCAAGATACAGTTGTAATTAAAATGGACATCATCGGCTATAGATAAAACACCTTTACTGCGCACTTTAATCTTACAACCACTATGTGCACGCACCCGCTTCCCTAAAGTTACTTTGGCCCCTTTTTCCATTTCCAATACCACATTTGGAGAAAAACGCTCCACTAATTGAAAACGTAAATTCCTGCCATGAAATATCTTCATGGCGTGTAGCCTGATAAAGGAATAGAGAACGCTAATAATGTTATTTACTTGTCGGCGCATACTACCCCCTGTAAGGCAGGACTAGAATGTGCGGACGTTGAGAAAACTTTTAATTCCTTTACATATGCATCTACTACCAACTGACGATCAAATTCTTTCTCCACTCTGGCGCGAGCATTTAACCCCATTTGTTTGCGTTCTTCCCAAGGAAGAGCCAAAAACTTTTCTACAGCCCGTAGAAATGCGGATTCATCTTGTACAGGCACGATAAAGCCCGTTTTACCGTCTTCCACGACTTCCCGGCATCCAGCCCGGTTGGTTGTAATGGCCGGACGTGCGGAAGCGGCAGTCTCTAAAAGAACATTACTCATTCCTTCCGGATACCAAGAAGGGTGCAATAGGCACGCACATTGCTCAAAAAAGGGCTTCATGTCCTTCTGTTGCCCATGATAGAGTACAAAACCATCCTTTGCGGCTTGCTCTACTTTTTCTTGGTAATTGGGAGAGTCAAAAGGCCCGCAAATATGGAATTTGACGGTAGGAGAACTAAACCGTTTTGAGGCTTCCAAGTACATATCTATGCCTTTTTCTTTCAAAATACGGGCCACAAAGAGGAAATGTGTTTCTTGACTATTCGGATAGGGCATGGGAAGATGTTTCGTTAGGTTTACGCCGGATCCAGGCAATAAAACCGTCTTTGTGTGCTTGCTTATTAAGTGCCTTTCCTCAAAAAAGGTCCGATTGGCAGTATTTTGGAAGAAAATAGTATGGGCTTTACGCATGCCCAATTTGTAGAGGAAAACCGTTATCTTCTGTAACAGGCCTGGATACTCTACTGCTGTACCGAGTCCCGTAATGTTTGGCATATAAGGAATTTTGAGCAATTGACAAGCCATTCCACCATATACATTGGGTTTAATGTTGTAAGTTAATACCACATCCGGTTTGGACTTTTTCAATAATTTGTAGTAGGTATATAGCACCTTTAAGTCATTCAAAGGATTTTTTTGGTGGCGATTGACCGTCAGAGGCGTAAGCGTACAACCGAGACTTTCAAATTCTTGAGTAAAATATTGTATTTGAGCAATAATTTCTACTTGGTGTCCAGCTTGTACAAGCCCCCGTACCACCTCAAAGCGAGGCTTGTAAAGATTGGTCGTATCGTTCCCTAAAATTACAATTTTCATATCCTTTCCTTTTTAAGCTTGTACGTCATAGAGATGAAACAGCCGACGAAACCAGTTGGGCAAAATTAAGTATTTGATAAAAGCAGTGCATACCAATCGGTAATAAGTCAAACTCCCAATCATACCCATTTGGTGCATTGTGCTAAAAAGTTCTTTTTTCATTTGAAAGTGCGGTAAAGCAAGTACCATTTGTTCATACGCATCGATAGAATGGATGTTAGCAATCACGCTTGTTAGATTTGCTGTTTTGTATCCTTTTCCTATTACACGCACCCACAGATACTCATCTTCCAAATTAGGGAAATCTTTATAATTGCCCGCCTCTAAAATGGCCTGTTTCTTGAACATCACTGTCCGATAGATAAAAGGAGAATGATTTTGTAAGCAGGTTTTAATTTCCTGTTCGGATTCCGGGACCTCGCAGATAGCTGTTGGTAAGAGCTCATTTTTACTATCCATCTCCTGGGCATATCCTCCCAATACAGCAGTATCGGGATGCTCGTTAAAGTAGGACAGTTGTTGTTCAAAACGATTCGGCAGAGAAATACTATCCGCCCCTTGTATGGCAATTAGGTCATATTTGCACTGTTTGATAGCAAAAGCGAGTGCGGCGGCACGCAACATGGGAACAGGATGCGACAGAACACGAACTGTTTCATTTTTGGCGGCTTCATCTATGACGGCTTGCGCCTCTTTACTAACTGGACCGTCCACCATAATCACAACTTCGGTGGGTTTAACGGTATTGGAAAAAACGCTATCCAATGCTTGCTTGACCCAAGCCGGAAAATCTTTTTGCCAAACATAAAGTACAACGGAAAATTTTTGTGTCATTTGGATATCTCCTGTTTGTGTAATTGGCCTGTACCGCCTTCTACAACACCTTCGTGTTTTAAGACAGATACAAACGTGTCCCAAAAGCATTTGAAGTCAAATAAAAACGATTGTTTAGCGATATATTCGCCGTCAAATTTGGCTTTTACGGGGATTTCCAACTCATCCCGCCCATTTATTTGCGCCCACCCTGTAAGGCCGGGTTTTACGTCATTAGCGGCGTATTGCTCACGCTGGGCCACTAAGTCGGCTTGATTCCATAGTGCCGGGCGAGGACCAATTACGCTCATCTTGCCGCGGAATATATCCCAAATTTGTGGCAGCTCATCTAAACTGGTCTTGCGTAAGAATTTTCCTACCCGCGTAATATATTGTTCCGGGTTAGCCAGCTGATGCGTAGGCACGTCATGCGGGGTAGACATCTTCATAGAGCGGAATTTATGTAGTAAAAAGAAGGTTTTTCCTTTGCCAACGCGTTTTTGTTTAAAGAAAATCGGTCCCGGATCATCTACCACAATGGCAATGAAAATGACTAAAAATACCGGGCTTAATAAAACAAGCCCTACAAACGATAGAAGGGCATCTAAAACAGGTTTTACATAACTTGTATAGCACGAGGGCACGTAGGAGGGCTTTGCGGGCATATTGTGGGCCGCTTGGGTCATAGCCGGATCCAACTGCGTATCGATGTATTGCGGGAATAAATACGGGTTCTGGGTGTTTACATCCGCGGGGTCTTTTTTGATAAAAGCCACTACTTTTAGCAATACAAACAGGCAAATTAACGTGATAAGCGCAGGAATTATCATTTTTCAATGACCTCCTGCGGCTTAAAATTGCTTTGAGGTTGTATTTGGACAGCATTGCGAACAACTGCCCCCATAGGAATATGGCTAAAGGCCCCGACTCGGCAGTTATGGTCTATTAAGCACCCCATATTGAGTAAGCAACCTTCTTCTATGATAACCCCGTGGCTGATGACCACATTTTCACGTACAATCGTGCCGGGATCCACTTGCGCCATAGAACTAATGACAGCAGACGGGTGAACAATAACAGGTAGTTGAAACCCGAGTTCTTTAATTTTGGCGGTATAGGAAGCCCGCAAGGAGTTATTGCCGAAAGCGGCAATGCAATGCGTAAAATCGGCTGTATATTGACTTAAATGATCAAGGGCATCTAAGGTAACATCAGAAGTTAGTTTGTCATCCAAAAAGGCATACCGCGCAAAATTACCACTCATCTTGGCAATTTCGGCCACGGCTTGCCCAAGACCTCCTGCTCCTAAAATGAGCAGAGAATCTTGTGGAATATTATCTTTTGACGATTTAATGTTACTCATAAAATTCACGACGTTAGCCCACACAACGCTAATGGTGTGTCTTGATTATTTAAAGCACTCCTTGATAATCTCAATGACCACATCTTGTTGTTCGGGTGTCATCTTGATATCGCTAGGCAAGCATAACCCACGGTTAAAGACGTCTGCTCCTACATCCGCTTTTCCGTTCCCGTCTTTACTCACAAACGGGTTTTCATGATAAAGGGGTTGTAAGTGCATCGGTTTCCACATCGGGCACGATTCCACGTTGTATTTAGCTAATGTTTCCATAAGGTGGGTGGGGCACGATTTTCCCGCTTCTTTTACGTATAGAGCTTCTTTTTCTCCGCGCACTTGACGGCACATGGCTTCCGGGCTAATTAACAGGCACGAAAGCCAATGGCTGGGACTAGCCTTGTCTGCTTCGTACGGATTCATGGTAATGGGCAAATCTTTCAAACCATCTTGGTAACGCTCAAAAATAGCTCTCTTTTTCGCTAAATGTTCCGCTAAATGTAAGTATTGCCCGAGTCCAATACCTGCTAGTATATTGCTCATGCGGTAACCGGAATCCAACATGACAAGTTGCTCCAAAGAAGCGTTTTCACTTGCTTGCGTAACCCATTTACGTGCTTTATCGGCACTTTCTTTATCTTGGGTAAATAACATACCGCCGTTCGAACAGGTAATAATCTTGTTATCGCCGTAAGATATCACGCTGTACATGCCAAAAGAGCCTGTTTGTTTGCCTTTATAGGTAGCCCCGAGCGATTCGGCGGCATCCTCAATCAAAATAGCGTTATGTTTCTTGCAGATAGATAGGATTTCGTCTAATTTGGCAGGCGTGCCATAGAGGTGCGCTAATATCACAACACGCGTATTGGGATATAATTTAAAGGCTTGTTCCAAGGCCACCGGATCCATGTTCCAAGTGTCATATTCGTTGTCTATGAAGATTGGGTGGGCTTTTTCGTAAGATACAGGATTTACCGTGGCCGAAGAGGTCATATCACTACAAAATACGTTGTCACCCTCTTTAACCCCAGCCAGTTTAATGGCTAGGTGTATGGCGGCGGTACCTGAAGATAGAGCCACTCCATAGGGCATTCCCACATTGGCAGCAGCAATTTTTTCTAGCTCACTCAAGTGTGGATCTACATCGAAACCCCAGGTCGTGCCTAGTGTTTCTTTTACAAATTGTTGCTCGTCTCCATGCATTGTTGCAGAACTAAGACATAACTTTTTTTCAAACGCTGTAATGTTGTTCATAATCAGACCTCTATTTTCATTAAAATCTTAAATTGACGGTTGTTAGCCCGTACGCACCTAAAGTACTGCACGAACTAACTCCCGTAGCTCCTGCTATAAAAGCAAAGAGCATTCGTCTAAAGGGAAGAGCTCATGACTTCTCCTCCGGGTAGACTATAGGCTTTAGGTACCTATGACATTTTCAAATCGACTAGATTCCGCTTATCCAAGTCACCGGAATAACCGAAACCTAGCTAGGGATATTTTCCCTTACAGAGACTGCTATCAGTTATTCCACGCGAGGGTATAACTGTCAACAGCCACTCTAAAATCATTACTTGTATGGGGTCCTTTGAAAAATTCCAAAAAAATAGGATCCCAATTGCTTGGAATCCTATGAAATTACAAAAAAATTTAGTGGTATCGACAAAAAACGACTGCTTGCCGGTTATGTCATGTACGGGTATAACCAACAGCAGTCGTAGTTTCACAAATTCTCAGAATAGAAGATTATTCTAAACAAGAATGTGCGGAACATTCGGCAGAAATCATCGGGCTCATGACTTCCCGATGATTTTCTACCTAGAATGACCGCTTTTGGACGTACATGACTATTGGGTTTCCCCAACAACCACCCTATTCTTCATAGGGTTCCAAAAACAGATTAAATCACAAATTGTACTT
>Ga0256405_10005553_pt1 | contig 21567 bp, 19 predicted proteins | sample RumenRJG_02DNA_FD_189096 | JGI IMG/M metagenome (GOLD analysis project Ga0256405, IMG submission 189096) | Bovine rumen microbial communities from Lethbridge, Alberta, Canada - RJG_02 | ecosystem: Host-associated > Mammals > Digestive system > Stomach > Rumen | place: Canada: Alberta... | reverse complement strand
CTTCTCGACAGAAAGTTACATGGCTTTCAAGATCGCGGGCTTATCCCTTTCCCGCCGGCTTTCTGGAGTGATGGCCGAGCTGGGCTTCCATGTGGATCTGGAAGACAAGTTCCATACTTTCCCTAAAGAGATCGCTGATCTGAGGTTCATTTTCACACCGGTTCCATCTTATGGGCTCCCCGAGGGCGTCGAAAATGGTGAAGCTAATATCGAGAAGGCTGTTGAAGTGGCAACCAAGACTATTGAGACTGTTTTCGAGGACCCGGTCGCGGCGGCTGAACTGGCTTCCTGCAAAGCCCTTCTCGCCAATGAGTATTCGATGTCATTGGCGGATCCTTCACGATACGTTGATGCTATCCTTATGAGATATTCATCTGGTAAAGACGTACTTACGAGTTATAATGAGAAGATAAACGGCGTGTCGGCCGATAAGGTAAAGGATGTTTTCGGCGTTTTGTCCGAAGGAATGAGAATTGAATATGTCGTACGGCCGCGGGAATAATTTCGGGACGATAATCCAGATCGGGGACATCCTGGTCTCCGAAGAGGTGGTGACGGAGTTCTTCGCCTGCGATTATCCTGTCTGTAAAGGAATATGCTGTGTCATTGGGGACAGCGGAGCTCCTCTTGAGGAGGAAGAACTCGATGATCTTGAGAGGGAATATCCTGTATATTCGCCACTTATGCGTCCGCAAGGGCGTTCCCAGGTGGACAAGGACGGCTTTTTCATAATTGACAGGGATGGAGATATAGTCACTCCTGTGGTTGATGGGACCGGCGAATGCGCCTTTACCACTTTTGGAGAGGATGGCAGCTGTTTTTGCTCGATCGAAAAGTGCTTCTTCTCAGGCACATGCTCTTTCCGTAAGCCCCGTTCCTGCTGGCTCTATCCGATCAGGGTCGAGAAACTGTCCAACGGTGGACAGGCCATGAATCTCCATCGCTGGAATCTCTGCGACGACGCTTTCAAAAAAGGGAAACGCGAAGGAATCCGTGTTTACGAATTCCTCCGCGACCCGCTGATCAGCATCTACGGTAAAGATTTTTACGAGGCTCTTGAGGCGGCGGCCAAGGTGATTAACGGCTAGGCCTCCTCCTCTTCTTCCCCTTCCTGAAATTCTTCATCTTCAGGGACTTCCGTAGGAGTGTTGATCAACTCCATGGCGGCTTCATAGTCGCTGGCGTTGACCTTCACATCAATATTCCCGACTCCGTTGAGCATTGCCGTGGAGTCCGCTCCGAACACCGCCGCCGGAATTCCGTTCTCGTTCAGCATTCCGGCCACCATCTGAGCGCTGATGGCGTCGTTTACGGTGATAACAGTCTTGAAATCTTCTTCCCTTTTCATGATATTCATTTATTTGGAATAATAGTCATCGCTCTCGTTCCTAAATGTGTATTCAAGTCCGCTGATCAGTCTGACAATCACCTTTCTGAGCCCCTCAACCTGGAATCCTCCGGGCTCTTTGATAAATGTCACCCTGTCCTCCCACATTTTAACAGCCCTTCCAAGCGACGACCTGAGCCTGAAAGTCATGTTTTCCCCCTCTTCGGTCTCCAGGACATAATCCTTTGATTCCATGAATTTCACGACCTTGTCTCTCACTTCGGAATACTCTCCGGGCACGATCGCCTCTTGCCGGCGGAAGCCGGTCATCGGATAGACAAGGGAGACGACAGCGAAAAGTATAGCTATCTGCCATACTGATTTCCATCCGTCTCTGAACATGACTTGCGGGTCGGGATCCACCAGCCCCAGGGCGGCCATAATAGCCATTGTGATGGTGAGGACAACCGCGAAATAGACGAAGTATTTTATGGCTCTGATTAGGTATCTCATAATTAGCTCGATTTTTGCGATATGCACAAATATACGAAAAAGAAATACTTTTCGTAATTTTGTAAGTTGAACCAAGAATTCGATATTATGGCAGAAATTGACCCTATCATGGAGCGCCGCCAGCGCGAGGAACAGGAACAGAAAAACAAAAGCCTGAAGAACATCATGTGGGCGCTTGTCGCCGTAGCCGCCTTGATGGCCGCCGGTCTCGCTTACATTTGGACCTCTAAGTCTTCCCTCGTCAGGGATCTCAACGCTGAGAAGGAGGACCTCACCCAGCAGATGATTGCCTTGAAAGGAGACTACGACAGTCTTTCTTCTGAATATGAGTCTGTCAACAGCCAGCTAGATTCTTCCCGCGAGGAGGTTAACCAGCTGATCGAAAGGATCCAGAAGACGGAGGCAACCAATCGCGCCAAGATGCGTCAGTATGAGAAAGAGCTCGGAACGCTCAGGAGCATCATGCGCAACTATATCGTCCAGATTGACTCTCTCAATACCTTGAACCATAAACTCACCGCTGATGCGGCCGCCGCGCGTAAGGAAGCCGCTTCCAGCAGGGCTGAGAACGCGGAGCTGAAGGGACAGGTCGAGAGCCTGACCGGTCAGGTCGCGGCTGGCTCGGTCATCAAGTCCAGAGGTCTTAGCGTCGCTGCCTACAACAGCTCTGACAAGGTCACGGACCGTAGCAGCAGGGTTGTCAGGTTGCTCGCTTCGTTGAGCCTTGTCGAGAATGACCTTGCTCCGAAGGGCCCGGTGAGGGTTTATCTCCGTGTCAAGGATCCGGAGGGCATTCTTCTCACGAACAGTGTCCAGACTTCCTTCAATTATAATGGCCAGACCTTGGTCGCCTCCGCTTCCCGTGAGGTTGATTATCAGGGCAAGGAGGTTGACCTGAGCATTTATCTCAACGACATCCCGTCCTATCAGGCCGGCATCTACACGATCGAGGCTTACACGACGCAGGCTTTCCTCGGTAAGACCGAGCTCCTGCTCCGATAAAGCGTGATTTATCTCCACGTTCCTTTCTGCGAGAGCCGCTGTACCTACTGCGGCTTCTACTCGAATGTCATCTCTAATGTCATTCTGAGCGAAGCCCAAAGAAATAATGAGAATGTCATTCTGAGCGAAGCCCAAAGAAATAATGAGACTGTCATTCTGAGCGAAGCGAAGAATCTCTGTTACGAGGCTTATGCCGATGCGGTGTGCGCTGAAGTCGCCGCTCGTCGTGAAGAGATAGCCCGGACGCTGGAAGTCAATACCTTATACATAGGCGGAGGCACCCCATCGGTGCTTCCGCTTGATGTTTTGTCCCGAATAGTCAATGCTATTAAAGGCAATTCACTGTCGCCGGAAGGGGCTATGCCGCCGAACCCTCCGCGCTTCGCGCTCCGTCCCGTCTCGCCTGCGGCGAGCCACCCGTTCATGTGGCCACGGGCGGCCACAGGTTCGGCTGGCATACCCCTTCCGGCTAGCAATGATGAGACTGTCATTCTGAGCGAAGCGAAGAATCTCTCACAGTGGTCGGAGTTCACGGTTGAGGTGAATCCAGAGGACATAGTCCGGAGAGGGGAGGAATATGTCAAAGGGCTTTTGGCCTTGGGCGTGAACCGGATCAGCATGGGGGTGCAGTCTTTTGATGACAGGATACTCCGGTGGATGAACCGCCGTCACGATTCAGCGGCTGCCGTCGAGGCTTTCCGGATTCTGCGGCATTGCGGTGTGGGGAATATCAGTATTGACTTGATATTCGGCCTTCCACAACTCTCGGAAGCAGTCTGGACAGACACGCTCGAGAAGGCCCTGGATCTCGGGCCCGAACATATTTCCGCATATCAGCTGTCGATAGAAGAGGGAAGCGCCCTTGAGAAATTGATCGCCAAAGGAGGCTTTGCTGAGGCCACTGAAGACCAGTGCCGGGAGCAGTATGACCAGCTTTGCGCGAGACTTGGTGAGGCTGGATACCACCATTATGAAGTCTCAAATTTTTCTCGTCCCGGTTATGAAGCTGTCCATAACAGCGCCTATTGGAGGCGGGTTCCCTATGTGGGTCTTGGCCCTGGAGCCCATTCATTATCAGCTGGTTCCGTAAGGTCTTGGAATAGCGAGGACATTCACGCGTATTCCCGGGAAGAGGAAAACCTCACCCCGGAAGACATCCGGGTCGAGCGGATTATGCTTCCATTGAGGACAGATGCGGGCCTTCCTGAGGCTGAGCTGCGCTCCCTCGCCGGTGACGCCGCGGTTGACCGGCTTCTTTCCGAAGGAGCATTGTGGTTCGACTCCGCTCACCAACCGGCTCCGGTTCCTGAGCAAAGTCGAAGGATGGTTCCTGAGCGGAGTCGAAGGATCCGCATCCCGGAGGACCACTTCTTCGTTTCAGACGACATTATCAGCGACCTTATCTGACTATCGCTCCGGCTACGATATTGGCTGCCTGGGCCCTCATTCGGGCAAGGCTGCCTTTGTCTTCAGGGTGAACCCTGTTGGTGAGAATAATCAGGGCTGTCTTGGTCTTCATGTCGATCACGATCGAGGTGCCGGTGTAGCCGGTGTGCCAGATGCAGGTCTCCGGGTCAAAGATGTCTCCACGGGTCCCTGGATTCCAGCCGTCCTTGTCCCAGCCAAGCGCGCGGCCGACGGAAGGGTCGTTTTGAACCGGGGCCTTGCACATCAAATCAACTGTCAAGGGGCCGAGGATGCGGGCTTCTGGCGCCGCTCCCGGCAGGGCTCCACCGTTCATTATCGCAGCGCATATTACCGAAAGATCCTCCGCGTTTGAGAAGACTCCTGCGTTGCCGGAATTGCCGCCCATGATCCTGCGGGCGATGGGGTCATGCACCTCTCCCAAAAGAGGTTTTCCATCTTTTTGCACCTCTGTCGGGGCTATATTATCCTTGACGGAAGGCAGGTAACAGGTGTTTTTCAGTCCGAGGGGATTGAATATATGCTCCTGGGCGTAGTCGCAAAGCCTCTCGCCGGTCACCCTCTCAAGAATCCTCTGGAGCGTTATGAAGTTAAGGCAGCTGTACAGGCACTGGGTTCCTGGGCGGAAATTCCGTCCAGCCCGGGTGGCCAGAAAAGTCTCGAACTCGTCCGGTGTTTTCTCCCCGAATTCGGAGACATAAGCTTCGACATCAGCGTACGCGTCCAGTCCGGAAGAATGGGTCAAGAGATCCCGGATAATGATATCCACGGTTTCTCCTGTCTCAGGATCAACCCAAGGCTTGAATCCGGGAATATACATGTTCACCTTGTCGGTGAGGCGAACTAACCCATTCTCTATCAATTGCATGATGGATAGAGTTGTCCCGACGCATTTGCTCAGGGATGCCAAGTCGAACATGGTCTCGACAGTCATTGGTTCCACTTTTGGAACCAGCGCCTTGTTGCCATAGGCCTTGAGGTAGGCGATCTTGTCTCCCCGCACCACCGATACAACCGCCCCCGGAATAGTCTTCTCGGCTATCGCGTCTTCTATCACCCTGTCCACCTGCTCCAGACTTGTCCCTTCCATCCCGCATTTCTCCGGGCTCGCTAATATCAAATTACCTTGGCAATAGCAGATTAACGATAGAAAAATACTGCTAGCAAATACAAATAACCTTTTCATTCTTTTTTGCTTTCAGTCAAGGAGTTCGCTCCTCAAACCACTGCCACCCTCGGCACGTTAAGAGGGAGGGGCCCTTTAGGGAGGGGCCGCAACGCGGCGGTTTGAGGAGCGAAGCTCCTTGGCGCTATGATTAGAAGACCAATGTGGCGGTGATAGGATAATGATCGGAGATGAACTTGCGTTCCATGTAAGGTTTGGTGATGGTCTCATAGACCGGGCAAGAGCTGAATCCCTTGTAGAAGATGAAATCGATGATACTGTTCGGATTGGCCTTACCCCAACCATTGAATGTCTGATGATGGTCCGTCTTCGCGGCCTCCTCACGGGCGTTTTTCATCATTTTCTTCATGTCGTCGAACTCTGGACGGTCATAAGTCATGTTGAAATCGCCAGTGACGATCATGGGAAGTCCCTTCGGGTTGATGTTGTCAATCCTATCGACGATAAGTTTCATGCCGTTCTTGCGAGCCTCCCATCCCACATGGTCGAGATGGGTGTTGACATAATAGTACTTCTTGCCGCTGGCCTTGTCTTTCAGCAGGGCCCAGGTCGCCGTACGGAAGCAGGCGGCGTCCCATCCCATCGAAGGCTTATCGGGGGTCTCTGAAAGCCAGAACGTGCCCCATTTCAGCAATTTGGTGGTCTTCTTGTTGTAGAAGATCGACATGTGCTCGCCCTCATGTTTTCCATCCTCGCGGCCCACGCCGACACTCTTGTACCCCTCGCAATACTCCTCGAGGTACTTGACCTGGAAATCATAGGCTTCCTGAAGTCCGAAGATGTCGGGTTTCTGATCCATTATCATCATGGCGGAAGCGGGGTAGCGGTATTCCCAGGAATTCGTCCCGTCCTTGGCCACACCGAGCCTGATATTGTAGGATATTACTTTTATGTCCGAGCTTTTCTTTCTTGCGGACATGCTGGCAGGCAAGATCATCAATGCCGCCATCAAAAGAAGGATGGATCTTTTCATCGCAGATAGATTATCAATACCACAAATTTAACAAATTGTGCTAATTTTGTGATATATACTTATAAAATTGAATATCCATGGCTGAGGAATCTTTCAAGGAATACGGAAAAGAGGAGGCGATCTCGCTGCTTTATGAGGGCTCTGGCTTCGACAGGGTCGGGAATCCGTCATTTGAGCCGGCTCCAGGGAGCGATGTGGTCTGGTCAAGTCTCCTGTTTGTGGAGGGCATCGACTTCGATCTCACTTATTTCCCGCTCAAACATCTGGGATATAAATGCGCTTCCGCTGTCGCGGGGGAAATATACGCCATGATGGCTCATCCGAAATCACTTTCGATAAGGCTTGGGGTCTCGGCGAAACTGGATTTCAGCCATATCCGGGATCTTTGGTCAGGAGTTGTCTCAGCGGCGAAGGAACATGGCTTCAAAGCCGTTGACCTTGACTTGGTTCCGTCTCCTAACGGGCTCACGGTCTCTGTCTCTGCAGGAGGTGAGAGGCTGAAGCTGACAAGGGGCAGGACGGTAAAGGCGAGGAGCAAGGATCTGGTCTGCGTGTCCGGCAGCCTTGGAGCGGCTTATCTCGGCCAGCAGATCTTGGAAAGGGAGAAGAGAAAGTTCGAGAAGGGGACAGATGACTCCGAACAGCCTGATCTTGAGAAATATAAGATGCTGATAGGAAGCTATTTGAAGCCTGAGATCCCGGCCGGAGCAGTAGCGCGTCTTGAAGAGACCGGCATCTATCCCTCCAATGGTTATCTTGTTTCCCATGGTCTCTCAGACGCCTTAAAGAGACTTGTCAGGGACTCCGGGCTCGGGGTGAAAGTCTATGCCGACAAGATCCCGTTCGAAGGCAACAGTTTCGCTTTCGGCAAAGAGATGGACATCGACCCGATCTCGGCCGCGATGAACGGGGGTGATGATTTCAGGTTGCTTTTCACGATACCGATTCTCTCAGCTGAGAAGTTCCGCAGGGAATTCCAGACTTTCGAAATCATCGGCCATCTGGCCCAGCCGGAGGTCGGGGCGGTGCTTGTGACCCCTGACGGGGTGGAACTTCCTGTCAAGGCTCAGGGCTGGAATGACGACCGTGATTTGGATGTCGTTGATTAAGAATATGCTTAAATATTTGGTGGTTAATAGGTTACGAAACACGGCGTTAGTAGCGTGGCTGTTGTTTTTGCCCTTCCTTGTGTTGATGGGCTGCTCCACTGGGCTTGACACCCAGATGGCCGCGGTGCTGGATCAGGTCGAGGGCGAACTTGGTTATGTCAATACCCTGGATGCCGCCAATGTGGAGAAGATGGCCAGCTGGTTCGTCCGGCGTGGAGATGACAGCCAGAAGGCCAGGGCGCTTTATTGCCTTGGAAGGACTCAGTACAACGACCATAATTATTCCTCCGCCATTATCTCCTACACAAAGGCTCTTGAGCATGCTGAGAAAGCAGGGGATCCTTTCAGGGAAGGATTGATATGTCTGGATATGGCCAGAACCAGCGGAGTGTCAGGCAATTCCGCCGATGAGATCCTTTATCTCGCGAGGGCCTCAGAAGCATTCAAGGCCTCTGGAGCTAAAGAGAAAAGCCAGGAGACTCTGCTTGAGATAGGCAGGGTACAAGCTTCCCAGGGACAGTTCGGAACCGCGGAGGAAATATTCAAAAGCGTCCTTTTCGACTCTCATGAGATGAGAGATACCCTTCTGGAAATCAGGTCTTTGGAAGCTTACGCATCTCTTGCCGTCAGCAAGGATGAGCCGGATCCGTCTCTTGCGATCGACATGCTGGGAAGAGCCGCCAACGAGCTCCATTTTCCCCTGACTCCTGAGGATAAAGGAATATTGGCCTATTCATATTCCCTTTCTGGAAACCAGAAGGAAGCTTTGAGGTGGCTCTCAGAGGCCAGGGCGTCCGTCGAGACTGAAGATGACGCCGCGGACATCGACTTTCGGGAATATCAAATCGCTTCCCGCTCCGGTGATGCCGCACGGGCTTTACAGGCCCTGGAGAGAGTCACTGAATATGGCAACAAGTCACAAGCCTCTTCTCTTCAGGAGGCTGTCTCGGCCAGCCAAAGGGAGTATATTCAGGGACAGGCGGACATCCAGGCGGAGAAATTGCGGGCTGCGAGGCTCCGGCTTTTGTTGCTGGCTCTGACAGCCCTGTTGGCCGCTGGTGCGCTTGTCGGGGTGTATTATTATTATCGTTCAAAGCAGGAAAGGATTCTGGCTGAGGAGACTGCCGAGCGGGAAAGATACATGTCGATAGCGGAGGATTTGAGGGATCGTCTGGGGAAGGCGGAAGAGATCCTTCGCTCCGCTCAGGATGACAACAAGGTGGGGAATGTCCAGGGACCGGGATTTGAGGCGCTGGAAAGGCTTTGCGAGCAGTATTATATCTATGAAGGCACTGACAACCTCCAGCCCCGGATCCTGAAAGAAGTGAAATCCATCGTTGGGGGGCTGAGAAGTGACAGGAAAGTCCGCAAGAAACTTGAGGACATGCTGGATAGCAGGAAGGATGGTGTGATGACGAAGCTTCGCTCCGAGTTCCCTTCTTGGAAGGAGGAGGATTTCCAGATCTATGCTTTCACTGCCGCGGGCTTCTCGAGCACCACGATTTCGGCTCTTATGGAAAAAGAGAAAAACGTCATTTACAATCGTGTGTGGCGCCTGAAAGGAAGGATTTCCAATTCCGGTTCGGAGCTCAAGGATTTTTTCCTGAAATGTCTGGATAATTAGCGATACCGATATGAGAAGATTGTCTCTTTCTTTAATCATTTGTCTGTCAATTATTTCTGTCCTCGCTTCCGCTCAAGGAAAGATTAAGGTCGCCTGTATCGGTGACAGCATTACCTATGGGGCAGCTATCGAGGACAGGGAGAAATATTCCTATCCTTCCCAGCTCCAGGTTCTGTTGGGGGATGGATATGAGGTCGGCAATTTCGGCAAGAATGGGGCGACCCTCATCAAACGTTCTTTCAGACCATATTTCTATCAGAAGGAATTTCAAGAGGCGATGGATTTCGCCGGAGACATCTGCGTCATACATCTGGGAGTTAACGACACCGATCCCCGCTCCTGGCCGAACTATAGGGACGATTTCGTGGGCGATTATCTGGCGTTGATAGATTCTTGCAAGAAAGCGAATCCCAAGGCCAGGATCATGATCGCTTTGTTGAGTCCGCTCGCAGACCGGCACCACCGTTTCATGTCTGGGACAAAACAATGGCATGAGGATATTCAGAAAGCCATCAAGGTCGTGGCGGAAACAGCTGGTTGTGAGCTCATTGACTTCCACACCCCGCTTTATCCCTATCCCTGGCATATTCCGGACGCGATCCATCCGGACGAGGTCGGCTACGGAATGCTGGCAAAGACCGTTTATTCTGCGGTGACTGGTGATTACGGCGGACTTGCCGTTTCGGAACTTTTTAGCGACAATATGGTTCTCCAGCGCCGTAAGCCGCTCACGATCAGCGGAACGGCGAACTCTGGAGACAAGGTGACAGTAAAACTCGGGAAGAAGTCACTTAAGACATTGACTGGGACAGACGGGAAATGGTCGGTTCAGTTTCCTCCGATGGAAGCGGCCTCCGGGCTGAAAATGACAATCTCCACCAAGGACAAGACTTTTGAATATTCAAACGTGGCTGTGGGGGAGGTTTGGCTTTGCTCGGGCCAGTCGAACATGCGGTTCAGGCTGTCAGAGGCCATGGGTGGATCCGCCGCAGCGGCTTCGTCAGATGATCCTGATCTCCGCTTTTTCGACCAGGATTGTTATTGGCCGACAAATGATGTCACCTGGCCTGAATCTGCCATAGATTCGGTCAAGAACTTGATTTATCTTCGTCCGACGACTTGGAGAATCGCGTCTCCTGAGACTTCTTCCAGGATGTCCGCTGTCGGCTATTGGTTCGCCAAGAGCCTGAGGGACAGCCTTAAAGTTCCCGTCGGGATTATCCACAACGCTGTCGGCGGGGCGACCGCCGAGTCATGGATCGACAGGAATACTCTTGAGTGGAAATTCCCGGTGATTCTGAGGGACTGGATCCATAACGATTTCATCCAGGGCTGGGCCAGGGAGAGGGCGGCTAAGAACATCTCCTACAAGCAGGGTGATAAATTCGCCCGTCATCCCTACGAACCTTGCTATCTATTTGAATCAGCGATACTTCCGCTGGGTCATCCAGCCATCGCCGGAGTCCTGTGGTATCAAGGGGAGTCAAATGCCCATAACTTTGAGGCTCATGAATATCTCTTCCCCTTGTTGGTCGATAGTTGGCGGCGCTGGTTTGCCGATTCTGACATGCCTTTCTACTATGTCCAGCTTTCGAGCCTTAACCGTCCTTCCTGGCCATGGTTCAGGGACAGCCAGAGAAGGCTGCTTGAAAGTCGGCCGAACCTCGGTATGGTGGTGACAAGCGACCTTGGGAACCCTTCCGACGTGCATTACAAAGACAAGAAACCGGTCGGGGAGAGGCTTGCCAGATTGGCGCTTAACAAGGATTATGGCTTTGATTTGGTCCCTTCAGGACCACTGTTCAAGTCTGCGGCCGTTTCGGCCCCTGAGCTTGCCGAAGGGCCGGTGGTTCGACAAGCTCACCAACCAGAAGTGGTCGTGACCTTCGAATACGGGAATGGCCTGAAAGCTTCAAGCGGTACGGAAGTCGTTGGTTTCGAGCTCGCTGGGAAAGATATGCTCTATCATAAAGCAACCTGCCACCTTGATGGTGACAGGGTTGTCTTATCTTCTCCTGAGGTGAAGAATCCGGTCTATGTCCGTTACGCCTGGGAGCCTTACACCAGAGCCAACCTCGTCAATTCTGCCGGCCTTCCTGCTTCGACTTTTCTATGTACTCTTTTATTTTAGTTTGAAAAGACCGCTTGAATTCTTCCTCTTTTTCGACCTCGTCTTTTGTTTTTATAACGATCAAGCCGCCCGTTTCTACTCCCTTAAAAACCTTGACACTGCTCACATTGCCTGATTGCATCACGCTGTCAGCCACAGCTTTAGATACTCCTATGTTGTTAAGAATATACCGGGACTCCACTATTTCCGTGGAAATGCGGTGAATTCTCACGACTTGTTTCCGGGCTTTGATGTCATCGATTTTATAAGCCGTGATTTTGTGTCCGACTATTTGTGAGCCATCGAAATTCTCCACCAGCTCGCCATTTATGTAGTACCTGTTGGTGGTGTCGGAGGGGGCATTTACCGGGGTGAAAGTGAGGCTTGCCGCTATTATTGCTGAAAGAAAAACTGTTACCATAATCATTGATTTTTAATTCGTTGAAGATAATTGGGTGAGGAGTGTGGCGCCGGTTTCCTCTTCCATTGTCATAATGTATGTCCTTGTGTCGCCATTCTTCATGTTGACGGTCAGAATCGCTTTTGATCCTTGAGGTTTGGCCTCAATTGAAATGATGTTACCCTCGTCAAGGTTCATGAGTTCTCCGATAGTCTCGGCTATGGTCACAGCGCTTAACGGTGTTTCCTCATCAGGGGTTCGGAAAATGAACACGGCAAGTACCACAGCGGCTGCCGTGGCGGCGATGCCGCTGACCCAACGGAAGATCCTCCGTCTTTTGAGCGGTCTTTCGTATTCCCGGACAATGCGGTCGAACTCTTCCACCGCCGATTCGGACAAGTACTTTTCTTCGAGTTCCATCACTTTTCCCCCATGTTCTCCCGTAATTTCCTGCGGGCGTTTGATAATGTGACTTTAATGCTGGCCTTGCTTCTTCCCGTCTTCTTGGCGATCTCGTCGAGAGAGAGATCCTGATCGTTTCTCATCGCCATTAAATCTCTCTCACTAGCGCTCAGGTGGCCATATAGATGTTTCTTGACTATCTTGTTGTCAGACTTTTCCACTCTCTCATCCGCCCTTTCGTCTCCGATTATCGGAAGCCCTTCAAGAGGAATAGTCTCCAGCTTTCTTTTCCTGTAAAGGGAGACGCAGATGTTCTTGGTGATTCTTATGGCAAGAGCCTTGGGATTCTGGATAGGATAGTTTCTCTCGTACAGCTGCCAGAGGACAATCGTAGCCTCCTGGACGATGTCTTCAGCCTCCTCCGGTCCGCCAGTTGCCTTGATGAATCTCCGGGCGAGCCTGATCAACTCTCCTTTTGACTTCTCACAAATATGCCCGAACTCTTCCTTTGTCATAAACGGCGTCTCTATCTACAAGCCGCAAAACCCTTAATAAAGTTAACGGTTTTTTTCATTAAATTGCTTATATTTAAGGGTCAAGGTTTTACGTCATGAAAGCTAAGGATCAAAAATGGGTGGTGACCCGCATTGACGGGAAGGTGGCTTCCGTCAGCGCCGATTTCAGGGGCCTGTCCAAGGTGGCCCAGCAGGTCGGGAAGCAGCCGGTGGACAGTGTATCAGAGATAACTGTCAGCAAGATAGGTACTTCTGAGTTGGCTGAACTGTCGGTTACGACAAAATGGGAGGACATGAGGCTTTCCGGATCTCCTTTCCAGGTGAATGTCTGGCATCAGCTTTATCTCCTTACTCATCATGAGGACGGAACCCCGATCATGCCCGATGAAGGGATAAAGTTGCTGAGCTATAGTCAACTGGCCGACTTGTGCGGCAACCCCAAGGGTGTACGGGCCGTTGCCCATGCCGTCGCCTGCAATCCTGTCGCCTACATAATCCCTTGCCACCTTATCGTCCCGAAGGAAGCGATCGACAAGATCCTCGCCATCCGCACTGTCGCCCAATCCACCATATTCAAAGGAACCGACCTCTATCTACTTGATTCGATAGAAGTCGGTGAATATGAATATGGTAGTGTCCTTAAGCGCCGCCTTATCGAGCGCCAGCTCTACGGCCGCTAGATCCTTCGCTTCGCTCAGGATGACAGAGGTCAATCGTTATTGAGCTGGACTACATCGACTTGCGCTCGTTGCGAGTCTCCGATGAGCCACTCAGAGTAGTAATCGGCCATCCTCCAGAAGAAATATTCATTCATGTCGCCGAAACCGTGCCTCTGGCCCGGAAGGAGGAGCATGTCGAAGCGCTTGTTGGCCTTGATGAGGGCGTTGACGACGCGGATCGTGTTGGCCGGGTGGACGTTGTTGTCCACATCTCCGTGGACCAGCATCAGGTGGCCCTTGAGGTTCTTGGCCAGCTCCTGGTTGGTGTCGATGTGATAAACGAAGGTGGTGTCGCCTTTATCCACTTTCTCCAAAATGCCGTGGTGCTGCTCGCTCCACCAGCGGTTGTAGATGCTGTTGTCGTGGTTGCCGGCGCAGGAGACGGCCGCCTTGAAGAAGTCGGGATATTTCAGGATAGCCGCGGTGCTCATGAATCCGCCGCCGGAGTGGCCGTGTATTCCGACACGCTCAAGATCTACGAAGGGACAGCGGGCTCCGATCTGCTGGATGGCGTATTTCTGATCCTCGAGACCATAGTCACGAAGGTTGCCGTAGCCGTAGTTGTGGTACCATTTCGAGCGGTTGGGGTGGCCGCCTCGGTTGCCGACGGTGATCACGATTATTCCAAGCTGGGCCAGACGGTCTGTCCTCGTGAATCCCTTGCTCCAGGAGATATTGTTGGCCTCGACCTGCGGTCCGGGATAGACATAGTCGCAGATCGGATAGACCTTGGTGGAGTCGAAGTCGTAGGGCTTGTACATGGCTCCGTAAAGGTCGGTCACGCCGTCAGCGGCCTTGACCTTGAAGCGCTCGGGGAATTTGTAGCCGGCCTCGAACAGAAGGCTCAGGTCAGCGGTCTCAAGATCGAGAATCTTTTTGCCGGAAGCCCCGTAGAGGGCGACACCAGGGGTGTAGTCAACCCTGGAGTAGTTGGCCACGAAATATTTGGCGTCGTCGCTGGCGGTTGAGAGGACATCCATGTCGTCCATGTCCAATTTCTGGAGCGCGCCACCGGTAAGGGGAACCCTGTAGGTGTGCATCTGGTAAGGATTCTCGTCCTTCTGCACTCCGCAGGCGCTGAGTAGCACATAACCTTCTTTCTCATTGACACCCATTACGTTGTCAACATGGAAGGCTCCGTCGGTTATTTTCCTGACCAGAGTGCCGTCGCTGTCGTAAAGGTAGAGGTTGGCCCATCCGTTGCGCTCTGACCACCAGATAAGCTGCTTGCCATCCTTGATGAAGAACGGGGTCTTGGTCTCTATGTAGGTGTTTGAACGTTCGGGGATGATGACCTTCGCTGAGTCGGAAGCCACGTCCACCCTGCAGAGATCAGCCCTCTTGAGGTCACGGCTACGGCGGAGAATGTAGAACCCGCTGTTGTCTCCGAGCCACTTGCTTGTGACATAGTCCTCATAATTGTCCCTTGCGTACCTGCGCGCTCTTAGGATGCTGAAGTCCTGATCCTTGAAAGCGTTGATCTTGATTGGCTTACATGTCGCGCTCGTCCCGTTCACCGAATATAAGTACAGATATTCCTTAGGACTCGGCTCGCCAGGCATCTGGTACTTGTAGGTCTCGAGTCTGGGACGCTTGCTGTCCACGGAATTGATGACCCAGAGTTCTTTGATCTCACGGCTGTCGGTCCTGCTCACGGCGAAATGCTTGGAGTCGGGCGACCAGAGTATTCCGGCGTTTGTGCGGCGAGTGGTGTCGGAGTCATCGCCTCCGGAGAAATTATACCCATAGCCGAAATCCTTGACTCCGTCCTTGGTCAGCTTGAACTCCACGATCGTGCTGTCTTTGGGATCCTTGGCGGCTTTCCTGAGGTTGGTCGAGTCCATGATCCAGAGATTGTTGTTCTTGGCGAACACGCCCAGAGTGCCATCAGGGGAGATAGTGGCCCACATAGGATACTTCTTATTCTCATCTTCTTTCTCTTTTTCCTCGGTCACGTCCTTGAGAGTACGTGAGGCGAAGTCATATTCAAAGTGGAAGACTTTCTTCTGCGGCCTTCCGGCACCAGCGCCGGGACCTCCGGTCCTTCTGCCTTGGCCGCCTTTTTTAGCTTTGGCCGTGTCAGGCTTCTCGACCTTGTCCTGGGTGCTGCGGATGTCGAAGGTGAACACCTTGTCGTCCTTGAGCTTGAGACTGGTTATGGGAATATGCTGGGCGTCGAACGGATCCTTGACAATCTCTGTCAGATCCATCGCAAGCCTTTCGAGATCAAATACTTCTGTCTTTGTCCCCTTTGCTGGATCCACGATGTAGTAGTTGGTTCCCTTCGGCGATTGCCATTCGTACCAGAACCTGTCGCCTTCCTTGAACCAACGAGGCTGGACTCTTGTCGAGAACACCATGTTGTTCACCCTTTTGGCGGAGAACCGCTCAGCCAGCGCATAATTGGCTTTTGTGATTTTTTCCTGTCCGAACGCGGCTATGCCAAGCAGCAAGGCCGCGGCAAATAATAAAGCTCGTTTCATATTTTATTGGGTTTGATTTTGATTCTGGATTTTTTGAGATTGTCTGAGGTTGCGGTCACAACGATTTTGCCTTTCGCGCCGGGCTTGACCTTGATTATCACCGAGGCGAGTCCGTTGAAAGCTTTTATCGTGTCTGAATGGAAGGGCGTGAGGCAAGTCGGGTCGCCGGCGTCCACGGCCAGGATTTCTCCAGGACCTGTCACGCTGAATTTCAGCTCGTCACAAGCGGTTGGAACGAAGTTGCCCTTCTTGTCGGTCAACTTGACATCAATGTAATACAGGTCGCCCTCCCCGAAGCCTTTCTCAAGACAGGCCTCGATCTTGGCCACCGGTCCAGATGTTTTTATGGTCTCCCTGGCTACTTTCTTGCCGTCTTTCCAGCCGATGGCCTCGACTTTTCCGGGCTGGTAAACGACATCGTCCCAGCGGAGGCGATACTGATTGTCAGACCTGTCGAGGGTGCCTTGGGATTGTCCGTTCACAAATAACTCCACCTTGTCGCAGTTGGTATAGACGTGGACCGGGGTGACCTCACCCTCGCGTCCGGGCCAGTTCCAATGCGGAAGCACGTGAAGCACAGTCTTTTCCGACCATCTCGCCTGGTACAGCCAGTAGCGGTCTTTCGGGAATCCGGCCAGATCTATTATTCCGAAATACGAACTTCTGGAAGGTGTCTTGACAGAGCCTTTTTCAGCAAGTTCCTTCTCGGCCTTGGCCTTTGCTTCGGGGTCGTGGAAGTTGGTCAGAATGGTCAGATCCCTGTTGTAGGGCGTGGGTTCGCCGAGATAATCGTAACCAGTCCAGACGAACTCACCGAGACAGGAAGGATTCTCGTCCTCGAGTTTCCATTCCTGTTCCGGGATCTGGCCCCAGGGGACTGTGTGGAGGTCGTAGGAGCTGACTTGGAAGTCCATCTCGCTGTGTTCTTTACCTCGCGGATCTTCTTCAATAGGAAAGAAATATTTGCCCCTCGTGCTGATGGTCGAGGCGGTCTCGCTCCCAAGATACGGTTTCCCTGGATTCGCCTCATGGAACTTTGAATAGAGATGTGGCTTATAGTTGAAACCATAGACGTCCATCGTGTTCCTGAACTCCTGTTCCGAGGCCCATGGATTGTCTGAACCGAAAGAAGTGAGCCTCGTAGGATCCTCATTATGACATATTTCCGTAAGGCGGGCGGGAATATGGTAAAGGTCGGGATAGCCTTGCTCTCCGGTCTCGTTGCCGATGCTCCAAAGGATCACGGAAGGATGGTTGCGGTCGCGGTGGATCATGGCCTTAAGGTCTTTCTCTGCCCAGTCGTTGAACAGGAGGGCGTAGCCGTTGCGCTTCTTCGGGACGGTCCAGGTGTCCGTCAGCTCGTCCATCACCACGAATCCCATCCGGTCGCAAAGGTCGAGGAGCTCTGGTGCCGGGGGATTGTGGGAGGTGCGGATGGCGTTGCAGCCCATCTCCTTGAGCATCTTCAGGCGGCGCTCCCAGGCAGTGTTGTTCCAGACGGCTCCGAGGGCCCCCGCGTCGTGGTGGAGACACACTCCCTTGAGGAAGGTCTTGACTCCGTCGATGTACAGCCCGTCTTCCCGGTACTCCAGATCCCTCAGTCCGAAGACGGTGATGTAGGCCTCGTCTGCCGGAGCGGCTGCCGAGCTTAGGCCGTACTCAGCCGCAGCGGAGCGAGGATGGACGCGGCCGGGCTCGGACTGCCGGCCGGCAGCACCAGTGATTACGGTGGTGACGGCGCGGTAGAGGTTCGGATGGTCGGGGCTCCAGCGGGCGGCGCCAGGGAGGTCGAACTCCTGGGTGATGACGGTGGAGTCGGTTATTGATTCGACAGCTGTTTCCGCGGATGCGATAACCGTATTTCCGTCATATTCAAATATTTCCGTACGGACAGTACCGGCAATTCCGGCCCCTGAGCTTGTCGAAGGATCGCTATTTCTTAAGGACACTACGAGAGTGGCCTTCTCGCCTTTGGTGGTCATATAAGTCCCCCAATGGGCGACTCCGACGGCCGGGGCGACTGTCAACCAGACGTTGCGGTATATTCCTCCGCCAGGATACCAACGGCTCGACTCCTCGGGATTGTCGAGCGTTATTTTTATCTCGTTCTCTCCTTCTTTAATATAAGGGGTCAGGTCTGCCCTGAAAGAGGCGTATCCGTAAGGCCATTCGGTCACGAGATTGCCGTTGCAGAATACCTTCGCCCACGACATGGCGCCGTCGATGTCCAGAAAGTATGTCATCCTGGACGAAGCGGAGGATTTCTGGTCAACCACGAGGGTCTTGGTATATTCAGCCTTGCCCCACCACTCAAGTTTGCCGGTCTCGCCGGGATAGTCTATGTTGAAAGGACCATCAACGCCCCAGTCGTGTGGAAGGTCCACGGCACGGGATTTTCCGTCTTTAGTGAATGTCCAGCCTTCGTTGAAAGAGGTTCTGGAAGCCGGTTGCGCGGCCACTTGGAGAGCCAGCAAAGCCGCCAAGGCGGCCGGAATGAGAAGAATTATTCGTTTAAACATATTCAAATATAGTGAAAATCCGGTAATTGCAAGCCTTCGGCAGAATATCAAATCGCCATAAAACTTTGGTGAATTGAAGATTATTCTGTAAATTTGCAGCCCCAAATTATTTTGGGAAAAACATAAATAAAAGATTTACAATCATTTATGCCAACAATTCAACAGTTAGTTCGCAAAGGACGCGAGAGTCTTGAGGTTAAAAGCAAGTCTCGCGCGCTGGACGCTTGCCCTCAGAAGAGGGGCGTATGTCTGCGTGTCTACACGACGACTCCTAAGAAACCTAACTCAGCGATGAGGAAGGTGGCCAGGGTACGCCTTACCAACTCCAAAGAGGTCAATGCCTACATTCCGGGCGAAGGTCACAACCTGCAGGAGCACAGCATCGTGCTGGTGCGCGGCGGTCGTGTGAAGGACCTCCCTGGTGTGCGTTACCACATCCTTCGTGGAGCTTTGGATACCGCTGGCGTGGAAGGCAGGACCCAGTCCCGTTCCCTCTACGGCGCCAAGAGGCCGAAGAAGTCCAAGAAGTAGTCCCATTAGTTTTTTGATCACCTTTAATTTTCACAAAAATGAGAAAATCGAAGCCTAAGAAGAGAATTCTACTTCCTGATCCTAAGTTTCATGATGTCGAGGTCACTCGCTTCGTGAACAATCTTATGTTGCAGGGGAAGAAGAGTATCGCGTATTCTATTTTTTACGATGCCATCGACATGGTAGGCGAGAAGATGAAAGATTCTGACAAGGCTCCTCTAGATATTTGGAGGAAGGCTCTCGAAAACGTGACCCCTCAGATCGAGGTCAAGTCCCGTCGTGTAGGAGGTGCCAACTTCCAGGTGCCTACAGAGTTGCGTCCGGAGAGGAAAGTCTCGCTTTCCATGAAGAACATGATCGGCTATGCCCGCAAACGTTCCGGCCACTCTATGGCAGAAAAACTTTGTGCGGAGATAGTCGCCGCCTACAACAATGAGGGTGGCGCTTTCAAGAGGAAAGAGGATATGCACAAGATGGCGGAGGCCAACAAGGCGTTCGCTCACTTCCGTTTCTAATCTTTATCACGGATGGCATCCAGCAGGGATCTGACTTTCACCAGGAACATCGGCATCATGGCTCACATCGATGCCGGCAAGACGACCACGTCCGAGCGTATCCTGTACTACACCGGTAAGACACACAAGATCGGTGAGGTGCATGACGGCGCGGCGACGATGGACTGGATGGTCCAGGAGCAGGAGAGGGGTATCACCATCACTTCCGCCGCGACGACCGCTTTTTGGCACTATGGCGGCAAGGTGTACCAGATAAACCTTATCGACACTCCCGGACACGTTGACTTCACGGTTGAGGTGGAGCGTTCGCTGCGTGTCCTTGACGGCACGATAGCGACATTCTGCGCCGTGGGCCGGGTCCAGCCGCAGTCTGAGACTGTTTGGCGTCAGGCCGACAAGTATGGCGTTCCCAAGATCGCTTATGTGAATAAGATGGACCGCGTCGGAGCTGATTTCCTCGCCTGTGTCGAGGAGATCCACACCAAGCTTGGTGCCAACGCTGTTCCGATCTGCCTCCCTATCGGCGCGGAAGACAAGTTCCAGGGTATTGTGGACTTGATTTCCCGCAAGGCCATTGTTTACGATTCCTCTGAAGAGCTCGTCAACTATAAGGTTCAGGACATCCCTTCAGACATGCTGGAGGAAGTCGAGAGCTGGAGGGAAAAGCTTGTCGAGGCCGCCGCTGAGTGTGATGAGTCCTTGATGGAGAAATTCTTCGAGGATCCCGACTCGGTGACGGAGGAGGAAATCATCGCCGCTCTCCGCCAGGGCACTATCTCTATGCAGATAGTCCCAGCGTGCTGCGGCTCCTCTTTCAAGAACAAGGGTGTCCAGTTCCTTCTTGACGCGGTCATGCGTTACCTTCCTTCTCCCCTCGACAAGGGAGTGGTCAAGGGAACCAGCCCCAGGACAGGAAATGAGGAGGATCTTCTTCCTTCCGCCGACCAGCCGTTCTGCGCCCTCGTATTCAAGATCGCCACTGATCCATTCGTGGGTCGTCTGGCTTTCCTGAGGGTATATTCCGGAAGGGTTGACGCCGGTTCTTATGTGTACAATGTGCGCACGGCGAGGAAGGAGAGGATTGCCCGCCTCTATCAGATGCATTCCAACCACCAGAATCCTATCGATTTCGTGGAGGCTGGTGACATCTGCGCGGCAGTCGGGTTCAAGGATCTCCGTACCGGAGACACCATCTGTGATGAGAACCATCCTATCATCCTCGAGTCGATGGTATTCCCCGATCCTGTGATCGGAATCGCTGTCGAGCCGAAGACCCAGGGCGACCTGGATAAGCTGGGAGTCGCTCTTGGCAAGCTTGCTGAAGAGGATCCAACCTTCACCGTCAGGTCTGATGTCGAAACCGGCCAGACTATCATCAGCGGTATGGGTGAGCTTCACCTGGACATCATCGTTGACCGTCTCCGTCGTGAGTTCGGTGTCGAGATCAACCAGGGAGCTCCTCAGGTCAACTACAAAGAGGCCATCACCGGCACTGTCCAGCACCGCGAGGTGTTCAAGAAGCAGACCGGTGGCCGAGGCAAGTACGCTGACATCATCGTTGAGATCGGTCCCGCTGACGAGGGTGAGAGTGGTCTTCAGTTTGTCAACGAGGTCAAGGGAGGAAATATTCCCAAGGAATTCATCCCCAGCATCGAGAAGGGCTTCAAGTCCGCCATGGCCAATGGTGTCCTGGCTGGTTATGAGGTCCAGTCGATGAAGGTGACTGTTCTGGATGGATCATACCATCCTGTGGATTCCGACCAGCTGTCCTTCGAGATGGCCGCGCGTATGGCTTTCCGCCATGCGTGCCCCAAGGCAAAACCGGTTCTTCTGGAGCCCATCATGTCCCTGGAGGTTGTAACCCCCGAGGATTACATGGGAGATATCGTCGGAGACCTCAACCGTCGCCGCGGTCAGATCCAGGCTATGGATTCGACCTCCAACGGCGCAAGGATCGTCAAGGCCTTCGTGCCTCTGGCAGAGCAGTTCGGATACGTCACTGTCCTTAGGACTTTGTCTTCCGGCCGCGCCACCAGCACGATGTCCTTCGACCATTATTCCGAGGTTCCCGGCAATCTTGCCAAGGAGATAGTGGAGAAGAGCGGTTTCAGTTCCCGCCACTTCGACGATGAGGATTAACACAAAGTTTTTTAGAAAAAGTTAAAATCTATTATTGATATGAGTCAAAAGATCAGAATCAAACTCAAATCATTC
>Ga0256405_10005552_pt1 | contig 21568 bp, 32 predicted proteins | sample RumenRJG_02DNA_FD_189096 | JGI IMG/M metagenome (GOLD analysis project Ga0256405, IMG submission 189096) | Bovine rumen microbial communities from Lethbridge, Alberta, Canada - RJG_02 | ecosystem: Host-associated > Mammals > Digestive system > Stomach > Rumen | place: Canada: Alberta... | reverse complement strand
AGAGACAAAGGCAAATGCATAGCCTATGCGTATGATAGCCTAATGGTTTTAGTTAACATACTGCTAGTCTTTTGATATAATTCCACTGTCAACCAGCTAAAAGGAGAAACAAAAATGAGCAAGCCGTCTAATGAAATCCGCATCTACCTCAAAGACTCTGACAAGGCTCGTCTTGCTGACTACCGTGCCAGGATTGTGCGTGAGACCAGTCCTCGTGAGCCTTGCGACAATGAAGACCTTGTCTTTGAGAAGGCTGAAGATGAGAACCTCATTCCTGAGAATGCTCTCTACAAGTGGAAGTTTCAGCCGTATGGACGCGAGTCTATTTGGTTCTTCACTACTGCTGAGCGCTGCAAGAAGATGGTTGCTGAAGACCCGTCTTACTGGACTCTTCCGAAGCTCAAGGAGTTTGCTGAGATTGAGCACCGTCTCTATGAAGACTGGCATGCTGGCCACGTGTATGGCATCATCATTGAGAAGTGGGATGAGAAGCGCCGTGAGTGGACATGCATTGACTCGGCATGGGGAATGTATGGAGCAAAAGACTTGCTTGACAACCTCGGCAACGAGATTGACCTTCACTATGATGAGGTGGGTGGAGCTAGCATCCCTGTCTGCGTAGATGAAGAAGAGATGAAGTATGAGTTTGACAATGTTGAGATGCGAGTAAATGAGTTTAAGTGACTCCTAGTTGGTTGACAAGAAATCTTGGCTTTGGAGTAGCCAAGTAGCCGAGGAGAAGTCTCTCCTCGGCTTTTGTGCGCATATAGAAGTTAACATAGCCTAAGAGTTTTGATATGATTGCACATAACTGCATAAAATAGATAAACTTCATAAATCTTCATAAACGCCATCAACTATGCGTAGCACATGAGTAAATAAAATTAGATTGAATAATCAGCAAACTGAAGAGTAAATAAAGACATGCAGACGATCAAGTTGAGATATGCAGCAAGTGAAGATGACAAGAAGACAATCTTGTCATACCAGAAACAATTCTCAAATTGCATGCATGTCATGTTCAATCGCCTGAAAGACCATAAGTCACTGAAAGAATGCAGAGACCTTGCTGCTTCTTTGAACAACATTGAGCTGCTTGACTCTTGGATGAGAGTCTGCGCTTTAGGCAAAGCGCAAAACATTTTGATGACGTCAAAAGACGTTATCTTTGGTGGAAAGGCAAACTTCATAAAGAGATGTCAAGACAAGATTTCAAAGGAAGAATTCAAAGCAAAGAGAGTTGGACAGCTCATCATCTATGGCGAAGCAACTCACTACCATGGAAACAGGAAATTTCGAATTCAAGATGACTTGAAAAGTGTATTGTTTAAGCCAAGTAAGAATACCCATATCAGCTTGATGCTGCCGGATTTGAAGAAAGGCTATGAGAAAATCTTAAAGAAATTAGTTGAGCACGCTGCAATCGATGACATGCCATTGACATTTAGCTTAGATCAAGAATATATTTACATCTCATTTGAAGAAGCTAAGCTGTTTGAAAGAAAAGCACAATTGAAACAAAAGAAAAATCGCGTCCTTGCAATTGACATGAATCCAAACTACATTGGCTGGTCAGTTGTTGATTGGCTGAATGAAAGAGACTTCAATGTAGTGAAAACTGGATGTTACAGTTTCAAAATTTTGAATGACAAGCAATTTGCTTTGAAGTTGACGAAGAAGCAGAGAAAAGAGTTGAAGAAGAAAGAACGACTTGCTTTGACAAGCAAAGCAAAAGTCCTAAATGAATACTTTAACAACAAACGTAAGCATGAGATAGTTGAAGTTGCAAAAGACTTGATGAACATTGCAAAGTCTTGCCAATGTGAACTTGTTGTTTGTGAGGATTTAAACATAAAGAGCCAAGACAGAAGCAAAGGAAAAAGACTAAATCGTCTTTGCAATAGCTTCTTCATTCGAAATGCATTTGTGAACAATTTGAACAAGAGATGCAACATTGATGGAATTCGCTTTTTGAAAGTAGTTCCACAATATTCATCTTTCATTGGAAACTTCTTGTATAGAAAACTGAAATTGCCCGATCCAATTCTTGCAAGCATTGAACTTGGAAGACGTGGAATGGAATTCAATGCTCAATACATTGAGAAAAGCAAGGAAAAATCTAAGACAATAGTGCAGCCAAGCCTGCTGAAGTTTGGTGATTTGGTGTCCAAGTCGTTGGAAGAATTTGGCATCAAGGAGAACTTCAAAGACTTGATAGACCTGTACTATCTGTTCAAAAAAGACTCTGGAATGATGTACAGAGTCCCATTTGCTGACAACAGCAAATGGTCTAAGTTCAAGACTAAGAAATCTTAGTTAAGTAGGCTAGATGAATGATGTTTATCTAGTTTATAGTTTTGAATACATTGGCAAATTCACTATATCAGAATACTTAAGATGGTTGTCTTTGCATCTAATGTGCTTTGATAGTAGAACACTAGACAAGATATACCATAGTCTTCTTGACAAAGAGTTGTTTGCACTGTATGGAATAATGATTGAAGCGTGCTCAGACCCTTATGATAGGTCAGTGATTTTGGCAGTATCTGACTCTATTGATGAATTGAGCATATTGGCCGATCTGCATGGCTTGACGCCTATAGTTAACAAAGCCTAGGCTTTTTGATATAATTCGACTGTCAATCAAACAACAACCAAACTAAGGAGAAAAACAATGGACATAGCCAAACTTCGCAGCCAGACGGCCTCAGCTCGCTCTTCTATAGAAGCAAATGAAGACGCCGAGTTCAACTCTAGTCCGCTTCGAGAGTACTTTGACCGGTTGATACAGAATGCGTCGGCAAGAGGCGAGAGCAAGGTGTCGCCAAACTTCTACTATGCTAAAGAGCAAGTGCTCGGTGAGAGGTATGGTGGTCCCTCGATAGAAGCAGCAATTCGGCACTACTCGCGTGAAGGCTTCTCTGCACATCAAGAGAGTTGGTGCTCGCCTAATGGATATGGCAATACAAGCTTAGTCATCTCTTGGCTGTAGTTAACAAAGTCTAGGCTTTTTGATATAATTTGACTGTCAACCAACCTAAAGGAGAAGATAGATGAACAAGACACCATACAGCTTTGAGTTCCCGATTCCACTAACGCATCCACGTCTTCCAATACCTGCCAACGGCATTAAGTGCACTGGCATTGACTACGCAACTATTGAAGAGTGTGTCGCTGCATGTAAAGCAGCTTGCGTTGAATGGGGTGTCAACTATGATGACCGCGATGTCAAGCTGTTCATGACGGACGCTGATGGCAAGTGGGAAGTCACTGAAGAGGGCGAGCTCGCTGGCTAACTATGGGCAGCAAATGGCATTTTGACAAGCCATTCAAGCTCTTCCATCTGTCTGAAGAGAACTTAGATGGCAAGACTCTTGAGCCACGGCCATTGGACAAGATGCGTGTCATGGAAGGTGAGGACTGGAAAGTCCCTCGTATCTGTGTGTCAACATCTATTGATGGAGCAGTGTCATCTCTTGTAGACTCAATGTCTTGCTCAAGTGGAATAAGGCTGTGGGTCCACGTGCCTCTAGATCTTGACAGTCTCTTCAAGGCAAACAAAGTCCATAGGCCATCTTTGAAGCAGGTGCCAGACGCTGAAGTGACAGGAGAGCATTGGCTTAAAGCTCCAGCAACATTCAAGACTATTGGCCAAATTGAGATAGATGGCATAGATGACTCATGTGACATACACTATAAATGGAAAGGGCGAGAAGAGAAGATAGACAGATTCAAGTGGCATTGGACTGTCATGAGAGTCTAAGCCTAAAGTTAACAGACTCTAGGCTTTTTGATATAATTCGTCTGTCAACAAACCACACCACAAACAAAGGAGAAGACAAATGGACCACGCCACCCTTACTGCAGCAGTTGAAGCTCTCAAGGCACCATATCTTGCTGAGCACAATGCTCTTCGAGCCAAGATGGAAGCCGTCATCTCTAGCACTATGGCTGAGATGAAGATTGACAAGCTTGCGTCTCTTAAGATGCGCGGTCTTGAGGCTGCTGAAGTTGTTGTCCCTTGTCCTGACAGCTATGGCCACACCATCGACATCTACTTCTACACTCCTTGGGAAAGCAAAGACAAGAAGCGCAAAGTTGAGATGAACACCTGCACGTTTGGCTCATTTGATGGCAATGACCAGTCAGCAGTTGACTACTATGTTGTTGCTGGAGCTCTTGCTTCTAGCCTAAAGACTCTCCAGAAGAAGTTCGATGCACTTGATGAAAGCGCCTACAAGACTGCATACAATGCATATACCAAAGCTCACTATGAGCTTAAGCAGTTTGAGAAGGACATCAAGGACCGTGAACACCAAGAGCAGGTCAAAGCAATTGAGTCTAAGCTTGTTGCTGGAACTAAGCTTCGTGTTGGCTATGACTGGAAGAAGGAGCCAATCTATGACACGATCACTCATGTGACTAGCAAGAACATTGTCCTTGAGAAGGACTATGGCCACCGTACTAAGAAGGAGCATGCAGTCAACAACATAATCCTCAAGAAGTGGGAGTTTGCCTAATAGTCAATAGCCTAAGAATTTCAACAGCACAGCAACTAATAGAAAAGGAGACACACAAATGACACTCACGCAAATGGCACTCAATGACTTGCCAAAGCAGCAGCGTCTGCTCATCTACATGTTCTACTATGAAGCTGAACGCCGCAGCGCAATAACAATGGCTAAGAATGGCAATGACATCATAGCCTATGGAATCTCAAAGAACAAGAAATCTTTGGCAAACATGCTCTACACTCTCCGCAAGAAAAGCCTTGTAGCTGAAGCGCGTCTTCGTAATGGAGACTTAGCTTACTTGTTGACAGAAGACGGAGCAGACCGTGCAATGCACTTCATCAATCTCTATGGCCGCATTGCACAAGCTGAAGAAGCTAAGAACAGCCTTCAGGAAACAAAAGCAGTTGATGCTGCTGATGAGACTGAAGTTGATGCTCTCTATGAGCAGATTGCAGCACTCAAGGCCGAAAACGAAGACCTTAAGCGAAAGAATGATGAGATTGCTGAAAAGCTCTCTCTTAAATGTGGACATCTAGCAGCAAAAGTTATGTCTTATGACAGTGAACTTGCTGCACAAGATGAAAAGATTGCCAACCTAAGCAATTCTCTTAAAGATGCTCTAGCTCGTCTAGATGAGAAGACTAAGCAGGCTCAGCATCTTGAAGATGCCCTCAGCAAGATTGAGAACAGTCTTGGACAGATGGCAGCTTGGACGCGCAGCCTTAAGAATGGCAGCAACTAAGACAGCCTAAGATTTTCAGCAACATACGGAAACCGTTGCTGTTAGCTCGCTCAACTCCTGACAAGAGCGAGCTTTCTTTTTGCAGCCTTACAGTTTTGCAAAGTAAATATAGTCATTATGGCAACATGTGCACGTATATATGACAGAAGACTTCTTGAAGCTGGAGAAGATGAAGAGCCTAAAGAAGATGAAGAGACTAGCTCTAGCAATGCAGAAGATGAAAATACCTCAGATGACGAGTCAAAAGACACTGGTGCTGAAGCACAAGACACTGTTGACGAGATTGACACGCCATTCTCTGGTCTAGACTTAAGAGGAGCACGCTGCTTTGGATTGTCATCTTCTTCAAAACAAGGATGGAAAGCAATTGCTGACTAGATTGAAGACGTTGGCAAGAGCCTAGTTGACATTCCACAGCTAGAGAAGAGCCTTGCACAAGATGTTGAGAAGTCATACTTATACATAGCCTAGTTCAAGCTCGTCAATGTAGATGATGACATGTCTTATAGCCTTAGGTTTGACAACAACAAAGCTCTTTGGCAAGTTGAGATATCTAATTCGCCAAAGGCAGAGCTGAGCATAGAAGAAAGAGCAGACTTCTTCAAGTCTGAAATGTTCTAGAGCATTGCAAAAAAGACATACTATAGACTGCTTGACGCTCAGAAGACATTCAACAAGAACGTCAAGCAGATATTTGAGAATGGTGAACTACTGCTAGTAGATGCAGTCAAGCTTGAAGCAATACTCTCATTTCTCAGCAATGACTTCTTCTTGAAGAACTTACTTGCTGGAAAATACCTAGGATATTGAGCACTGAGTTAACAAAGCAGTTGTCATTTGATACAATTGCCTTGCTATGGAAAACTCTGTATTGTATGCTACGCATCTTGCTTTAACTAAGATGTTCTTCAGCAAGCATATCTGGAATTTGTATGCATATGTCCCGGGTGGCAATGTGCATTATAAGCCAATGTGGAAAGTCAAGACGCAGAAGCACACATATGACAGAAAAGGGCATTTTTCATATGACTGCCTGAGATACATTGATGTGGCGACTGGCAAAGCTAAGCCAATCTACTTTGACTTAGGTTGGCATAAAGTAGAACACATATCTACTATTGGCATCAAAGCAGTAGACTTAAAATATGACTATAGGCTTGAAAGAGCTGTCATAGAGAAGATCTGCCAGCTAGCTGATGAAGGGCATGACATTGCAGCCAACAAAGAAGTTGTTCTAGAGAAGAACCGTGGCACCGAACTGCTGATGCATATCGACTTAGAAGCGCCAAGCTATTCACAGTTAGACGTAAAATATAATTTTCCATTTTAAGAACCATAGATTATGACTATGAAAAAGATAGATGAAAAATTTAAAGGTGAACTCTTAGGAGCAGCAAGCCACATTGAGACTGTCTGCATTATGACTGCTGAAAACCCTATGGGTAGAGCAATGCTGCCTGAGAAAAACAACAAATTGATGGATAGCCTATACCAATCTTTAAAAGATGGAAACCATGTCTTTAGAAAAGTCAAAGGGAAATTTGCAAGCAACATTGAAAATTCAGTGATGATCTGCAACATATCTCTTGATGAAGCTAAGTCTTTAGCGGCAAAATTCTCTCAAGAGTCTTTTATCCATGCTGTGAAGAAATGCAGTTCTACAATAGACAAAGGTTTTCGTGGATGCAAGATGATGTTCAGCTATTATTCTGTCAAAGATGGATATAAGTCTGGAAAAAAACAGACAATCATTGACGTCCATGGAGTAAGCCACCAAGAAAATGTCATTGTTCCATCTGCCTATCAAATAAAAAAGTCTGGAGATGAACTTGACAATGCTGTTGACAGCAGAGAAGACGACTTCACAATCTACAAAAATTTCAGGTTCATCATAACGTTCAAGATATTTGCATACTATCTACAGAAGATGAATGAAGAACTAGAGAAGAAAGCTAAGGTTATTGGTGAAAACAAGTTTAAAGAGATAGTGTCTAGCCTTATTGAGAACGGCCGTAGTGGCAGATGGTACTATGACCATAGAGCTATGTTGAGTTAACAAAGGCTAAAGACTTTGATACAATAAAGAACGTGTTATGGCACGTAAGTTTTTTACATCTGATTTTCATTTGGGTTTCGAAGCCCTCATGTCTATAGAGCATTGGCCTTTCAAGACCATTGCTAAGCATGATGATGCTTTGATTCGCTCATGCAAGCAACGTGCTAAGCAAGATGATGTCATCTACCATCTAGGAGATTTGTTCTGCTACAAGCAAGACATGCATGGCGGCATCAACAGCAATGGTCTTGATGTAAAGCCAGCTGAAGTTCTAAAAGATATTTCTGCAGCATTCATCAACATCCGTGGCAACCATGACTTGAACAACAAAGTCAAGTCTGTCTGTGACTCTATGCACATGCACTTGAGCAAGAGATACCCTTCAGTGTCATTGTCTCACTACCCTACTTATGACATACGGATAGATGCATCATGTTTGACTGCCCCTATACATTTGTGCGGGCATGTCCACGGCCAATGGAAGCACTGCCTTGACCTTGACCACCGTATACTCAACATCAACATGGGATGCATGGTGTGGGGATTCAAGATTGTCTCAGATGATGAGTTGATAGCCTATCTAAATGGACTGTTCAAGAAGAAGCCAGAAGAGCTGTTCAGGTGCAGAAGGCAGCCTAATGGAAAACTTATGTTCTTCAATGGCGTTTAAGTCTTAGCACCGTGGTGTATATTCTAGATGTAGACGAAAGCAGCCTACTTGAGTCTACTTAAGAACTAGCAATTCGGCAGTTCTTGATTCTATTTAGGCTTGAATCTAGAAGGTTCAATGGAAGACAACGAAAACAAGCCATACCAGATTTTGGTATGCAACATCAAGTATGGGACAAAGGTCCACAATGGAGCAGCAAAGAAGATTACTCAGGCTGACTTGCCTGACCAAATGACATTAGATGTTCCATCTACTGTCCTGCAGCAGGCCGAGAAGAACAAAGAGAACTTCAATGACATCATTGAGCAGTTCACATGTAATCTTCTCTACAAGAAGTTTGGCCGTGATGTGAACTTCTGCCAGATTTGGCTGCCAATCGAAGGCAAGTGAAGTATGTGGTGCCTAGGTTGGCACTGCTAGTCTAGGCATCTATTGTCTATTTCTACTACAATTTCTAGGAGTTTTGCTGATTTTGATATAGTTAACAGACTTCTAGGCTTTTGATACAATTCATTTGTCACTAGACTACTAGGACCAATTACACCATGGACAACAAGAAAAGCCACATTCTACGAAAAAGACTAGACAGTCGAATCATCAAGCTTGTTGCACCAGCTGGCATGAGCATAGATGAATACAAGATAGCATGCAACTTGAATGGTATCAACCCTACAGTTGAAGATGGCCCATTCTTGCATTGGGTGATGACTACTGATGAAAGCGAAGACTTAGGCGTAGTAGACAAAGTCCGCAGAGCAATTGTGTCAGCGCTTGAGAAGAAGTACTTGATTGACACTAGCAGTCAAGAGCAATGTTCATACTTCTGTGACGCGGTGCAGAGCATCATAGCAAAAGACAAGTGGTATGCTGAAAAGATTCTAGAAGCTGTTCTCAGGAACTACAAAGACGCTAGTGGATATGCTGTAGAATTGTTCAACTACTGCAAGCGTCTGAACAAGGCATTTGGCTTGACGGAAGTTGAGTACTTCAATAATGACATCCTCAACAAGTTGTTTGTTTAAACTGCAAAGCAAGCAGTGTATAATCTAACATGTATTTCAACTAAAGGAGTCTAACCAATGAGCAATATGTTTGAGACAGCCTTGAAGGCAACATTGAATGACGAGTGTGTCCTGACTGAGAACGGAGCAAATGCGTTCGCAACCAGTTCATCGAAACTAGTAGACATCAACTTTGCGGTGTCTAGTCTACGTAGTGCAACAGCAGACGACATACAGAAGAAGTTTGCTGAGGCATTCTACGAGAACCCACTATTGGCAGTCAAGTGGCTTTTCTTTGCACGCGACATCCGCGGCAATGGCATGGGCGAACGTCGACTGTTCCGTGTCTGCTTTTCATGGCTTGCAAATGCTCGTCCTGAGCTTGTCAAGAAGTTGATACCACTCGTTGCGGACTATGGCAGATTTGATGACATCCTCTATGCTGGCTTTGAAGGAGAGATGTGGGACTCTGTAGTTGACTGCATTGCTGGCCAGTTGAAGAAAGACATAGACAGTGCGGCAGATGGAAAGCCAATCTCTCTATTGGCAAAGTGGCTGCCTTCTGTGAACACGTCTTCAACTAAGACTCGCGCTCTAGCAAAGAAGCTCCGCCGATCTCTTTGCATGGATGAGAAGACGTACCGTAAGCAGCTTTCAATGCTACGTTCAAAGCTGAAGCTTGTTGAGGTAGATGCTTCTGCTCGCAATTGGTCAGAGATTGACTACAATGCGGTGCCTTCGATGGCAAACCTCAAGTACAAGAATGCCTTCTTGAAGCATGATGAAGACCGCCGTAGAAAGTACCTTGCTGACCTTGAGAAGCCTGAATCTGGAGCAAAGATAAATGCTGCTGCGTCATTCCCTTGTGACATCGTCGCAAAGTATGTCAGACAGGCTACAAGAGCCAACTATTCTGTCAACTATGCTTTCTCTAAAGATGAAGCTCTTGAGGCAATGTGGAAGGCTCTTCCTGACTATGTGGCTGGAAATGATGATGGGTCAACTATTGTAGTGGCAGACTCTTCAGGGTCAATGACAAGCTGTGTAGGGAACTCTCAGACTTCTGCTCTTGATGTTGCATTCTCACTGGCTATCTACTTCTCTGAGAAGCTGACTGGTCCATTCAAAGACAAGTGGATCACTTTCAGCAGCAGTCCAAAGTATGTTGACATGAGCAAATGCAAGTCTCTAGCAGACAAGTTGACTTTGTCTTACAGCAAAGCTGAAGTTGCAAACACAGACTTGAGGAAGACATTCATGCTCATCCTCAAGACTGCTGTTGACAACAACCTGAAGCAAGAAGACTTGCCATCAAATGTCTTGATTGTCTCAGACATGAACTTTGACCAAGGGACTTACCAGTACAACTCTTATGGAGCAAGCAAGTGTGCTTTGATGAAGGAGATTGCTGACGAGTTTGCGGCGCATGGATACAAGTTGCCTCGCTGCGTGTATTGGAGTGTCATTGGTGGCTATGGACGGCAGGCTCCACTGCCAGTCCAGATGAACACTGCAGGCGCCGTCTTAGTCTCGGGATTCTCGCCTGCAATTGCGCAGATGGTGTTCAGCGCAAAGACGAACCCTTATGACGTCCTCGTTGAAGCGCTGAACAACAAGCGCTACCAGCCAATTGAAGATGCCTTCAACAGCTGTGGAAATTGATTTGCTTGGCAAGAGGCACTGAAAGACTCGTAACTGCAGTTCAAAACATTCACTTAAAATGAATCACTTGAGTCTTGCTGCGGCAGAAGAATTAACTCTTCTGCCGCTTTTTGATATAATAGCAATGTGAAGCCATTTGACGACAGTCTAGATCTTGCATTGTCAGCCAAGACTGTAGAAGAGTTCTTGGTTGCAAAAGACATGCTTGGCATAAAGAAGTTCAACCAGCACGACTCTTACTGCATTCTTGCAACATACAGCGCGCAGCATAGGCATGCAATGGCTGAGCAGTTGGTAGAAGAAGACAAGCACTTCACAATTGGCAAGTGGTTCTGCAGTCATGACTTGCAAGAACGCAGAAATAGGCAGTTCTACATATCTGATGAGATGCGCAAGTTCTGTTGGCACTATGAGAAGACACTTCCTCCTTTCGGTTGGCTCTACGAGAAGACACTTCCTCCTTATTGACTATGAAGACTAGACTATACAGAAAGTTTATCAGACTAGTATGCAAAGACTTTGACATATCTAGAAAGCAGCTGTTCTCTAGAGAATACAAAGACTGCATTGTACCTGTCTATAAGTATGACATCAAGTCAAGACAGTTGAGACGAGATGTCGTTAGGTTGTCAATATTTGGAAAACACCATCCATTGTCAACAGTATGGGAGTCGTATGATGTCAACATACGGTGGCTGTTGAAGTATTGGAAATACAGCAGGCATAGAGCATTTGTGCAGACTAAACTAGACCTTGGCTACACCATTGATGATGCTATAGCTGAAGTTGTGAAACTGCACCCTAAATATGTAAAATCTTGATGATGAATGACAAAATCAAAAGTGCGTGCGCAGGCAAGTCTAAAGCAGAGATTGAAGCTGCAATTGACCAAGCAATGGACATTGTGCTGTGTATTGAGGCAATTGCAGCATTTGCTGTGTATTTTCTGCTGCAGAACGTGTCAACAATGTGTGCTGATGTATATCTAGCTATACTGTTTCTACTCACATTGAAAAGCAACATCGATGCTACTAGAAAGCAGATGAAAGAAGACTACACCCAAGGAGCAAGCAATGGCAAGACAGAAGACAACATTGTAGAAAGCACCTAGCAGTAAGCTAGATGATGTAAAGTGGTATGTTCTAAGAGGGTTCAATGTTGATGACAATGACAATGTTGGCTTTCTTAGCATAGACCAAAGCGGGACAACAAGGGACATATATAAGATAGTAGAAGACCTTGAAGACGCAATGAAGTTTCCATCTAAGAATGTCTACAATACTAAAGGCTTTGGCACGCCGCAGCAATGGCTTGAGTTCTTCAAGACTGAGCCGGCTCTATGTGATTGGAAATTCCATCTTGTCAAAGTCCGTAGCCCACAAAGTTAACAAAAGTTCGATCTTTTGATATAATAGTCATCATCTAAAACAACTAAAAAGGAGACAAAATGCTAAGTGACGCTGAACGCAACGAGTACTTTGACCGCAAGAGCAAAGAGATCATTGAGCGATTTCTTGGAAAGGACAGCCCTTATCCAATTCCTGACCCTGTGACTGTCCGCTATACAAGCGACTGCAGCACAAAAGGCCCTTGGTATGGTCGTCCTCGTGTCATCAAGAACCCCAACATTGACCGCCAGAGCCAAGAGTATCTTGCTTGGTACAATGAAGAGATGCATAAGACCAATGGGCGGATTGTGACTCATGTTGAAGGTGGTCTTGATGACGCCGTGCCTGACCCTATAAAGTGAGATTTCCGTTAAGAAGAGCAGAACCCATGAGGTGCAAAAAGCCTAGAGTTAACAGACTCTAGGTTTTTTGATATAATTCTGTCGTCAACAAAATCTAAAGGAGAAGACAAAATGTACACATTTGCGCAGAAGAAGATAGCTCGAGCCTATCTCAATGTAAGCGTCAAAGCACGTGAGCTTGAGCTTCTTGACAACAAGATACAGGGCCTCATAGCTCAGGTCGAGCAGCTCAAAGAAAAGCGTGCCCGAGTCGAGCTCATAGCATGTGCCTACAAGCGCAATGCTGAGAAGCTTGAAGAGAAGTACTCCAAAGTCAAGGGCTCTGATGCCAACAAGCCACTTGTCGCTAGGTTCAAGGTTCTCAACTCCAACCATAGTGGATGGCTTGGTGTCGAGTACAAGCAGCTCTAAGTTCTAGTTAACTTTCTCGCCGGTCTTTGATATAATAGGTTATGTAAACGAACTAAGGAGACTAACAATGCCTAATTTTACTGACTACGAAGTTGAGTACACAAACATCAAGCCTTGGAACAACACAAATCTTGGCTCAGGGAAGATGGTTGTCAGCATAGTGAATTCATCTTCTTCTGTCAAGGCAAAGCTCAAGAAGGCCATTGAGAGGAAGATCAACTCACTTGGCGTACGCATTGACTCGTTCAAAGAAGTGAATCCTACTGCTTGAAGACTATGCGAGACTGGATGAAGAAGAATGACGCATTGATGCGTAGAGCCTTGAAGAAGATGGGCATTGGCTTCAGGCGCAACAAGCAGACAGGTGAGCCAGATATCTTCATTGGCACATCGCCATTGAATGAAGTTTGGTGCTATTGCAGCAACGGCCATGGCGAAGACTGTAATTTGACTGTGCCTAGCACGCCTGAAGATCTTGGAATGGTAACGATATTTGACACAATTCGGTTGGACAAATATGTGAAAACGATACGCAATGTCTTCTATGGTGTCAAAAGCTATGAAGAGCTGAAGATAAAGCTAGACTTGATGTCATGACCAAATTAACAGACTTCTAGGCTTTTGATATAATTTGGCCGTCAACAACTTAAAAGGAGAAAAACAGATGAGCAAGAAGAACAACAAGTCTGCAAAGACAGTCAGAATTGACGTCATTGGTCCAGAATACCGTGGAGCACCTTATCCAGCGTTTGACAAGATGTGCATCAATGAGTCACGCTTTGATGATGAGCTTCGCGCTAAAGAGTGGAATGTCTACATTGAGAATGGAATTGGACACGTCAAGTGGCTTAGTCAAGATGGAGAAGATCCAACTGACCGTTGGGAGTCTGAAGTCAAGCGCGCTTTCCGGGCGAATGGCTTTAAGAATGGCACTTGCATTGAAGTCACATTTGGGTCTCGTGACGTTGGATATATACATGAATATGAGATGTATGTTTGACCTTTAAGTTAAGATTTCTAGAGAAATGGTTAACAACTCTCTAGGCTTTTGATATAATTCGACTGTCAATAAACAACCTAAAAGGAGAAGACAAATGGCAACATTCGACAACTACAAGCGTCCATCGCAGAAGACAACATCAGCCGCTTTGAAGTCTCGTATCCTTGAAAACCTGCCTAAAGGCTTCAAGTGCTCAGTATCTAAGACAGGTGTAACTGTCCAGATCTGGGTTGATACAAACAAAGTTGGTGGCTGGGACAAAGCGAATAGGCTTGTCTATGATCTTGCTAAGAAGCTTAAGCTTGTTGAAGCCGGTGCTGGCACAGATCTAGACACAATGGTCCGTGACTGGGAGTTCATTGACACTGCTAGTGAGAAGAAGATGGTCAATGAGGCAAAAGATGTCTTGAAGACTATGAAGAGCTTCTTCAAGAAGTACGGCAATACCTATTGTGATTCTAATGACTGTTATTGTATTATTGATGAGATGCGTGAGCTGGTTGCTACCGATGAAGATTAAGGATGCCTAGAAAATAGTTGAAAAACAATCTGTAGTTTTACATGTGTCGTGAGTATATATATGCTGTTCAATGAAAACTTCTAAAGACATAACAGCAAGACAATTGGATAGCTTCAAGCCAGCCAATGAATGCTATTTTGTCTCGTGAAGCGGAAGTTGGACAAGACAGCAATTGCATCAAGGACTTCCGCTTAACAAAGTGGAAGTTTTTGTTTCTTAGAAGACTGTAAAGTTTACAAGAAAGAAAAGACTTGATATAATTGTTGCCAGCAGCAACAAGCTGCATTTGATCTTTGACAATTGGCAGTTGATGGCAGTCTTGCTTAGCATTGTAGTAGGCAAGACTAAGAGCAGCCATAAAGGCTGCTGACAGAAGTTGTGAGCTTCTGTCCGTCGGTTTGGCGACGAAAAACAGGTTTTTAGGCCAAACGCGGTAGCATGCAGTATCTAGAGCATGCTACGGAACATAGAGAGACTATGCCACTCATTCTAACGGTTAGGATTAGTCTTTGGTACAGGAGACTGAAGTTGGTTCGACTCCAACATGGCTTAAGTTAGCTCTCTTAGCACGACAAGACGAGCGGTTCTACAACGCGCCCCGCCATGTAGTCTAGTGAAAGTCTTGACAAAACTAGTAGCTAGGCATGCTGGAAAAAAGAAAATCAAGGCTTTGGCTCGGACCCGAAGGTCTTTTGGCTTTGTCAGTCAAATAGTGCTAGTTCATCTTTAGGTTTGCCATTTACGTTGCCTTAGTATTTGTAGAAAGACCAATGAAAGTGCAATGTTAGCATAGAAATATGCTCCAGCAAATGAACGCTTAAAATGGCATGATTTAAGCGACTAATGAAGCTGCTTGATGGCTTATTGGTTGCTACTTGCAAAGAGTTGCGGGTTGAAGCTGCGTGCATGCATCACGTTCAGCTTGCTCTACTGGAATCCGCTGCAAGCGTACTTTGGTATGACAGCTCCAGAAGACAAACCCTCGGCCTTTTAATACTCCTGTAGCTCAGTCGGTTTAGAGCTGGACACTCATAATGTCTAGGTCGGGGGTTCAAGTCCCTCCGGGAGTACCATTTCATTGGAATACTGACAGAAGAGCAAGTCGTTTGAGGCGTTCAGCGATTGCGAACGGTGCATGACGATGCACTTAGTAGCAGCAGACGTGCTTTAAGCTTAACACAGCCAAGGACTTGACGCGTGCAGCCGTCATGTGGACGGATATGGGCGTTCCGAAACATCTTCAAAGGCACATACAGCAACTATGCTATTGGAAACAGATGGTTGTAGGTTTGAATCCTGCCAGGCGGAACACAAGCATCTTCGCTTGTAGCTCAACTGAATAGAGCCTCTGTAAAGCAATAACGTGCCTTGTCTTTTTGAACATGCCTCCATAGCTCAAAAGTAGAGCAGTTGCCTCTTAAGCATCGGGTTGAGATTGCGAAATTCTCTGGAGGTACCAACTTTATTGCAAGTTTGCGGAGTGGTTAAACGTAGCAGACTGTGGACAATTCGTTCATCGATAGGACCTAGGATTGTCGATCCTATGAGGTGAGTTTGACTCTCACATTGTCCGCCAAAATCTGCTGCCTTCGGGCTTCAATGGTTCGAATCCATTACTCACAACAATTTCAAATAGGAGCAAACAACATCTATAGTCAGGTGGCTGCTTCCGCAAGACTAGTAGCCTTAGCAGTCCTTGCATTCCTGACCGAAGGTTCGAATCCTTCCATAGCACAGCCAGTGCTACTGTGGCAGAGTTGGTTGAATGTAGTAGATGCAACTCCTAGAGACCTAAGAATGCAAATATGCAAAATGCCTAAAAGGCGGAAATGAGAATTTTGAACGGGAAGAAAACCTGTGGTTTTGGCTCATTTCTTAGGTCTCACGTTTTATAGATTGAAGTCGCCATCGTCTATCGATAGTTCGAATCTGCTAGCGGCAACCGAACAACATTGCAAAAAAGGATAACATTATGATGAACTTGACAACAAATAGGATATTGAAGCATTTTCAAGACACCGGCTCTTTAGCAATAGTCTCTGCATATCGTTCAGAAAACACAGCAAATGAGAACATGGCATTGCACAAGAAGCTGAAAAGTGAAGTGAAGAAAATGGGATTTGGATTCTCTGAACTAGTCTCTAAATGGTCAGAAACTGATCCAGACACAAATGAAGTGATTTCATCCAATGAACGTTCATTGATGGTATATGGAATTCCATTGAATACTGCAATCCAGATTGGAATTGACAATGGACAGTCAAGCATCATATACAAAGACGCAAATAGATGTGCAGAAGTTTGCACTACAGACTTCATTGACTACATAGGAAAGAATCACAAGGTTGGAAGTATTGTAAGGAAATTCAACTTAAGCTCTAGTTCACCATTAAATTTGGATGATGCAAAAGAGATATTCAAAGGACGACTAGGTGGAGCAGCAAGCAAGCCTGTCAAGTCTAACTGTCCATTCCAGTTGAAAGAAGTCTTTGAAGTTGAGTCTCCTCGTGGAAGTGTCTTTTCAAATGGAGAAGAACGATATTTCAAAGTGATATGACAAAAATAATGCGGCTGTAGACAAATAAGATTTCAAATAATTTGGACATGTTGTCAGCGATGGCAGCTTGCAGCCTTATCTAAGAGGTATTATTATACGTTCGAATCGTGTCATGCTCGCCAAAATAAAAATCATGCAAAAATATTTGCCTTCAAAGTAAATAATTAATGCCATGAAAAAGAAATTAATTGATAGATATTTAGAGCTTGAAGAATCTTTTGTTAAAAATGTTTTGAATGATTCATATTCAGTAGATGAATTTTGGAAAAAACTAAATATTGGTGCACCGCTTAGAACAAATCGAGGTGGCAATCAATGGAAATAGTTTGAAGACAAATTTAGAATTTAGATACGATAGACAATAAACTTAAACATTGAAAAACAAAATGCTTAGCAATGGTTGATTGAATTGAATAAAGATCGCATTTGTAAAAATCCAAGATGTAAAAATCATTTTACATGGAAAGAACATCCAAATTCTGATTTTTGTTCAAGATCATGTGCAGCTTCATATTCTGCTTAGCATGTTGATCCAAAAAATATTAGCAATGGAATGAAGAATTCATTTAAAGATATTCCATGTGCTGGTGGGTGTGGAAAGATTTTGCATGTTAAAAGTTCAATAACTAAGAAATACTGTGAAACATGCAAAATAACGCATAAAATTAAATTTGGAACATATAATGATACATTGCATTAGTATGAAACAACATGTGAATATTGTGGAAAAATATTTAAAGTAAATTCATATCGAAAAACATGTTGTAAAGAACATGAAAAATTATTACGTATACAATCATTTAAGTTAAAACAATCTATTTATCATATGTGTGGTGGAAAACGTTCTCATTCAGGTCGTGGAAAACAAGGAAGATATCATGGAATTTGGTGTGATAGTTCATGGGAACTAGCATGGATAATTTATCAAGAAGAACATCAAATTAAGTTCAAAAAGTATCATGGATATTTTGAATATGAATTTGAAGGAAAGAAACATAAGTATTATCCAGACTTTGAACTTGAAGATGGAACAATTGTTGAAATAAAAGGTTATTGGTCAAAACAATGGCAAGCAAAGTTTGATCAATTACCAAAAGATAAAAGACTTTTGATTTTAGGAAAGAATGAAATGGCTCCAATATTAGAATATGTGAAAGCTAAATATGGAGATAATTTCATTTAGTTGTATGAATAAAATGTCGCATTTGATTAAAAGTTAGATCCTCGCCTTTTCACGGCGATGACGTCGGGGCGGTACCGGCATGCGACGCCAATGCCTCTTTCGTATAGTTGGTCTAGTACATCTGGTTCTCAGCCAGAAAACGTGGAGTTCAAGTCTCCTCAGCCGTGCCAAGTTAACAAAGAAGAGAAACTTTGATATAATTCATGACATGAAGTTGAAGTTTGAGAAGTTGAAGTTTGACAAAGTAAAGACCTTGAAAGCATGCGAGTGCAATGGCGGCACATGGATGCTAGAAGGCTCATACTACAAGGTCAAGAACATCTATTCACCTAGTAGTTTTGATCTGATAGCAGAGTTCAGCACCCTTGAAGAGTGCAAGATGTTCAGCGACTTGAATCTGCCAAATGTCAAGCTCCATGTTGTATCGTATCAAGATTGGCTTAGCAACTATTGGCATTGTTGACAATTTCATAATAACCCCGTGTAGCCCAGCGGCAGGAGGCAGAGCTCTCAAAAAGCTTTCAGGGGTGGTTCGAATCCACTCACGGGGACCATTTCATCCACAGTGTGGCCGAACAGTTAGGCATCGTCCTTTTAAGACGGGGGAAGCGAGGGCAGCACTCGCCACTGTGACCAGTTTGTACCTAAACTCATGGTTGCAGCCAACAGATTTGGGTACAATATATTTTGAGGTAAATATATAAGTCACTGCAATGACAGAAAGATAAAGGTAAAAAGATGGAATGCGAGAATTGTCACAAAGAGCATGATGGCTCTTATGGATCTGGAAGATTTTGTTCTTTACATTGTAGAAAAAGCTATATTGCAAAGAAAGTAAAGAATAGAAAAAGTATATTTGCGCTTGCAGCGTATAATGCAAAACGTAAAGCTCCTTATGGAACATGGAAATGTTAGCATTGTGGAATAATTTTTGAGTCTAAAAATCAACTGCAAAAACACATTCATGATAACCATGCTAAGTTTGATGATAATGGAAAAACCATTATTTGGAATAAAGGTTTAAAGCTTAAAGATCATCCTAGTTTAATAACTGCTCGTTAGACATTAAAAGATGGATATAAAACACAAAGACTTATTGCGCATAATAAAGGCAAAAAACATTCTTAGGATGAAATTCGACGTATTAGAATAGGAACTGTTAAGTATCTTTAGAATACTAAAAAATCATTTTAGCCACGATATAATAAAAAGTCTATTTTATTTTTTGATTAGCTTTCAAAAGAAAGAGGATGGAATCTACAACATGCTGAGAATGGTGGAGAGTTCTATACAGGAATTGGATATTTTGTAGATGCTTATGACAAGCAAAGGAACATTGTTGTTGAATATGATGAGAAATTTCATTATATAGACATCACAAATAATGTTCTTAGAGAAAAAGATATAATACGGCAAAATGAAATTATTAAACATCTTCATTGTGAATTTTGGAGATATAATGAAGCTATGAATATACTTTGGAAAGTTAATTGATATTGGAGTCTTGTTGTAGCTAGTGCGCAAAGCAGTCTGAAAAACTGACGGACCAAGTGCGATCCTTGGAGGCTCCACCATTTAGCTAATGTAGTTTAGAAGATTTGATATAATTCTTGTTGCGTCAATCATAGTAAAACACAAATGAAGATACTATGCATGATCTATTAAGCCATTACATAGAGTCTTCAAAAAACTACAAATTCAAGAAGTTCCAGGCAATACCACCTATTGTGCCAGAAATAGACTCAAAATGGACGCTGTGCTTAGTGTATTTCTATCCAAACAGCTTGAAAGTCTTTAAGTCTCATTTTCTTGGAAGATTCTCTAGTAGAGAAGAGATGCAGATTTTGTGTGATACATATGGCATTACGCTAGAAGACTAAGTTAACAGACTTTAGGTCTTTTGATATAATTCGTCTGTCAACAAAACCTAAAGGAGCACCACATGAAAGCTAACAAGATAAAGAAGCTTAAGCAGAAGATCAAGACATGGAAAGTCTGGTTCTCCAAGTCAATGTTTGGCTTCCATGACTTCGATGACATTTGTGTCCATAGTCTAGCAACATCATACGAGCCAAAGCCTGATGCGATCATCTATGGTCTGGACATCTATGATGCTCTTAAAAGATATCTCGAGAAAAGGCCTTGGGCAAAAGACATCTGGTGCAGCCAAACAGATAGAAAGACATTTGCACGAGCAGTAGTGCTTCCTAACCATGGACTGCACTTGAAAGCGTGTTCTTGGAATCTCAATCTTCCAAAGCATGTAGAATTCTGGAAGTGAAGTAGAAAGAGGCTGACTATGGTAGTTGTAGCATTTCGTAAAGACAATGAGAGACTTGCTTCTGTCTGCTGCAAGACGTTCAAGAATTATGAATTGCATTGGGGATTACTGTAATTGGTCAGCAGAGCAGGCTTTGATCCTGTATGTCCGAGTTCGAGTCTCGGATCCCCAACCAAACAAGTATAATATCGTTAGGAGATGCAGTCATGGTAAGGTTGATTTCAGGTGGTGGATCAAGCTATGCAAGTGCTTTAGCAAATAGCCAAAACAAGATTGGCGTAGATGTCTGCAAAGAGAAGTGCTTATATGTCATATCAAACATTGCTGAAATTAGAGATCTACGCGAGTCAATTGATGACCGTATTGTAAAAGATGAGTATGCAAAGTACATGTTCAATGGTAACAAAGATGGTACAATCATCTTTTCTACAGATGTAAATTCATCAGTATTTTCTAGCAATGATGTCAAAAATTGGCTAGTCAAGAAGTTCAGGACATTTTTGAATCGACTCACGGTGAAGTCATTTTTGGATAAACTTAGGTTGAAAGAAAACATAAAAGCATGGACTATTGGTCAATATTTCATTGGAACTTATACAGGCATTGATGGAAAAACATACAATGAGAAGTCTTATGCATTGAACATAGTTGACATTGATAGAGCAACACTGTTCAAACTTGCTCAAGAAATACGTGAGCATTTCAATCAAGAGTCTGTGCTTGTCCACGATTCTACAACTAAACAGATCTACTTTGTGAATGAATAAGTTGATTTGTTTGCTGCTGAGTTTACAAATTCATCGGAGTTTGATATAATATAGACTGCAAGCAGTTGATGAGTAAATACTTCTTGCAAATTGATCTTTGAAAATTGGTAGTTGATGGTAGAGACGTCGGAGCGTCGATAAAGAGGTCCTTAAGCTCCGAGCGGCTGTCTGTCTTGAATGCTGAAGCATGATGGCAGATTAGCGTGGACATTTAAGACGCATACAGCAAGCACAGCAATCTTATTGGTTAGAGATTAAGCGCGTCTTGGCAATTTAGCAATAGAAGAGTGTGGTTGACAGAAGAAACTTGTGCATGGCAGGTTGATGATGAGCAGACATGTTGGTTTGCATGCACGTGGCCCGGAAGTTATCAATCAACTTTTTCTCCTTTGTTGGTTGTTTTTCAAGGGAATAGACATTGTGATTTAGACTGCGGGCGGTGGTAAGGGTGGAA
>Ga0256405_10005551_pt1 | contig 21574 bp, 17 predicted proteins | sample RumenRJG_02DNA_FD_189096 | JGI IMG/M metagenome (GOLD analysis project Ga0256405, IMG submission 189096) | Bovine rumen microbial communities from Lethbridge, Alberta, Canada - RJG_02 | ecosystem: Host-associated > Mammals > Digestive system > Stomach > Rumen | place: Canada: Alberta... | reverse complement strand
CTCAGGCTTTTATGATTTAGCCATCGCGTACCAGTCAGTGCACGTCAACTATTGAAACCGCCGTGTACCGAACGGTACGCACGGTGGTGTGAGAGGACGGGGGTTAATCACCCCCTCCTACTCGATTGTGGAAACTGATCTCTTTTCCGGCGGACTTCTGCGTGTGCCCCGGACTATAACGGTGTATAATGAAGATTATTCAACACCACGACGAGGAATGCAAAGCGTTCCGATCCCTGGGTGCTGTATAGTTACGCATAATGAAACCGTGACGTTTATGGGTTCCGTCTGAGGAGGTATGCGATGGATATACAGGAAAATCAGAAGACAGAACAATCCAGTCCTGTGCCGGAGAATCCGCGCGGGCTCACCAGCGGTGAGGTGCAGGAGCGCGTGGCGCAGGGAAAGACAAACCAGGTAGAAGACCATTCGTCGATGAGCGTATCGCAGATTATCAGGTCAAATGTATTTACCTACTTCAACCTGATTTTCGCGGTGATCGCGGCGCTTCTCATTGCGGTCGGGGCCTTTAAGGGACTGACATTTCTTCCCGTTATCATCGCAAACATGCTCATCGGTATTGCGCAGCAGATCTACGCAAAGCGCATTCTTGATAAGCTCTCACTCCTTGATGTGACGGATTATACGGCGCTGCGCGATGGTCGCGAGGAGAAGATTTCTTCGGGGGATCTCGTGCAGGACGATGTGGTTCTTCTTGAGAGCGGGCAGCAGATCCCGGCGGACGGCATCGTCCTTGCCGGTGGGGTCTCGGTCAATGAATCTCTCCTGACCGGCGAGCAGGATGAGATTGTGAAAAAAGAAGGCGCGGAGCTCCGCTCCGGAAGCTTTGTCGTGTCTGGTCGGGCCTGGATGCGGCTTCTCAGCGTCGGCAGTGAATCGTACGCGGCGAAGCTTACGCAGAAGGCAAAGCAGGTGAGCGAGAAGCCGGCGGACATGGTGCGCGATATCGAGCGGATCATCCGGATTTTCGGTATAGCGATAATTCCTATTGGCGCGCTGCTGCTCTATCAGTCCATCGGTGTAAACGGCACGGGTCCTAAGACGGCTGTGACATCGATGGCCGGCGCGCTGACCGGCATGATTCCGGAGGGCATGTACCTTCTGGCAACCGTGGCCCTGGCCATGAGTGCGGCGAGACTTGCCGGAAAGCAGGTCCTGCTCCATGATATGAAGAGCATCGAGACGCTGGCCCGCGTGGATGTCCTGTGCGTGGATAAGACCGGAACGATCACGACCGGCGAGATGTCGGTTTCCGCTGTGCTTTCTCCCGCAGCCGAAGGAAATGAGCCGGCGCCGCTTGCAAAGGAGAGCGAGGCGGGGCAGCTTCTTGCCCACTATGTGGGTACGGTTCCCGACTCGAACAGCACGATGCGGGCGATCCGTGCGTGGAGCGGCACAGGTGCGTCCATTCCGGCGGAAGAGGTGAAGCCGTTCAGCTCAAAGACCAAGTATTCCAAGGTTCGGACGAAGGAGCATGAATACTGTCTCGGCGCGCCGGAATATCTGCTTGACGCAGAGGAAATGAGCGCCGGGAAATCATTTATGGATAAGAGACTCGAGGCCGGCGAACGCGTGCTGGTTCTCACGAGGGACGGACATGCCGTGCTTTTCATTTGTCTGAAGGACCAGATCCGGGAGACGGCAAAGAGCACGTTCCAATATTTTCGTGACCGGGGTGTTGAGATCAAGGTCATCTCCGGTGATAACCCGCATACCGTGTCCCGCATCGCAGCGGCCGCGGGCATTGCAAATGCGGACAGATATGTGGACGCTACCTCGCTGACAACACCTGCGATGATCGATGAGGCGGTTCGGGATTACACCGTTTTCGGGCGCGTCAAGCCGGAGCAGAAGAAGGAGATTGTCGAGGCGCTGCACCGCTCAGGCCGGAAGGCGGCCATGACCGGCGACGGCGTGAACGATATCCTGGCGATGAAGGAGGCGGACTGCTCGATCGCGATGGGGTCAGGCTCAGATGCGGCCCGTCAGGCGGCGCAGGTCGTCCTGATGGATTCGGACTTCTCCCATATGCAGAACATCGTCGCGGAGGGACGGCGGGACGTCAATAATATCACCCGGTCGGCGACGCTGTTTTTGTATAAAAATATTTTCTCTCTGCTGCTTGCTGTGTTTTCGATAGTGAACAGCTTTACGTATCCGCTTGATTCGAGCCAGGTCTCCATGATCTCGCTGTTTAACATCGGCATTCCGGCGTTCCTTCTCACACTGGAGGACAATCAGCAGAAGGAGGAGGACGGTTTCCTCAAGAATACGTTGCTCCGCGCACTTCCGGCGGCACTGACTTCATTTTTCACGATCGCTGCGCTGATGCAGTTCGGCCTTCTGTTTGATATTCCATCGAAGGATATTTCGACGGCAAGCACGTACCTGCTCTCGCTGATCGGTTTTATGATTCTTGCTGAAATCACGAAGCCGCTCAACTGGTACCATGTCTCTGTCTTTATTGTGTGCGCGATCGGCGTTGTTCTGGCGTGCACGACCGGCTTTAAGACGCTGTTCAGCATCGAGGATATATCGGTGAGGGCAGCGGCTCTGTGCGTCGTTTTTGCGATTGCGGAGTTTACGATTATGAGATGGCTGACAGAGCTGATCGCGTTCCTCAGGAAGCCGCGGAGACGGAGAGAAAGGAAGGAGAAGTCAGGCGCGTGAAGGCGGCGTGTGAAAGTTGCAGGGCTGCGTACGCGGATCTCAGGTGAAGGCGGGTGACAAGGATCACCCGCCTTCAAAGCTTCTGAATAATAAATTTTCTTTCAGATGACAGGAATCGGACGGTATGATAATATAAAAGTGTCAAAAATAAGCAGCTGCTTGCTGCTACATCTGTGCAATCCGCACAATTGGGAGGATCGTATGTATAAAGAGACATTTGATGCAGCGGGCAGTGCTGCGGTAACGAAGTCCGGATTCCTGAAGAAAAATCCGGTGGGCTACTTTTTAATGGCTATGGCAGCGGGGGCCTATATCGGCTTCGGCAATCTGCTGATCAATACGATCGGAGGCCAGCTGGCGGGGGCGCCGGCGACGAAGCTTGCCATGGGCGCGGCCTTCGGTATTGCGCTGTCGCTGGTCGTTATTGCGGGATCGGAGCTGTTTACCGGCAACAACCTGGTCATGGCAGCGGGCATCTTCCAGAAGAAGGTCACGGTTTCCGAGGCTGTGAAGCTGTGGATTGTCTGCTGGATCGGCAATCTGGCCGGATCTGTCCTTCTTGCGGTTCTCTTTCATTTCTCCGGGCTGAACAATGAGGCGACAGCCACCTTTCTTGCCACGGCAGCAGCCACGAAGATGGTGGTGCCCTTCGTTCCGCTTCTGATTCGCGGCATACTCTGCAACGTGCTTGTTTGTCTGGCGATCTGGTGCAGCTTCCGCTGCAAGTCTGACGCCGGCAAGCTGATCATGGTATTCTGGTGCCTCTTCGCATTCATTGTCTGCGGCTTTGAGCACAGCGTCGCGAATATGACGCAGCTCACGGTCGCGCTGCTTGATCCGGCGGGACAGGCCGTCTCGATCGGAGGATATTTCTATAATCTTGTGACGGTTACGATCGGAAACATGATCGGCGGCATCTGCTTTGTCGCACTGCCTTACTACGTATCACAGGCAAAAGACTGACAATCCATATTGCAATCATACAGATAGAACGGGCGGCCCTAAAAGGTCGCCCGTTTTGTCTGCCTGCAGCGAGGGATGCGAAGCGTCTTGAGCAGGGACTGAATTGTTATGCAAACACAAAGCCTGTCATAGCCATGGATCCGAGATTGCAGATATTGTTGAAGACGGATGCGGAATCTCCCTCTGCTGCGCCGAGGCAATAAAGGAGCGGCAGAAAATGGTCCGGCGTCGGAACGGCATACCTTGCGTCAGGGAGCTTTGCGTAATCGATGACGGTCCGGTTATCACCGCTGATGACTGCGTCCGTTATCTGCTGATTGAAGCGGAGCGTCATCGGGGTGCCGCCTTCATTGTCCCACTCCACCTGCCGCAGGTTGTGGACGACATTTCCACTTCCGACGATCAGATAGCCCTGATCGCGGAGAGGAGTGAGTTTTTTCCCGAGTTCATAGCTTTCTGCCGGAGTCAGGCGGCCGTTCACGGAGAGCTGCACGACCGGGATATCAGCGTCGGGGAACATGTGCACGAAAACCGTCCATGTGCCGTGATCGATGCCCCAGGAATTGTCCACGGAAACCGTTCCGCCGAGCAGGGAGAGGACCGCATCGGTGAGCTCAGCATTTCCGCTGACCGGGTACTTTACCTCATACAGCTCCTTCGGAAATCCGTACATATCGTAGACCTGCCGCGGCTTCTCGTCGCTCTGGACGAAGGTGCCATCTGTATACCAGTGCGCGGAAATGGCGAGGATTGCCTTCGGCTTTCCGTAGGTCTGAATCACGGACCTGCCGGTTTTTGCCATTCCTTCTGTTACGTCGTTGTGCTCAAGAGCCACCATCGGGCTGCCATGGCCGGAAAAAATAACGGGCATTCTGAGATTTTTCATAGGGCATCTCCTTTCGATTCTATACAGGAACTGTACAGATGGGTGATAAACCTGCCTCAAAACAGATGAGAGTAAACGATGAGGTCTGGCAGGCCGGATAATGTTCTCCCGCAGCTAGGAACGCGAGGCGTTTCAAGTATGGGTATTGAATAGTTATCCTAATCTTAGCATATGGCAAGCACTCGTCAATTACGATCTTTTTGGATACCAGGTCGTTTTCAGGAGACTGTCTTTATACCTGCGGCGTATGCAGCAGGGATGGCAGGACTTCGTTCTACAAAGGAATTGCGAACTAACTGATGAGAGTATATGATTATAATTCATAAGTAGATCACAGCTCCGGCAGTTGATGCAAGGGAGTCGGAATGATCCGGTAAAGTGTCGGGAACGGGAATCGTATGAAGAAGGTTGATTTTGAGAACGGGCAGATCACAAGGAATATATTGCAGACGGCGCTGCCGATGCTGATCGCGCAGGTCCTGAATCTCCTGTACAGCATTGTGGACCGAATCTATATCGGGCGGATCCCGGGATCGGGCACGGAGGCGCTCGGCGCCGTCGGACTGTGTTTTCCGATTATTATTATCATTACCGGCATCACAAATATGTTCGGTCTGGGCGGTTCTCCGCTCTTTTCCATGGCACTCGGCCGTGGAGACAGACGAAGAGCGTCCGCCATTCAGAACACGTCATTCCGGCTTCTGATTCTGTCCGGTGCGGTTCTCACAATCGTCGGCGAGCTTTTCGGCCGCGGGCTTCTTCTGCTCTTCGGCGCAACAGAAAATGAAATTCCTGTCAGCCTTTCCTACCTCCGGATCTATCTTCTCGGCACGGTGTTTCTGATGGTTTCGACGGGCATGAACTCATTTATCAATTCGCAGGGATATGCGGGAATCGGCATGTATTCGGTGATGATCGGCGCGGTCACGAACCTGATTCTGGATCCGGTCTTTATCTTCGGGCTCGGCATGGGTGTCCGTGGGGCGGCCGCTGCGACTGTGATCTCACAGGCTCTTTCATTTCTGTATGTGATGCACTTTCTGCGAAGCGCGAAAAATAAACACCCGGTCTCGTTTGCGTTTCATTTTCCGCATGCAGGTGAAATTATAGGGCTCGGCACGGCGCCGTTTATCATGCAGTTCACGAATTCACTCGTACAGATCGCGTGCAATCAGGTCCTGATGGCGTACGGCGGGGCACTATTTGTCTCGATTATGACGATTGTCTCCTCGGTGCGGTCGATTATGGAGACGCCGGCCTTTGCCATCACGGAGGGCACGACGCCGATCCTGAGCTATAATTACGGGGCGGAGCGGCCGGACAACGTGAAGAAGGCGGTCCGTGTCATGATGACGATAGCTGTGCCGTATACAGGTATTGTGTGGCTTCTGATCATGATCTGCCCGGAGTGGTTTATTCGCATTTTCAGCAGTGACCAGACGATCATGGCGGACGCGTCCCACGCTCTGCACCTCTATTTTCTGGCGTTCATTTTCCAGGCGCTTCAGTTCAGTGGGCAGACCGTGTTCAAGGCGCTGAACAAGAAGAAGCATGCAATCTTTTTCAGCATTTTCCGAAAGGTGGTCATGGTCGTTCCGCTCACCTACATCCTGCCGCATATTGCAGGGCTGGGGACGGACGGCGTATTTCTCGCGGAGCCGGTCTCCAATGTGATCGGCGGCATCGCGTGCTTTACCTGCATGCTGGCAACGATCTGGCCGGAGCTGAACCGGATGAAGAAGGAAGGTTCTTGAACTGCATGGCATGCCGCTGCCAGTTATAGCCGCTGAAGGGGTCGATCAGAGGCGTAGATGAGACTCTCCGTGAGAATGATGGGTAAGAAAACGTATGTGAAGAAAGGAAATCGTATGGAAAGAAAACGGAAAAGAAGAACCAGATGGCTGATCATCGGGCTTGTTGCTCTGTCTGCCGCGATTTATGGGATCCAGATTTTTGTGTTCCGTGACCTCCGCACGACGGAGTTCTATATTCTGCAGGACCTGGCCTTTGTGCCGATCAGCTTTGCGATTACATCGGTTGTCGTGGGCGTGATTATGGATGAACATGAAAAGCGGGATGCCGAGCGCAAGACGCGGATGCTGACGAGCGCCTTTTTTACAGGACTCGGGGCCGGGCTCACGGGCGCACTCCTTGGCGTTTCGGAGACAGAGATAGATCCGAAGGAGCTGGCGCTTGGCCGTGAAGATGAATTTCCCGAGATGCGTGACAAGGTCATGAAGGAGCACATCGAGGTCCATATCACTGAGGAAAGCTATACAAAAATGCGCAGCATGATCCTGGGGTGGCAGATTGAGCTGATCACCCTCGCCTCTAATCCTATGCTGCTCGATCAGGAGTGCTTTGCCCAGCTTCTCTGGGGCGTTATGCATTTGACCGACGAATTCCGCCTGCGCGGCGAGTGGAAGGACCTCTCGGAAGGGGACATCAATCATCTCAATTCGGATTTTGAGAAGGTTCTGCGCCTTCTCCTCGTGAATGGCATGACCAATGGCCTCTTCCTCAAGGATACCTTTCCGGAATTCTGGGGGACAGCGGTAGACAGGCTGTGACTGCCTACCGCTGCCTGCAATCGCGTGAACGATCTGGGCATTGGCCAGCCGGGAATTCCCGGCTGCTCCTCTTAAATATCCAGCGCCGCGTGATATCCCCAGTACACGGCGTTCGTGATCGTGGATACCCGGGAGGACGGGATGCGCTTCTAACCCCACCTGATGCAGCGGCGCAGATGAGGCTTGCGAACCGGCGCGTATGGTCAAGAAAAATACCCCGGCACTTGCCGGGGCAGAAAATACAAGAATTCAGGCCTTAGTTCTCAGGGCTCATTACCTCGACTCCGTCCGGAGCCTGGTACGAAAGGCTCATTTCTCCGTCCGGATTAAGTGACCACTCGACATGGACAGTTCCGACCGGCGTGATGACATCGCCCTTTGCGCTCCTCAGAGCACCGGCGTGCGGATGGATGTTCATTTTCCGGAAGCCGGGAGCGGCGGGCGTGACGCCGAGAACCGCGCAGGGCAGCTCGTAGAGCATGAGGGCAGACCACGCATGGCAGTCGGAGCGGCTGTCCGTCCCGTTCTCGACGCAGGTGCTCATGTGCTCGCGGACCATTTTCCTCCAGAGCTCCCAGAGGTCGTCTGTCTTCTCGTACCAGCCGGTCATCTCGAGGGCCCGGAAGAGATAGAACATGTAGGAGACGGATGACTGCGCCATGTCCGGATTTCCGATCGTGACCTCAAGCATCTTTCGTCCCTCCTCTGGCGTGACCAGGCCCGTGAGAACGGCAAATACCTGCGGGTGCACGGAGAAGTCCTTAACGCCCGGGCCGTCCTCAAGGAGCACAGAGGTGTGTCCCTGCGCGTCAGTGTAGGTTCCCATCGCATGCTTCTTCACAGCATCAAGGACGCTGCGGGCGCGCGAGCGGTATTCCTCGGCGACGCCTGTTCTGCCGATAAAGTCGGACATCTCCGCGGCCTTCTCGAGGCCATAGGCGTACAGAAGGCTTTCCATCGTGAGCGCGCCTGTCCCTTTATTTGTCGAGGAAGGAACGCCCATGGTCTGGTTCCACTCATTCGTCCAGTCAATGAAGGACCAGTAGGTGCTTCCGATGAGCGGGCCTCCGATCTTTCCGACCATGCCGTTCTCCGCGATGTGGCGGCCGAAGAATTCCAGCACCTGGTCGATGGCGCCCCAGTTCCGTCTCACGAGCTCGCGGTCCCCGAAGTACATCATGTGGTCATAGACCATCAGGATGTAATAAATGGAAAAGCCGGGGATGACGTTGCTTTTCTGCGTCGGCGCGTCTGAATTCGTGAGACCGTCCGGCCGCTGGGACCTGCGGAACGCCTCGATGGCCTGACGGGCGAGTCTGTCGTCCGCTGAGACAGCGTAGGTGTACAGGATTTCCTCTCTGCCGTCCATTGCGTACTGGAGCTGCTCATAGAACGGGCAGTCCATGTAGGTGTCGTGCATGCAGCGCTTTAACGTCCGGAGGCTGATGTCCCAGATCGGCGCAAAACTCGGATCGGACACGGAGGCAGCGGTTTTCGCCTCGAGCGGATAGCCGGTTTCCGTGTAATCAAAGCGGTCGATGCGGAGCGGGGCTTCATTTGTCTCAATCTTCAGCTGAATATAGCGGAAGGTGCGGAACCAGAAGGGCTCGTAAGTCTCCGGCTGCGTTTCATTTCCATAGCCGGCAGCCGTATAGGACGAGGTGTGGCCGTAGAGACGCCCCCTGACCGAATCCGTCCGGTCGCCCTTGATCGGCATGCCATTCGCGACTCCGTCTTCTGGCGGATAGGCGTAGCACTCCGCGCAGAGCGTTGTGACCTTCGCTCCCTTTCCGCCCTCGAAGGCGTAGTGCAGGAAGCCGCATTCCTCGACATCCGAGGAGATTTCGACGATCTCTGTGGTATGCGCCGGGATCTCGACGAAACCGCCGCCGGCGAGCATGGCCTCCCACTCCGCCTTCACCTGCTCTTTTCCGGCCCGGTCGGCCTGTCTGACTTCCTTGACGCCTGTAAAATGCATGGCCGTGTGTTTCATGTACGGAATCGTTCTTGGCACGAGATTGCCGGGCGCGTCGCTGGTCGGAATGTCGAGAACGCTTCTTGCGAGCGCGTCGTTCCAGCTGCTTTCGTCATAGGAATTCTCCATCCAGCCCGCGTATTTCTCTGTCGCATGGACTTCCTCCTGTGCGTGGATCGGGGCCGGCTGCGATTCCTCATCAAGGACCGTGATCTCTCGGTTCACGGATGCTTTCCAGCCGGATTTTCCATCGAGGCAGGCCGCCCTCTCAAGGCCTTCGATATAGAGGTGCGGGATCGGGCTGCGGAGCAGACTGTCGTTGCTGACCGGCGCGCCGAATGCGAGGTTCGGCTCCGGGTAGCGGAGAACCTCGACGGCCACCGTGTTCTTCCTCGGATGCAGGTAATTTGCAAGGTCCGCTTCATCCACAAACCACTCCTTGAGGTCGAGCGCCTTCTGCGGGCCGTCCTGCACGAAGGCTCCGTTCACATAGAGCTTGTACCTTGAATCCGCGGAAATGCGGATCCGGAAGGGGGCCTTCGCGGCGTCATCTGATATTTCGACTGTCTTTCTGAAATAAACAATTCTTGCCTGGGACTTGTCGTGATCGGTCCAGTCGGGTGTCCAGATCCAGTTTGTCTTCGGTATTGTCATCATTCTTCCTCCGATAATGGATGTTTCGGCCTGCTTAAGAAAGCCGTATCTGCCTGGCACCTCAGACATGACTCGAAAAGCCTCGAGCTTGATTTCCTGGTCGTTCCGTGAGATGCCAAATCATATTCTTCTGCTTACAGTATACACCGCGGGTCTTGGGAGGCATGGCGCGATTTTGCGCTTTATGTTCTTATTTTGGATCTATTCAGTGCCTCTATCAACCGAATGAAATTCAGACGAAGAGCCTGCCAGCCGAACGTTGCGTTGATGAAAAATAAGCCAACGCAAAGTTCTCGTAAATTCTCCGAACCCCCTTGATTCTTTTGGTGCGGCTTCTTATAATGACGTTCTGCGTGGAAAGGTGCCTGCATTTTCAGGTACTTCCTGTCTGCGCAGGGAAGGCTGTTTTGGCGTTCGTATTTTCAGGACGGATGGTATATAGACATAATTTTCTCAGGCAGAAGGAGCACTGGCAGTATGAATCTGGATCTGACGAAGGGAAATCCGATGAAGGTCATCTGGGAGTTTATGATCCCGTTGTTCATCGGCAATATTTTTCAGCAGCTTTACAATATGTGCGACACGATCATCGTCGGCCGCTTTGTCGGCGCGGGGGCACTCGGCGCAGTCGGCTCGACGGGCACGATCATGTTTCTCGTCATCGGGTTTTCGACGGGCCTTACACAGGGGTTCACGGTCCTCACGGCGCAGCGGTGCGGCGCGAAGGATGAGGAGGGCATGAGGGTCTCTGTGGCAAATGCAATTCTCCTCTCGATCATCGTGATTCTCGTCATGACGACGGCCTCGCTCCTTGCGATGCACGAGATTTTAAGGCTTATGAACACGCCGGACGCGATCTTTGCGGACGCGGAGACCTATATCACGATTATCTGTAAGGGCATTGTCTGCTCCGTGGCATTTAATCTGTTCTCGGCGTTCCTTCGGAGTGTCGGCAACAGCAAGGCGCCGCTTGTCTTTCTGGTGATCTCGGCCGTCTTAAATGTCGTGCTCGATCTCTTTTTCATTATTAATCTCCACATGGGCGTGGCGGGAGCGGCGCGCGCGACCGTCCTCTCACAGGGAGTGTCCGCCGCGCTCTGCGTGGTGTTTATCCTGAAGAAGGTGCGGATTCTTGTGCCTCACAGGAGCCAGTGGCGGTTCCACGGGCAGGCAACAAAGGCACAGCTCACAGTCGGCGTGCCGATGGCGCTTGAGTCGGCGATCACGGCATCGGGTACCATGATTATGCAGACTGCCGTGAACAGCTTCGGCGCTGTGGCGGTGGAGGCGTTTTCAGCCAGCAGCAAGATCCAGAGCCTGCTCACGCAGGGCATGTACTCGATGGGCCAGGTCATGGCGAGCTACACGGGACAGAATTACGGCAAGGGCGATGTGGACAGAATCCACAAGGGCGTCAAGGCTGCCGTTCTCTCGATGTGCATTTATTCCGTGGTGGCCGCTGTGCTTGTGATTGCACTCACGCCGACGACGATGCGGCTCTTTTTCGCAAGCCACGAGAATTTCACGGAGCTTCTCAAATGGGCGAAGCCGTACGTATGGTTCTGCGCGGTCTGCTACATCCCGCTGAGCTTTATCTTCATTTTCCGGAGCACGATGCAGGGCTGCGGCTACGGGCTTCTGCCGATGTGCAGCGGAATTACGGAGCTTCTGTGTCGCACGACGACGGCCGGGCTGTCCATGCATTTTCACAACTACCTGCTGGCGGCCTTCTGCGATCCGTCCGCGTGGATCGGCGCCGGAATTTTCACGCTGATCGCCTACAGCTATATTATCCGTCAGGTGGCGAAGCGGTTCGGGAAGCCGCTCCGGAAATGAGGGACTTAGACCGTTTATTGCCGTAATTTTCATTTTGCGATACACTGAAGCTGAAATTCAGAAGGAGGTGGCATAATGGAACATCATCCGTTTTTGTCCTTTGATAATGGGCTTGAAATTACCTATTCCGATATAAAGAAAAAACGCAGTGGTTCTGAATATGTGACGATATACTTCGAGCAGCCGGATGAAACGGGAAGAGATTTCAAATCGGCTCAGTGCAATTTCCCATGCGGAGGATTTACCAATGTAGTAGGGTATACTCCTGAGGAATTAGATCACTTATGGGAACATGTAGCGAAAGCGGGGAATCTTATGTTTTGTATTCACTGGTAATTGGGATTCCACCTCATCCGATATCTGTGTCCGGGAATATAAGCATGTGTGTCATTGTACTCCTCTTCGATTACGAATCCGGCTGCGCGATAGCAGGCAATAGCGCGCCGGTTCCACGTGAGTACCGTAAGGTATAGCGGCTTATCCATAACAAATTCGTTTATGTATGTCCTGATTGCAAGCTCCATTAAGATATGTCCGAGATGTTTCCCGCAGAACTCAGGCTTCATGCCGAGCCCCAGAGAAATGAAACTGCCTTTGTCGCGCAAAATAAAATAAGCAAAGAGTTCATTGCGACGTAAAATAACGAAATGAGAAAGAAGCCGCCTGGCAGGGTCAGTAATATCCCAACCCTGCCGGCGGCATTCATTCCAGTCCGGATAGTTATAGACAGCCAGCCTGCCGGGGTATTTCCAGCTGCAGATCTCTCTGGCATGCTGCTCGCGCATCCAGCAGACAGTATAGTCGCATATCCTTTCTTCAGACATCGGTCTTTACTCGTCCTCTTCCTCAACGCCGTCCGCAGTCTTCAGCTCGCCGGCCTCTTCCTCGTTGAAGTTGTAGTCCTTGTACGGAAGAATTGCATTTAAGACAATTCCGAAGATAGAGGCGAGAGCAAGGCTCGTCAGCGTGATTGAGGTAGATCCGATCGTAAATGTCAGGCCGTCGGAGAAGCCCAACCCGGTTACCAGGATGACAGCCGCCACGATCAGGTTTCTGGAGTTCTTGAAGTCGACGCGGTTCTCGACGACATTCCGGACACCAATGGCAGAAATCATTCCGTAGAGGATGAAGCTGATTCCGCCGATGATTGCCGAAGGCATGGTGCCGATGAGCTCTGCCACCTTGGGGAAGAAGGAGAGAATAATGGCATAGATGGCTGCAAGACGGATGACACGCGGGTCATGCACATGCGAGAGCTCAAGGACGCCTGTGTTCTCACCATACGTCGTGTTTGCCGGTCCGCCGATGAAGCCGGCCAGGGCAGTCGCAAGTCCGTCGCCGAGCAGGGTCCGATTGAGTCCGGGATCTGTGATGAAGTCCTTGCCGCAGGTAGCGGAAATGGCGGAGATATCTCCGATATGCTCCATCATGGTCGCAATTGAGATCGGGGCCATGACAAGGATCGCGGTGGGATCAAATTTGCAGATCTGGAACGGCTGAAAGCTTACAATCGAAGCCTTGGCAATCGCTCCGAACTCGATGATCGAAGAGCCGTCCGCATTTGTCATTCCAAATGCCTGGAAGATAACTGCGCAGATGTAGGAAATGACGACACCCATGAGGATCGGGATGATCTTGAACATCCCCTTTCCCCAGATATTAAAAATGATAACAACAGCGAGGGCGATGAGTGCCAGAGGCCAGTTGGTCTTTGCGTTGCTGATGGCCGAGGGTGCCAGGGAGAGACCGATGCAGATGATGATCGGTCCGGTGACGACCGGGGGCAGGTAGCGCATAACCTTTTTTACGCCGACAAGCTTTATGATCAGGGCCAGAACCAGATAGAGGAGACCGGCGACGACGATACCTCCGCAGGCGTAGGGAAGTTTTTCTCCCATCGTCATGTTTTTATAAATACCGGTCTTGAGGCTTGCAACGGTCGCAAATCCGCCGAGAAAGGCAAATGAAGATCCCAGAAAGGCCGGGACCTTTCCCTTTGTAAGCAGGTGGAAGAGAAGGGTGCCGATTCCCGCGCAGAAGAGGGTGACCTGGATGTTCAGGCCCTCTCCCTTGAAGTAATCGTTGACAAGGATAGGGACAAGGATCGTGGCACCGAACATGGCGAACATATGCTGGAGTCCCAGGACCAGCATCTTGGGTATGCCCAGAGTCCGGGCATCATCAATTGCTTTTACGTCATTCATGACAATCTCCTGTTCTCGATAATTTAGGTAACTATTCAGCACCCCAGACTCGGAACGCTTCGCGTTCCTCGTTGTGGGCGGACAGAGCGGCTTCGCCGCTTGCCCGCCCCTTGGAAAACCTTTGAAACCGTCCGGCGAGCAAGCTCTCCGTCCGGCTTTCATCAGTTTTCCAAGGGGTGCTGAATAATTACAAATTTAGACTACATTCCAAACCTATACTATAATACGGATTGACTGAATTTTACAGAGAGTTTACAGGAAAACGTGCATTTGTTCCGCGCCCGCAATGAGGAATATGAAGTGTTTCGAGCTCCGGGGTGAAGAATCGCTGCGACAGCAAAGAAAAAGGCCGTCAAAAGGAACGGTGAGATCCCGTCCCCTTTGGCGGCGTTTCCTTCATTTTGCAGTTGTATGTGATCTTCAGCAGCCGCTGCCATCAAGCCGGCAGGCAGAGCCCTCTTCCGGTCTTGACTTCAGGCCGACGTCCTCCGGCTTTAACGTCACGGAGCCGTCTTCCTTTACGAAGCAGGGAATTCCGGCGTAGCCGTTTGTCTTTGCGTCGTCAAAGACCGGGCTCGTGTCGCGGAGCCTTAAGAAGGCTTTCAGGTTTTTGACATGAGCGCCGATATCGATGAACTGAAACTGATCGTTGCCGCTGACCTGGGATTCCACGTAGGAGCAGTCCGGGCAGGACGGCATACCGTAAATTGTAATCATAGCAGATCCTCCTTATACAAATGAAATTTCCACAGTGGTCTGCCTGTATGGTAGCACACGGCACCAGGGACAACAAGCCTGTTTTAAATGCCAACGATTATCGTGGCAGAGGCTGAAAATGTCGGACAAGAACCATTCGGCCGGTTGAAGCTGTCTCAGGCGACCTCCAGCATATAGTGGTCCTTGTCAGCCATGGAAAGCTTGAGACCGCACGCGGACAGCATTCCGTCCATGACGTTCCTGCGCAGGCGGTAGTACGGATCGACATTTCCGCCCTGAGATGTCCAGCTGCCGGCGTGAAGCTCCTGTGTCTGCTCCCAGGAAAGAGATGTATCGCTGCTCTCGGTGACGGAGTTGACATGGTCGCAGGGCATTCCATTTACGAAGAAATTTTCAAATGCCTTGTACGCGTCCTCAGGGCCTGTCCCTGCGGGCAGTGCATTTTCCTTGCCGAAGGCAAAGGCCGCATCTGCAAGTGTGTCAAGCCTTGCCTCATCTTGTCCGGCTGCGGCAAGGACGAGGGCAGCATAGCGGCGCTCCGCGTCTGAAATCCGGGCCTGAAGCCAGCCGTGAATGTTCTCCTCGTCGATGACCGTCTCGAGTGCCGGCAGATCACGGACATATTCGGCGGCATCTGAGATCCAGCCCTCTTTGACAGCCAGATCAGCCAGCCGGCGGGTCAGCTCCTCCTGATGACCGATTTTATTGTAAAGCCAGTAGTGGATGGGACCTAAAAACATGCTCATAGTAATTACTCCTTATTTTCGAGATATTGATTGCTTTCGTATTTCATCCAAGTCTAACTGAAGAAAGTGCTTCCGGGTGTTGCGCAGACAACATTCGGGCTGAAATATTACAGGCTTCATGGCGGGAAATGGGACTGTGTTTTTTACAGCCCCAGAATGTCAAGTGCATTTTTTCAGGCACTTCCATGGACTGCGCAGAAGGCAGGCCTCGTTGCGACAAGATATTGCTGATGGAGGCTATATGCCGGAATCTGTGCGCTGCGCATAATTTTTCCGCGCAGATACTGAAAAGTATGTGTATTCGTACCTGGTATCAGAAAAGAACGGTATTGCGAAGAAGACAGTTTCTGTTATAGTGAAAGCATAAGAATCGGGCGGAAGATCGTGGCAGGAGAAACGCAGTTTGGAACAGCGGTTTCCCATGATAAGGGATGGAAAATTCAGACTCCGCGTCCTGCAAGCAGAAAAAGCCCGCATGAAAAAGGAGGACAGACAATGTCAGTGATTGAAGCATTAGCAAAGAGAAGAACCATTTATCAGTTAAATAAGGAGCTTCCGGTCTCCACGGATAAGGTCATCGAGACCGTTAAGGAAGTGACAGAGCTTGTGCCGGACGCGTTCAATATGAAGAGCGCGCGTGCTGTCGTCGTGACAGGCGCAAAGCAGGATGAGCTCTGGGACAGAATTTATGACGCGTTCGGAGGAAAGGTCGCGAGGGAGAAGATTGACGGTTTCAAGGCTGCTGCCGGAACGATTCTTTACTTCTACGATGAAACGGTTGTGAAGGGCCTGCAGGATCAGTTCCCGCTCTACGCAGCGAACTTCCCGGTATGGGCGAATCAGGCAAACGGCATGCTGCAGATCAATATCTGGACGGCACTCCGCGAGCTCGGTGTCGGCGCAAATCTGCAGCACTACAATCCGGTGATCGACGATGCGGTCAAGGCTATGTTTGATCTGCCGGAGAGCTGGAAGCTCATCGCGCAGATGCCGTTCGGCGGCATTGTCGCAGAGCCGGACGCGAAGGAGAAGGAGGACATCTCGAAGAGAGTGCTTGTCTTCGACTGATGCATTTCCGAAATCTGAAGTATGAGAGGAACCGTGCGGGGAGACCTGCGCGGTTCTTTTTTATGCGCGTTTATAGCTTGACAATCTGTCCGTAAAATGATATCAATATGATATCAGATAAATATCTGATCCCGCGCGGATTGGCGATCGGAACCGCTGCGGAGCTCATCTCATTTTCAGATGTCCCGGGAAGGGGACGGAAAGGTGACACTATGAGTGGAAAGATAGGGTCGGAACAGGAACCGATGAAGGAAAAGGTGCTCACGGGTAAGAAGCACGGCATGCTGGCTATGATTCTGACCATCGCAGTGATGGTTCTCTCAATCCTCATGATCGTGGAGAGCACGAAAATCGGAACAGCGGATGAGCCGTTTGTGCCGCTCATCCTCGGAGGCTTTATTCTTCTCGGCGTAAGCTGGATTCCGCTGGCGGGGCTCAAGGTTCTGAAGCCTCAGGAGGCACTGGTTCTCACGCTGTTCGGCGAATATATTGGCACATTAAAAGGCGCAGGCTTTTATTTCGTGAATCCGTTCTGTACGTCGGTCAACCCGGCGGCGAAGACGAGACTCGGTCAGAGCGGCGATGTCGACGATTCGGACCGGAAAGGCCGCATCACGATCATGCAGGGCAGCACGGAGAGCGCGCAGCAGACCAATAAGAAGATCTCGCTCAAAGCCATGACGCTCAGCAACGCGAAGCAGAAGGTCAATGACGTGCTCGGAAATCCGGTTGAAATCAGTGTCGCCGTGATCTGGAGGGTGACGGATACGGCGAAGGCCGTGTTCAACGTCGATAATTATAAGGAATATCTGTCCCTGCAGTGCGATTCCGCTGTCCGCGACATCGTGAAGATCTATCCGTACGACGTCGCGCCGGGTATTGATACGACCGGGGACGGCAAGGCGGATGACGGTTCTCTCCGCGGCTCGACGACGGTTGTCGCCGAGCGGATCCGCGCCATGATCCAGGAGAAGGTGAAGGACGCCGGTCTTGAGATCATCGAGGCGAGAATTACGTATCTGGCGTATGCGCCGGAGATTGCGGCTGTCATGCTCCAGAGACAGCAGGCGTCAGCGGTGATCGACGCGCGGAAGATGATTGTCGACGGCGCGGTCGGCATGGTTGAGATGGCGCTCGACCGTCTGAAGGAGAACGGGACCGTCGAGCTCGACGAGGAGCGCAAGGCCGCGATGGTCTCGAACCTGCTCGTCGTTCTGTGCGGAAACCACGACGCGCAGCCGGTCGTAAATTCAGGAAGCCTGTACTAAATTACTAAATTAGGTTGAAAACAGAACGATCCGCCTGCAGCCAGTGTTTTTGGGAGAGGCTGCAGGCGATCGGGGATCGGGCAGCCACGCCGCTCTGTCCGCCCACAACGAGGAGCGCGAAGCGTTCCGAGTCTGAGGTGCTGAATAATTACAGTTGTATTAGAAAAAGAGGCAATTACATGGCGAAAAAGCAGGTGCCGCTCCGGCTCAGTGAAAAATTGTATAACGAGATTGCCGCGTGGGCGGAGGATGATTTCCGATCCGTGAACGGGCAGATCGAATACCTTCTCACGGAGTGCGTCCGCCAGCGGAAGAAGAACGGAAAATATGTGTCCGAGCACCTGGATGAACCGCCGGAACTTGATATCAAGTAAAGCGTGTCTTAGCCGAAGCCCGTTCAAAGCGCGCGGCTTAGAAATATGAATAGCGAGCGTCTGCGACGGCGCTGCGGATTCTGCCCCGAAAGTAGAGGATGGGGATTTACAATACAGCTGAATCATGGTAGTGTGTTCTACAGCCATCGGAGGGTAATCTGTACGAAAGCGAGATACGGAGAGCTGGACAAGATGGCAGGATGAAATGCCTGCTGTTTTGTCCGGCTCTTTTTTGTATAAGGGCTGCGCGAATTGCAAAGCAATTCGTGGGGTTGTATATCCGGCAGAGCTTTTCGTGTGAGCCTCGATAGAGCGATGGCAAGAATGCTGTGGGGATATGGAAGGAGAAATTTGAAAATGAAAAATGATCACGAGCTGACAGAGGGCAGAATCTACCCTGCCCTGATCCGCTTTGCATTTCCTGTGCTGGGAGCGCTGTTCCTGCAGTCGCTCTACGGCGCAGTCGATCTTCTGGTCGTCGGGCGGTTTTCGACCTCATCGGATGTCGCGGCGGTTTCAAACGGCGCGCAGATCATGACGACACTGACAAATGTCATGGCAAGTCTTGCGATGGGGACGACGATTCTGCTCGGTCACAGAATCGGCCAGAGGGACAGGAAAGGGGCCGGCCGGATTATCGGTGCGTCCATCATGTTCTTTACGATTCTCGGCGCGGCAGCGAGTATTCTTCTCGCGGTATTCGCGCCGGGGCTTGCCCGGATCATGAAGGTGCCGGACGAGGCGATGACAGCGGCGACGGCATATCTGCGCATCTGCGGAGGCGGGATGCTGATTATCACATGGTACAACCTGATCGGAAGCATTTTCCGCGCGGTCGGCGATTCGGTTACGCCGCTCATTGCCGTGAGCTTTGCGTGCGTCGGAAATATCGTGGGTGACCTGCTGCTGGTCGGCGTTTTTCATATGGGCGCAGCCGGCGCAGCGATCGCGACGGTCGCTTCCCAGGCAATTTCCGTCGTGCTGTCGCTCGTGCTTATCTCAAAGAAGCAGCTGCCGTTTGATTTTGCGAAAAATGAAGTCCGCTGGGACGGGAAGCTGACCGGCCACTTGCTCCGGCTCGGCACGCCGATCGCGATTCAGGACTTCCTCGTCAGTGTGTCATTTCTGGTAATTCTTGCAATCGTCAATACGCTCGGTGTCACGGCGTCCGCGGGCGTCGGTGTGGCGGAGAAGGTCTGCGCCTTCATCATGCTGGTGCCGAGCGCGTTCATGCAGTCGATGGCTGCATTTGTCTCGCAGAATTTCGGGGCGGGGCGGATGGACCGCGCAAGGCGAGGGCTTATCTACGCGATCGCGACATCATTTGCGATCGGTGTCGTAATGAGCTTTGTCAGCTTTTTCCATGGAGGTGTGCTCACGGCTCTGTTCAGCCGGGATCCGGCCGTCGTGCAGGCCGGCTGGGACTACTTGAAGGCCTATGCGATTGACTGCCTGCTGACGCCGGTTTTCTTCTGTTTTATCGGATTCTTCAACGGCATCGGGAAGACAAGATTCGTCATGGTGCAGGGCATTATCGGATCGTTTCTCGTCCGGATTCCGGTCTCCTTCTTTATGAGCAGGCAGAGACCGGTGTCGCTGTTCCACATCGGACTTGCGACGCCGGCATCCTCCACGGTGCAGATCATTCTGTGCGTTACATATTTTGTGTGGCTCAGGAGGAGGGGCGCGACGCGCAGGCAGGGCTGAGGAATATCCTGTATCCGGCAGCTTCTTCTGCGCAGCGGCACCGATCCCTGAGCACTGCCTGATTTTGCATTATTCGTTTACTTCAGCCCGATCAGGATCCCTGAGAAGACACCGTAGTAATTCCCGAGCACGTATCCGAGCGTGCCGACCAGAATCGACGGAACGATCAGCTCTCCCCAGCCGCGGGCCACGGCCATCGCGGCGGCTGTCGTCGGCCCGCCGATGTTGGCATTAGAGGCGATCGCAATTTCCTCATTGTTGAAATGAAGAAGCCGGCCGCTGATGAAGCTGAAGAGCATATTCATCGTGACGATCATCAGGCAGAAAATGAGAAGCAGCGGTGCCTTCTTTACAATCAGGCTGATCGATGCGGGTACGCCGATGACCGCGAAGAAAATGTGGATCAGGTATGTTCCGATTTCCTGCGCGCCGTCCAGCTTGCCGACCTTATTCGGGAAGAGCGTGGCGAGCAGCATCGTGATCGTCGTGATGAGAAGGTACTCATTTCCAAGAAGGCCGTTCAGCAGCGTGAGAAGAAAGCCCGACTTCGGGATGACAGCAGACAGATAGTCGGCTGCTGTCGATGAGACCGCAACGATGAAGACAGACAGCGCGAAAATTGCAGCGACGCTCTGCAGAGAGATCTTCTTCGGGCGCCAGTAGGAGGCGGAATCTGATGATTCCGGACCGTGAGCGCTTTGCCCGCATAAAGAAGCAGCTTCGGTAATTTCGGAAGCAGAGCTTTGTTCACAGGCATTTGACCGTATAGAAGGATTTTCTGTTGCTCCCGTTTTCTTCTTTTTCGTGTCCTTGCGCCTGCTCAGATAGAAGGTCCCCTCCGGCACTGCCATCAGAATAAAGAGATAGACGACCATCACGAGATCATCCGCGACGACGGCCGCGGAGACGAGCTCTGAGCTTGCGTGGTAGTTGTCTGCCATGGCCACGAGATTGATTGTGCCGCCGGTGTAGGTGCCGATCATCATCGGGACCGCCTTGGCAAGCCCCGGGATCACGGAGCGCAGGAGCCGGTAAGCCAGAAGCCCGCCCACGATCGTTCCGAGGCCGCCGATCAGGAAGACGATCATGAGACGGCCGGAGCGCCTGCCGATCTTCCGGATATCCGCCTGAAAGAGCAGCATCGGGATCGAGAGCGGCACGATGTAATCCCAGACAAAGTCATAGGTTTTTGCCTCCGTCGGGATGATGTGGAGGTTCGTCAGTAGCATGGATCCGAGCAGTGCCAGCACGCAGCCGGTCATTTTCGCGGCCCAGCGGTAATGCTGCTCGAGATAAATCGCGGCAGCGGCCACGCAGGCGAGAATAGCAAACAGCGCCCAGCTGTTGTCTGCGGAGATCAAAGTGCCGCTCATCCGATTTCGCCCTCCCGGATCATCTGTGCCAGCTCCTTTGCGTAGTAGGTGAGATAGAGGTCCGCGCCGGCCCGGTATGCGCCGATTGCCATCTCTCCGATGATGCGGCGCTCATCGATCCAGCCATTTCGCGCGGCGGCCTTCACCATCGCGTACTCGCCGCTTACCGAGTAGGCTGCGACAGGCACGTCGGAGAGCGCCTTGACGTCAGATACAATATCAAGAAATGACATGGCCGGCTTGACCATCAGGATGTCTGCACCCTCGGCCAGATCGAGCTTTGCCTCTTTTCTCGCCTCGCGGCGGTTGTGGACGTCCATCTGGTAGCCGCGGCGGTCGCCGAATTTCGGGGCAGAACCGGCTGCCTCGCGGAACGGGCCGTAGAATGAGGAGGCGTACTTGACGGCGTAGGACATGATCGGCGTCTCGATATGGCCCGCCTCATCGAGAGCGGCGCGGATTGCGGCGACGCGGCCATCCATCATGTCGGACGGCGCGACCATATCGGCGCCGGCCTCGACCTGTGAGACGGCAATTCTTGC
>Ga0256405_10005550_pt1 | contig 21584 bp, 17 predicted proteins | sample RumenRJG_02DNA_FD_189096 | JGI IMG/M metagenome (GOLD analysis project Ga0256405, IMG submission 189096) | Bovine rumen microbial communities from Lethbridge, Alberta, Canada - RJG_02 | ecosystem: Host-associated > Mammals > Digestive system > Stomach > Rumen | place: Canada: Alberta... | reverse complement strand
TCCCGGGCCGCTAAGGGAGATCCCGTTTCGCTGGCCTACGAGATCCACAACCACGGAGCCGGACGGTGCAGCTGGGACCACACCGCTATGCTGGAGGCGGTCCGGCCCGGCGTATACTGGAATTATCACGCCTTCGGGCGCGTCACCGTGGACGAGACGATGGTGACGCACTGGTCCCCCGACGCCGGAGCCCGCCACTCCTATCTGCTCCCGAAGGCGGACTACGAGGAGATCCGGCAGGTCATCGACGATCTGGTGGACGGAAAGTGACCGCTTCTCCGGCGGCGCGGTTCATACGGACGCCAAAAAGGCAGGGATCATTCCAAGGCTCCCTGCCCTTTGTCATGCCTCCTGGATCTCCGTCACGGAAACCGGCTTCCCTCCGGCTGTACCCGCAGGCTTCTGCCGTCGCTGTAATACACCGACGCGCCGTCCATGGAGGCCGCGGTCTCATCGTTGATGCGGATGACGTTCTCCCCGTGGAGGATCCGGATCTCTTCCCCGCCGATCTCCACCACTGCGTCCTCCACGCAAACGGTCTCCCCCTCCTCCGCCGCGATCTGCCTCCCGACGTCGTATTCCTCCGCCAGAAAGGAAGGCGCCTCCTCATCGTCCGTCCGGATCAGAACGTCGATCCGCCCGATGCGCCTGCTTCGGAGAACCGTTCTGAGGGCGTCCGCGTCCTCCTCGGCCGGATCGATCAGCGCCACCGTTCCGCCGCATACCACAAGGATCGTCTCCGCCCCGTCCGTGTCCGGAAGGGTCACGGAAAGAGGCTCCGCCGTATCCCGTCCGAAGAACAGCTCCGCCGCTCCGAACAGCAGCACGGCCAGCGCCGTCAGCCACAGCGCCTAGGTCTTCCGAAGAGGCTTTCCCATGACGGTCCTCCTTTCGCGGTCCTTTTTTTCCGTTTCCGCACACAGTATACCCCGCCCCGGTTAAATGAAAGTCGGGGGCCGCGTTAAATGTCCGTTAAAATCGGATCCTCCCGGTCCCCGAATCCGTAAATCCCTTAAAAAATGTCCCCGTTTCGCTCAACCATCCGCGGATCCGTTTCAAATAGCCCTTGACAACCCTCTGTTTTTGAGATATAATATCTAATATCAAACGTCGTCTCCCCGTTGTTTTGGTGAGACTGACGGAAAAAACTAATTTTTCGTTTCATTTCAAACCAAAGGAGTACAGCATGAAAAAGATCCTTTCAGCGCTCTTGGCAGCCCTGATGGCGTCCTCCGCGCTCCTGATGTCCGCATGCTCCAACAGCGGCCAGGACGAAAAGGAGACCACCCCCCAGGCCACGAGCAATCCGACGGCCGACGCTCAGGAGGAGGTCAACGAGGAAGAGCTGACCGACCTGGAGCTGAGACAGCAGATCCCCGACGATCTGCCGGAGGAAAAGTACGGCGGCGAGGAATTCCGCGTGGTCACCAACGACGGCGACCAGTACGAAGAGGAGATCTGGGTGGAAGAATCCAACGGCGAAGCCTGCAACGACGCGGTGTACAACCGGAACATCCGCATCGAGGACCGCTTCGACATCAAGATCTTCTGCGAGAGAAACTCCTCTCCCGCCAGCCTGCCCAAGACCCTGTCCCAGGCGGGCACCATGGACTATCACATCGTCGGCCTCTACGACTATCAGTCCTATACGCCCATCAACGCCCAGGCGCTCCTGAACTGGTATGACACGCCCCACGTCAACACCGAAAAGCCCTGGCACAACAAGCTGGCCAACGATGACGCCACGGTCAACCACATCCTCTACACCATCTGCTCCGACCTGGCCACCACGTCCATGACCTATACCCACGCCATCTTCACCAACCTGGATCTGGCTGCGAACTACGGCTACTCCGCCAGCGACCTGTACGGCGTCGTGAACGAGGGCAAGTGGACCATCGACTATGTGTCCGAGATCATCAAGGACATGTACGTTGACGTCAACGGCGACGGCAAGAAGGACATCAACAACGACCAGTTCGGCTTCGGCTATCAGGTCACCAACCCCGCCGACGTGTGGTTCAACGCCTTCGGCGGACACTACACCGGCCGCGACGAGAACGGCAACGTCATCGTCACCTTCATGAGCGACCAGACCGTCTCCGAGCTGGAGAAGCTGCTGCAGTTCCACTACGAGAACCCCGGCTTCGCCAAGCTGACCACCCAGTACGACGAGCAGAAGTGGTTCTTAGACCAGAAGCTGGTGTTCGCCCCCATGCGCTTCTACGCCGCCTTCGCCACCCTGCGCGATATGGACGCCTCCTACACCATGCTGCCCTATCCGAAGTGGAACGAGGAACAGCAGGAGTACTACACCAACGCGGACGACAAGTTCACCGTCTTCGCCCTGCCGACTCCCTCCTATAACGCCATCGATTTCATCGGCGTCATCTACGAGGCTCTCTGCGCCGAATCCTACAAGACCGTTTACCCGGTGTACTACGACGTGGCTCTGAAGGGCAAGTACTCCACCGACGCCGAGACCGCCGACATGGTTGAGCTGATCATGGCGGGCCGTCTCTTCGACTTCTCCTTCCAGTTCGGCGAGAGCGTCTTCCAGAGAATCCCCTACATGTTCCGCGACTGCATCAACGACAACAACGCCAACATCGCCTCCAAGTACAAGAGCATCCAGAAGGCCATGAACAAGGGCATGGAAAAGAACTTCAACAAGGTCTACCATCTGGACGGCTGATCCCGGTCCGACTGAGGCTCCGGATTTATCCGGACGCTGTATGATCCCCGGTTCAAAAGCTCCGCCGCGCTTCTGCAGCGGAGTTTTTTCGCGCCCTTTTCACGCGCTTGACAAACGGCGCGGCGCGTGGTATTCTATACAATGACATCATACCATTCCGATCCGGCAAAGGAGACAGACCATGAGCTTCAAAATCGCCTTCATCGGAGCGGGCAGCGTGGGCTTCACCCGGCGGCTCCTCTCCGACCTTCTCACCGTTCCGGAGTTTCACGACATCGAGGTGTCCTTCATGGACATCAACCCACAGAACCTCGACATGGTGTACCGGCTCTGCCAGCGGGACATCGACGAAAACGGCCTTAACATCAAAATCAAGCCCACCCTGGACCGCAGGGAAGCCTTCCGGGACGCCAAGTACGTCATCAACGCCGTCCGCATCGGCATGCTGGAGGCGTTTGAAAAGGACATCGAGGTGGCGCTCCGCTACGGCGTGGACCAGTGCGTGGGCGATACCCTGGCGGCGGGCGGCATCATGTACGGCCAGCGCGGGATCCCGCAGATCCTGGATTTTTGTAAAGACATCCGCGAGGTGGCCGCGCCCGGGTGCATCCTGCTGTCCTATTCCAACCCCTGCGCCATGATGACCTGGGCGGCCAACAAGTACGGCCACGTGCAGACCGTTGGTCTCTGCCACGGCGTTCAGGGAGGACACGCGCAGATCGCCGGAGCCCTCGGCTACAAGCAGAGCGAGGTGGACATCACCGCCGCCGGTCTGAACCACCAGACCTGGTACATCAGGGTCTCCCACAACGGCGAGGACCTGACGGACAAGATCCTCCCCGCCTACGAGGCCGACGAATGGCTGTCCAAAACCGAAAAGGTCCGCATCGACATGCTGAAGCGCTTCGGCTATTACTCCACCGAATCCAACGGCCATCTTTCCGAATACGTGGCCTGGTACCGCAAGAACCCCGAGGAAATCAACAAATGGCTGGATCACGCGGGCGGCTGGTCCAACGGCGAGACCGGCGGCTATCTCCGGGTCTGCCGGGAGGGACGGAACTGGTTCGAGACCGACTTCCCCAACTGGCTGGCGGCTCCGGCCAACAGATTCGTGCCGGAACAGCGGTCCCAGGAGCACGGCTCCTACATCATCGAGGCGCTGGAGACCGGACGGACCTACCGCGGCCACTTCAACGTCATGAACGAGGGAACCATCACCAACCTGCCCTATGAGTGCGTGGTGGAGGTCCCCGGCTATGTGGACAGAAACGGCATCAGCATCCCGAAAGTGGGAGACCTGCCTCTCGGATGCGCGGCGGTCTGCTCCCAGTCCTCCTGGGTCCAGCGGCTGTCCGTGGAGGCGGCTGTGGCGGGCGACCGGAAGCTGCTCGTTCAGGCCATGATGATGGATCCTCTGACGGGAGCTCTGCTGACCACCCCCGAGATCGACCAGATGGTGGACGAATACCTGATCGAGGAGGCCGAATGGCTGCCCCAGTACGCGGAGGAGATCGAGCGGGCAAAGCTCCGCATGGAAGAGCGCAAGGCGAACGGCACCTTCATCACGAAGCACCGGAACGACGCCGGAGCCGCGAAGATCCACGAGAAGACCGTGGAGGAGATGCAGGCCGAGGCGGACGAGCGACGGAAGCTGGCCGCGAAAACCGACAAGACCCACTGAAGCAGTTCCGCGGGACGAAAGGAGGTCCTCACCATGGAAAAAACGCTGTGCCTTCTGCTGGCTCTGACCCTGACCGCAGCCGCCCTCTCCGCCTGCTCCGGGGACGACGGCGCGCCGCAGACCTCCGACGACATCACGCCCGCCGTATCCGAGACCCCGGCGGAGGTCCCGGCTGAAACGGAGGCTCCCGTCCTTCGCTCGGCCGATCTTCTCCCGGCGGCGGACTATGGCGGAGCGGATTACCGGATCCTCGGGCGGGAGTACGCCAAGCTCGGGAACCTGCCCTCCATGGAGTTCGCCGTGGATGAGCTGAACGGAGAGATCATCAACGACACCGTCTATCAGCGCAACCGCACCGTGGAGGACAACTTCAACGTGTCCATCACCGCGGAAACGGGCGCCGCGGCCTCCCTGATTCCCACGTCGGTGGCCGCCGGGGACGGGACCTGGGATCTGGCCTGGGCCCACGTCAACGACATGGCGACCCTCTCCCTGGGAGGGAACCTGGCCAATTATTACGACGTGCCCCACATCGACCTGTCCGGCCAATGGTGGAATCAGCTGGCCGTGGAGTCCCTGACCTATGGCGGGAAATGCTTCCTGCAGATGAACTACATCCCCTTCACCGGCGTCATGCTGTCCCACGCGCTGTTCTACAACATGGCGATTCTGGACCGGTACGAGCTGACCTCCCCCACGGTGTACGTGAACGAGAACCGCTGGACCTTCGACGAATTCCGCTCCATGGCCGAGTCCGTCCATACGGATGAAAACGGGGACGGCGCGCAGGACGAGGGAGATCTCTACGGCCTGCTGTCCTCCCACGGCACCTCCGGCCAGGCCATGTCCATCGCCATGGGCGTCCGGCCCATTGAGATCTCCCCCGACGGAGAGATCGGACTCACCATCGTCAGCGACCGGAGCCAGTCCGTTCTGGAGGCCCTGGTGTCCCTGACCCACTCCCCGTCCTCCTGGCTCATCACCGATTATTCGAAGGAAAACGATCTGGCGAAGATGTTCGTGAACGGCCGCGGGCTCTTCTACTCCGGATTTCTGACGGACGCCTACCAGTTCTTCCGCGATATGGAGGAGGACTACGGCCTGTCGGTCTTCCCCAAGTGGGAGGCCTCCGACGAGCGGTACATCACCACCGTCACGGGCGGCACGGGACTTCTTGGCATCCCGAAGGTCACCGCCGACATGGACCGCACCGGGCAGATCACCGAGGCGCTGGCCATCGAGAGCTGCTACGACATCTACCCCGCCGTGTTCGAGACGGTCATCAGCGGCAAGCTCCTGCGGGATCCGGATTCCCAGCGCATGTTCCGCCTGCTCATGGACGGTCTGGAGGTCAGCTTCGCCCGCACCTACAAGTACGCGGCCTACACCGACCTCTTCGCCGAGCTCACAGCCTCCGGCTCCACGGACCTGGCATCCGCCGCCGCGAAGCAGGAGAAGGCCGCCCGCAAGCACTACGAAAAGGTCCTGGCCTCCTTCGACAACGCCGGCTGATCCGGTTCCCATAACCATAAAGGTCCTGCCATGCTCATACGCGGCGGGACCTTTTTCCGTGCCGGAACAACAGGGGAGCGGCCGTCCGGGTCCGACAGTCCCTCAAGGGGTCCGTCCGGGTCCGGTGCGGCCGCTCCGTTTTTTATGACATCCTGATCCATCCGCGCTCATTCCGCCGAGGGCTCCGGATTCTGCACGGTCTTCTGGCCGTAGGGGAACTCCTTCCCGCAGTTGACGCAGACCTTGCCCAGAATAGGATTCTCCGCGCCGCACCAGGGGCAGTCACGTTTCTGTTCGCGGCCGCACTTGGGGCAGAACCGCTGGGTGTACAGGATGTTCTCCCGACAGAAGGGACAGACCACCGTCATCTGACGGACCGCCGTGTCCTCCGCGTGACTCTTTTCGACGGAGCGGACCGACAGGATGTTGTACGCCGCCGAGCCGATCAGCCCCACCGCCGCGATCAGGAGCGCGGTCAGCGAAATCATCCAGCCGTAACGGAAGGTAATGGTCAGCGGGTAGTCCTGGTATTCGCCCAGGTATACGTCGGCGAACGTGGTCCGGAACAGGATCAGCATGGCCGCGCCGATGAGGGCGAACACGGCACCCACGACGGGCTGAACCTTCTCGTAGTCCTTAAAGGACAGGATCAGGGCGATCAGTCCTCCCACGGCCGCCGCGATCAGGAACGGATTCACCGCCTCACTGTCGGGCGCTTCGCCGGTCGATCCCTCCTCGGAGCTGAACACGATCCCGGTCATCATCTCCACGCCCTTGTAGGTGGCGATCTCCTCGTTCTGGCAGGAAACCGTCACAAAGGGGAAAACGAACGCGATCAGGGCCAGCAGAATGCAGAGCTTCGTCACAACAGATACTGCTTTCATACGTCCTCCGTTATACGCGGCGGTGATTTTGGAACCGGCATCCGGCGCCGCTGTTCCGTCTGCCTGTGTTTTGAGCGGACCGGGTCCGTCCCGATCCGTTGAACACAGTATAGCATATCACGAACCTTTTGTAAAGCCTCTTTTGTTTATTCACACATATAATCGTTCCCTGCCGATCCGCTTCCGGGACGGCGGGAATCAAAACAGCGCGCTCTTCCCTTCCGCGGTTCCGTCTCCGCATGGGAACAGCGCGCTCTCAGCCGTTCGGGATTCCTATTGTGTCAGATCGTCTTCACCGGCGCGGCCAGACGCTCCGCGTTCCCGTGGAAGAAGGCATCCAGGATTTCCGGAGCAAGGCCCAGTCCTTCGATGAAGGGCGCCAGCTCGTCGTCGAAGTAGTCCCGGGCGTAGACGAACCGGTCCGGATGGGCCTCCATGAGCCGCTTCGTGCAGGCGGGATCCCGTTTCAGAGCGTTCAGGCAGGAGCCCGCCGAGCAGTCGCAGTAGAGATTGGGATACCGGTCCAGCAGTTCCTCGATCCGTCCTCCCGGCAGGACCGGACCCCGGGGATAGGCCTCCGTCAGACCCCGGTCGTCCCCGGAGATGTGGCACCAGAAGCCGGGCGCGTGACCGAGGAAATTGGTCTCCGGGCAGAGCCTCAGCACCCGCTCCAGCGTGTCGATGTCCCCGCCGTACCACCAGTGCCGCCTCGGGAATTCCGCTCCCGTGGACTGGGCCAGCGGATAGTCGAAGTGCATGGTCACGGGCAGGCCCTCCTCCCCGCAGTACCGGTAGAAATCGATGGCGTCCGGATTGTCGTACATCATCCGCAGCTTCAGCTCCCCGCAGACCTGCACCCCGTAGGTCCGGACCGCGGCCCGCATCTTCTGAATGGCGTCCGGCCTGCGCGGATCGGGGCAGTACCCCAGAATGAACCGCTCCGGGGCTCTCTCCTTGTAGGACCAGCACAGGCGGAGCGGCGCGGGATAGTCCCGGTCCCCCATGGCGGTGGCGAAGGCCCATATGGTGCGGGGATCGTATTCTCCCTCCGGGCATTCCCAGGTGAGGAGCCAGGTCTTCGCAATGCCTTTTTCGTCCATGTCGGCAATATGCCGCTCGAAGCTCCGGCCGTGATAGTCCGGATGGTTGTGGGCGTCGATCTTCATCCCGTCCTCCTTTTTTCTGTTCCCGTCGAAGGCGCATCCGCCCCGTCGGCACTTTCTCCCATCCTCGGGCAAGCCTTTCCTACAGGATGTGCCCGGCGAAATACAGCTGTCCGGGGATGGAGCGGACGTATTCCTCCACCGGCCCGCAGAACAGCACCGTGTCCGACATGTGCAGCACCGTCCCGTCCACCGCCTCCGGATCCGCCATCACCACGGCGCACCCGTCCTCCTCCCGGATCCGGGCGATCTCCGCGAACAGATCGTCCCGCGCGGCGGCGTCCAGCCCCTTCAGCGGCTCGTCCAGCAGAAGGAGCCTCTTCCGCCCGCAGAGAGCCCGGGCCAGAAACACCCGCTGTCTCTGCCCGCCGGAGAGCTCCCCGACCCGCCGCTTCTCCAGATCCGCGATCCCGAGGCGCTCCAGCTGCTCCGTCACCATGGCCCTCTCGGCGCGTCCCACGAACAGGTGCTTCATCTGCCCGAGACATCCCGCCAGCACCGTGTCCCGGACCGTGGCGGCTCCCCGGACCTCGCTCTCCTGGGGCATGCATCCGATCTCCTCCCGCCGCAGTCCGTTTTCCCGGATCACCGCGCCCTCCATGGGCTCCAGCGCGCCCAGCATGGTGGCGATCAGCGCGCTTTTCCCCGAGCCGACGGGGCCCACCAGCGAGACGTACTCCCCCGCGTGGACCGTCAGTCCGATCCCGCGGCACAGCACGGCCTCCCCGTATCCCACGGCGAGATCCCGGCAGGTGAGAATGGCGTTGTCCGGCGCGGCGCTGTTCATAGGGCGTGTTCCTCCTTCACCGCCCTGCTTTCCCGGACGGTTTTCGTCATTATAGCACAATCCCCGCCGAAAGTACAGGGAATCCGGGAAATTCCCGTCCCGCGGAGGTCAGAACGCCTGAGAAACGCGCCTCCCCGCCCGGATTTTTCGCCGATTCGCCAAAACGGACCGAAATTCGTCCTCCCTGCTTGCAATCCGGTCCCGCCTGCGCTATAATAAATGAAAACCGTTTCAGCGCGCCTGCGTGAGGAGGAGCCTATGCCGAACGTATCGGAGTATTTCGGCACTCTCGTTTTCAACGATTCCGTCATGAAAGCCCGTCTGCCCCGCGATACCTACCGGTCCCTGAAGAAGACCATGGACGAGGGCACCGGACTGGATCCCGCCCTGGCCGACGTGGTGGCCAACGCCATGAAGGACTGGGCCATCGAAAAGGGATGCACCCATTTCACTCACTGGTTCCAGCCCCTCTCCGGCGTCACGGCGGAAAAGCACGACAGCTTCATCTCCCCTGCCGGAGACGGCAAGATCATCATGGAGTTTTCCGGCAAGGAGCTGGTGCGCGGCGAACCGGACGCCTCCTCCTTCCCCTCGGGCGGGCTGCGCGCCACCTTCGAGGCCCGGGGCTATACCGCCTGGGACCCCACCGCCTACGCCTTCATCAAGGACCGGACCCTCTGCATCCCCACGGCGTTCTGCTCCTACGGCGGCCACGCCCTGGACATGAAGACGCCCCTGCTCCGTTCCATGGACGCCCTGAACACCCAGGCCATGCGGATCCTGCGGCTGTTCGATCCCAGAACGCCCGTCACCCGGGTCCACACCTACGTTGGCCCCGAGCAGGAGTATTTCCTGGTCCCCAAGAAGCTCTACGAACAGCGGCGGGACCTGATCTTCACCGGGCGGACCCTCTTCGGCGCGCGTCCTCCCAAGGGGCAGGAGCTGGACGATCACTATTTCGGCACCCTGAAGCCCCAGGTGGACGCCTTCATGAAGGAGCTGGACGAGGAGCTCTGGAAGCTGGGCATCCTGGCGAAGACCGAGCACAACGAGGCCGCCCCCGCCCAGCATGAGCTGGCTCCCGTCTACTGCCGCACCGGCATGGCCGCGGACCACAACCAGCTCACCATGGAGATGATGCAGAAGATCGCCAAGCGGCACGATCTGGTCTGCCTGCTCCACGAGAAGCCGTTCATGGGCGTCAACGGCTCCGGCAAGCACAACAACTGGTCCCTCGGCACCGGCGACGGAGCGAACCTGCTGACCCCCGGCGATACCCCCGCGGAAAACGCCCAGTTCCTGCTCTTCCTCTGCGCCGTCATCAAGGCCGTGGACGAATATCAGGACCTGCTCCGCATCAGCACCGCCACCGCCGGAAACGACCACCGTCTCGGCGCGGCTGAGGCTCCCCCGGCCGTGGTGTCCATCTTCCTGGGGGACGAGCTGACCGCCATTCTGGACGCGCTGGAGGCCCACAAGACCTACGACCCCAAGGAGAAGATCCGGCTCCAGCTGGGCGTGGACGCGCTCCCCTCCTTCCCCATGGACAACACGGACCGCAACCGCACCTCTCCCTTCGCCTTCACGGGCAACAAATTCGAGTTCCGCATGGTGGGCTCCTCCCAGTCCATCGCCGACTGCAACACCGCCCTGAACACCGCCGTGGCCGAGGCGCTCCGGGTATTCGCGGACAGGCTGGAGGCCGCCGACGATTTCACCTACATGCTGAACCACCTGATCCGCAAGACCGTCCGGGAGCACCGCCGCATCATCTTCAACGGCAACGGCTACGACGAGGCCTGGATCCGGGAGGCCGTGGAGGAGCGGGGACTATCCAATCTCGCCTCCACCCCCGAAGCCCTGCCCCATTTCCTGGACGAGAAAAACATCCGCCTCTTCACCTCCCACGGGGTGTTCACCGAGGTGGAAATGCGCTCGCGGTACGAGATCGCCCTGGAGAACTACGCCAAGACCGTCCGCATCGAGGCCAACACCATGGCGGACATGGCGAAGAAGGAGATTCTCCCGGCCATAGCCGCCTGCTCGAGGGATCTGGCCGAAACCGCCCTGGCGCTCCGGTCCCTGTCCCCGGACTGCGGCGGAGCGGAGGGAGAGCTGGCGGTGCGCCTGTCGAACCTCTACCGGGACATCACCGATAAAACGAAGGAGCTGGAGGCCGCCGTGACCTCCCTCTCGGCCCTGCCGGACGCCAAGGCCCAGGCGGACGCCGCCCGGTTCATCGTGACCCACACCATGGCCCAGCTGCGCGCCTTCTGCGACGAGGCCGAATCCCTCACCGCCGAAAAATACTGGCCCTATCCCACCTACGCCGCGCTCCTGTTCGGCGTGGAGTGAACCGGATCCCGCCGGATACAAAAAACACCGGATTCTCCCGCAAGGGTCCGGTGTTTTTATCGTTCGTCCTATTTTCCGTCCTTCTCTTCCATCCTGAGAATCGCTTTCCGCGCGGCTCCCGCCGTGTACGCTCCCGCGTAGGAGGACAGAGCGGCGGCGAGGGCTCCCACGTCGATGCTGTCCGTCAGGGATTCCCCCACGAAGGACCGCGTCACGATCTTCGCGGCAAACCAGACCAGAGCCGCGGTGCCCGACAGGATCATGATCCATTTGGCCGCCGGGAGCGCTCTCCCGATGGGCCGCATTTCCTCCTCGTATGCCGGTTCCGTCTCACTGTCCGCACGCGCGGGAACGGATGCGGTAACGGGCTTCGCCTGAGGACCGGGCAGATTCTGTGCGGTGATGCGCTCTGCCTTGTCCTTTCCCGCGGACTTCTCCCTGCCTTTGCCGGTGCTCTCGGAGGAGGACGCCGCACCGAAGGCCGCCGCCGTACTGGAATCGGCCCGGGCCTCTTCCGCCGCCTCCCGCTTCCGGTCGTGGAGCTGGCAGATGCGGTAGAGATACTCCATCCCGCTGTCGGTCATCCCGGCGCTCCGGAGATTCTGTTCGTTGGATAACAGACGCTTCACCGCCGGCGTCTCCGAGCCCTCCATAAACTTGATGAAGGGCAGGATCACCCGCTTGCAGTCTTCACAGAGCCTCGTCTTATCCTCGTCGGGGATCTCCCGTCCGCAGTTCGCACAGCGCGCCATAGGGCCACCTCTTTCGCCGTTTCCTTAATAGTATATTATACCAGATTTTCCAGCGGTCCGCAAGAGGTTGACGGACAGTTTTCGCCGCGTCCAGCCAAAAAACAGGCCCGAAAACGCGCTTTTTCAGTGAGTTTCTGCCGCCTGATCCCGATATGGCTCCGTTTTTTCGCCGGGACGCCTCCGGATCAGTCCCGTCCGAACAGCCGCGACAGGTTCTCCGCCCGGATGATCTCCTCCTCCTCGAAGGTCAGGATGTCCCGGCACAGCTCCTCCGCCTCCTCCGAGCATCCCCGGATCCTCAGCTCCTCGAGCTTGTCCTGCAGCTGCTCCGCGCCTGTCCGGGTCCCCTTGGCGATCATGTCGCAAATGTTCTTCTCCGAGGGATCGAGGATCCGGTTCATGAGGATCCCTCCCTTTGCCGCCGCCTTTTTCAGAAGATTCGCCTGCTTCGGCTCCTCGGTCCGCATCCGCATGAGCTTCTCCGTCTGCCGGGTGAAATCCGCGTACTGCTCCAGCTGGCCCGTGACGCTGGCCATGAGCTGTTCCGCCCGGATCCCGGGAACCACCATGGCCAGGCTCTCGGCTCCCATGGTCACGTTCCGGTGCATCTCCGCCAGAAGCTCCCCCGTGGCGTCCCCGGCTCTGCGGTCCGTTCCTGTGTTTCCGTTCATGTTCGTTCTCCTTCCGCATCGTGTGAAGCGCTTCGGAACAAGCATAACCTGAAAAGGCGCAGTTCATGCACAAACGCCCCGCGGCAAATTCCGGAGAATGACCGCGGAGCGAATGAAGTATGGATTTATTCCTTTCCGAACCGGAAGATCCTTTTCAAAAACGGCACGCACAGCCGCGGACTTTTCCAGATGACGACCTTCAGGAGAATCTCCCCCTTTTTCAAAGCTCTTTCACGCCAGTGTATGCGCGCCCGGCTCCGGCTGTGAAAAGGGCTTTCTCCGGCTCCGGATCAGCAGAACGGTCCCTTTCACCCGGATCACGGCCCTCTCCGCCGTCACCTCGTTGGACACCGCATAGGAGGGATTGTCCCATCCCAGCGTCACGGGCTCGGGCAGAGGATACCGGCATCCCTCCGCCGTGACGGAGCATTCCTCTCCCGCGGCAAAGCCCAGCGCGAACAGGGAGAAATACCATCCGTCCCCCGGTCCTCCGTCCCCTCCCGGGATCTCGTCCCGGGGAATCACCGCCTCCTCGTCCCGCAGGACCCGGAATTCGTTCCGCCCGTCCGTGAGAAAGGCGTCGATCCCGCGGTTCTTCAGGCTCCACAGCCAGAGGATGTTGGCGAGATAGTGATCCGCCCGTCCTCCCGTGCCTCCCACAAGGATGAGACGCCGGTACCCCCGCTCTATGGCGGTCCCGCAGGCCAGCACCGTGTCGGTCACGTCCTTTTCCGCCGGGACCCGAAGGATCTCGGGCGCGTCCTCACCGACGGGAAGCGCCCCCGTGTAGGAATCGAAATCCCCCACGATCAGCTCCGGCTCAAGCCCCAGCCGCTCCGCAGTCTCAAGCCCGCTGTCCGCCGCGACGACGTATCCGCTCCGGACCATGGCCATGAACGCACCGGACGCCGCCAGAGCCTCCGTGTCGCAGTCTCCGCCCGTGACGATCACCGCCGGCCTCAGTCCGCGTTCTGTCTTCTCTTCCATTCCGGCACCTTCCTCTGCTCCTCGTAGATCCGCACGTAGCTGTCGTGGCGGCTCGCGGCGATCCCTCCGTCCTTCATCTTCGCCAGCACCGCGCATCCCTCCTCCCGGAGATGGGTGCATTTGGTGTACCGGCACTTCCCGAGGCAGTCGTCGAATTCCCGGAAGGAGGACGCCAGCTCCCCGTAGGGGAAGAAATCGAACCGGGTAAAATCCAGCATGGAGAACCCAGGGGTGTCCGCCAGCCAGAAGATCCCGCCGTCCTCCCGCTCCGGAGCCATCCGCACCGGATACAGCTCCACGTGGCGGGTGGTGTGCCGTCCGCGCTCGATCTTGCGGCTCACGGCTCCCGTCGCCAGCTTCAGATCCGGGAACAGCGCCGTCATGAGGGTGGACTTTCCCGCCCCGGACACCCCGGCGAAGGCGCCGCTCACGTGGGATCCGTCCGGACTCTTTCGGGAGATCTCCTCCAGATACCGCCTCAGTCCGTCCACGCCGTCCCCGGAGGCCGCCGACAGCAGAAAGACCTCCAGCCCCGCCGTCCGGTAGATTTCCCGGATCTCCTCCGCCCGCCGGGGATCCAGATCCGCCTTGTTCACCACGATGACGCATTCGATGCCGTAGTTCTCCGCGATGACCGTCAGCTTGTCCGCGGTCAGCAGATCCGGCTCCGGAGCCGCGCAGGGGATCACCGCGAAGAGATAGTCCAGATTTGCCACGGGAGGCCGGATCATGAGACTGCGCCGCTCCTCCACCGAGTCGATGACCCAGTCCACGTCCACGCCCCGGTCCTCGTCCTCCCTCTCCATGGCGCTCCGACCGGCCGGTCTGCCCGAGGGCCGATTGGCCGGGGATCCGCTCCTGCGCCGCTCCCGTTTGTCCGGAGTCCGTTCCTCCGCCCCGTCCGACAGCTCGACCCACACGTCGTCCCCCACCGTGGGGGCGGTCTTTTTCTGTCTCAGGATCCCTCTGGCCCGGCACAGGATCTCCGTGTCCGGATCCTCCGCGCACCGCACGCCGTAGAGCCCGCCGACGCCCCGGGTCACGATCCCTCTTCTCTTTCCTTCCGGTCCGCTCATGTGACGCACATCCTCCTGCCGCCCTCCGGCCTGATGAAACGGCACCGCAGCTTTTTCCGCCGCAGTGCCGTGCTTCCGATGCGTATTGCCTGTGTCCGGCGCGGTTCCCGGATGGGATCACTCTCCGCCGCCGCCCACAAAGATCCAGCCGTCCCCGGAGCCCCAGTTGTCCCAGCCGCCCCAGGTGTCCGAGGAATCGTCCCCGCTGTCTCCGCCGTCCTCCGTCCAGACGGATCCGCCGTCCGAGGACCAATCCCCGGAGGAATCGCTCCCCGAGGAATCATCCGAACCGCTGTCCTGACCGCCGATGTCGATCTCCCAGCCGGTCCCGTCGTCGGGAGTCTGTTCTTCGCCGCCGGAGGGCTCCTCCGTCCAGGTGGTACCGCCGTCCGCCGTTCCGCTGTTTCCGCCGCCGGATGCGCCGCTGTCCGCCGTATCCACGGTGCCGGTGCCGCCGTTGTCGGGGGTCCACCATTCGGTTCCGCCGGAGGAGGGCGTGTCCTCCACGATCAGCTTGTCGATGCTCCAGGTGTAGTCGTCCGCCACGGGGATCCGGTTTCCGTCCCCGGTGTAGTACGCGCCGCCGGATACCACCATGTCCACGGTCTCGTATTCCGGCACCTGGCTCCAGGCGTTCACGGTCTGCCGGAGTACGGTTCCGACCGCGCTCCATGATTTCTCATAGGTGACGCGGCCGACGTTGATCCTGTTTTCAAGAGCGAGAATATAGGCCTCCGCCTCGTTCTTCCCGACGAAATCGGGCACCACGGTCTTGGCGGATTCGCTTCCGTGGCTCACGTAGATGGTGACCGTGTCGTTCTGCCGCAGGACGGTGCCGGCCTCGGGCTCCGTGCGGACCACATAGCCGATCTCGTAGACGGAGTTCTCCACGTTCTCGGTCCGCACCCGCAGTCCCAGCTTTCTCAGCTCGTTCTCCACCAGACGGTAGTCCCGGACCGCGTAGTCCGCCAGCACGATGGTCCGCTCTCCCAGGCTCACCGTCAGCCCGATCTCGCACTTCTGCTTGCCGGGAAGCACCTTCCGCACCTCACCGGCCACGGGGTCCTGGCTGACGATATACCCCTTCGGCACATTGTCGTCGTAGGCGTAGGTGACGGAGGAGGAGAACAGCTGGGAATTGCTGAACCACTCCATCAGCTCCTCGCCATACTCCGCCCCCACCAGGTCGTAGACCTCCACCGACTGATATTTGTCAAGGGAGCTGTTCAGCAGGAGATTGGAGAAGATATAATAGGCCGCCACCCCCGCGGTGATCAGGAACGCCAGCGTCACGCCCATGATGATGGGGAACATGGACCGGCTGGTGTGGTGACTCTTCTTCACCACGGTCTGGGTCTTCTGCTTCTGCTTCTTGGCCTTGTTGTCCCGGAAGATGATCTTCGGGTTCTCCCGCAGCTTCAGAAGATGCCCCAGCATGTCCTCCGCGCTCTGGTACCGCTCCTCCGGATCCTTCTCCATGGCCCGGAGAATGATCTGCTCAAGGCCCTGGGGGATGTGGGGATTCACGGACCGGGGCGGCGCGGGCTCGTCGTTGACCTGCATCAGCGCCACGGAAACCGGCGTCTCCGCGGTGAAGGGCAGCTGGCCGGTGGCCATTTCGTACATCATGACGCCCAGGGAGTATAAGTCGCTCCGGCTGTCGATCTTCTGGCCGGACACCTGCTCGGGGCTGATATAGTACACGGTCCCGATGGCCTTGTCCGTCATGGTGACGGTCTCCGCATTGGGCAGCTTGGCGATGCCGAAGTCCATCACCTTGATGACGCCGTTTTTCAGGAGCATGATGTTCTGGGGCTTGATGTCCCGGTGAACGATGCCCTTCTTGTGGGCGTGATCCAGAGCCCGCAGGATCTGGGTGGTGTAGCTGATGATTTCCCGGAGGTTCAATACCTCCCGGTGCTGCATGTAGCTCTTGAGGGTGATGCCCTCCACGAACTCCATGACGATATATTTGATGTTCTCCCGCACGGACACGTCGTAGATGTTGACGATGTTCGGGTGGGACAGCATGGCGACAGCCCGCGATTCGTTGGTGAACCGCTTCACGGACTGCTCGTCGGCCGCTACCTCGTCCTTGAGGATCTTGACGGCCACGGTCCGGCGCATCAACAGGTCCGTCGCCTTGAAGACGATGGCCATGCCGCCGATCCCGATGACCTTTTCGATCCGGTAGCGGTTGTCGAACACCAGTCCGACGTATTTTTCGTATAATTCCATAGGCAGTCTCCCGGTCAGACGGCCAGAATGACAGCCGTGATGTTGTCGGTGCCGCCACGCTCGTTGGCCAGGGCGATCAGGGCCTCCGCGGCGTGCTGGACGGAATCCGGATCGTGGGGCTCCACCTGCGACGTGATGTCCCGGATCTCCTCCGGCTCCACGTGGTTGGTGAGCCCGTCGGAGCAGAGGATCAGCCTGTCCCCGAAGCCCACGGTCAGCTCAAAGAAATCCGCTCCCACGGTGCGCTCGGTTCCCACGGCCCGGGTGATCCGGTTCTTCATGGTGGAGACCTTCGCCTCCTCGGGGGTCATGCGGCCGCAGTCCACCAGATACTGCACCAGAGAGTGGTCCCGGGAGATCTGCTCGATCTGCCCGTTCCGCACCGCGTAAAGACGGGAGTCGCCCACGTTCACGGCGTACACCCGGTCTCCCTCCACGACGCAGCCCACCAGAGTCGTGCCCATGCCGTTCAGGGCCGGTTCGTTCACCGCCATGCGGTAGACCTCCCGGTTGGCCTCCGTCACGCCCACGGACAGCACGTCCAGAATGTCCTCCCCGGACAGTCCGAAGAAGGAGGGATGCTCGGCCTCGCTCCGATCCAGCTGCTCCCGGAACACGTCGACCGCGACGGCGGAGGCCGTATCTCCCCCGTTGGCGCCGCCCATCCCGTCGCAGACAACGGCGAAAAGCACGTCCCCCGCATATCTCCGGATGACGAAATTGTCCTGATTCACGGCGCGTCTTCTGCCGACATCGGTTTTTCCGTAGAACAACATGTGATCACTCCTGGCTCAGCATCAGTTTCTCTGTGGACGGGCGAACATGACGGCCCTCCCTCCGCCGGACCCTCCGGCAGACGGGCATACGGGCACTGTTTTTATTATACGGCAAAGATATAAACAGTTCTTTCAAATAATTTGAATTATTACGCAAACGAATAGGGAATCCGGCCTCTTCTTTTCCGTATCGAACAAATTTCCGCGAGCATCCGGTGCTTCTTTTGTACAATCAGCCTATCGCGGGCTCTTCCTTCTCCGCCAGCCTCTGCAGGCGGAGCTGACCGCAGGACGCGTTGATGTCGGAGCCCAGCCGCCGCCGGATCGTCGCGTTGACGCCCCGCCGTTCCAGCTCTCTGCGAAACTCCTCCGCCCGGCCTCTGTCCGGCGTGGAAAGTCCCGTCTCCGCCACCTCGTTCAACAGGATCAGGTTCACGTGGCAGGGACACCGCATGCCGTTCTTCAGCACCGACGCCAGCCGCCCGGCCTCCTCCCGACCGTCGTTCTTCCCGGCGATCAGCGTGTATTCGAAGGATACCCGCCGTCCGGTCTTTTCGAAATAGGTCCGGCAGGCCTCCAGCAGCGACGCCACGTTGTACCGCCGGTTCACGGGCATCAGGGCGGACCGGGTCTCGTCGTCCGGTGCGTGCAGGGAGACGGACAGCGTCACGGGAAGGCCCTCCCCCGCCAGCTCCAGGATCCTCGGGACCAGCCCGCAGGTGGACAGGGAGATGTGCCTCAGCCCGATCCCCATGCCCCGGGGATCGGACACCAGTCTGAGGAAGCGGATCACGTTGTCATAGTTGTCCAGCGGCTCGCCGATGCCCATCATTACGATGCCGTCCACCCGCTCCCCCGTGTCCCTGGCCGCGGCCGCCGCCTGTCCCAGGATCTCGGAGGCCGTCAGATTCCGCACCCGTCCGTTCAGGGTGGAGGCGCAGAATTTGCATCCCATGGCGCATCCGGCCTGGGAGGACACGCAGAGGGATGTCCCGTGCTCGTACCGCATGAAGACCGACTCCACGCACTCCCCGTCGCACAGGGAGAAGAGGTACTTGATCGTGCCGTCGATCCGGGACACCAGCTTCTTTTCGATGACCGGAAGACGGTATTCTCCCGCCTCCGCCAGCTTTTTCCGGAAGGAGGCCGGCAGATTGGTCATCTCCTCGAGGGGCGCGCCCTTCGCCATCCAGGAAAAGAGCTGTCCCGCCCGGTAAGGCTTCTCCCCCAGGGTGGTGACAAAATCCTCCAGCTCCTCCGGCGTCATGGACATGAAGTCCGCCCGTCCCGTTCCTTCCGTCATGCCTCTCTCCTTGTCATCTTCGCCGCGAAAAATCCGTCCGTCCCGTCCGTGTGGGGGAAGAAGGTCCTCATGCCCCCCGGAAGAAGGGGATCGTCCGCCGGGGCAAATTCCGGATGCTCCTCCAGAAACGCCCGGACCGTGTCCTCGTTCTCCGCCCGGTTCAGGGTGCAGGTGGAGTAAACCAGCACGCCCCCGGGCCTCACGCAGGACGCCGCCCCCGAAAGGATCTCCCGCTGGATCCGGGGCAGAGCCTCCGCCGCCGCGGGATCCTTGTAGCGCAGGTCCGGCTTCTTGGCGATGACGCCGTATCCGGAGCAGGGCGCGTCGCACAGTACCCGGTCCGCCCGGCCGAGCAGCTCGGGATCCGGATTCCTGGCGTCCCGCGCCTCCGCCTTGACGATCGTCAGCCCCAGCCGCTCCGCTCCGCGCCGGATCAGGGACAGCTTGTTCTCATGCAGATCGAAGGCCCGCACCGCTCCCCGGTTCTCCATATCCATCGCCATGGAGAAGGTCTTGCCGCCCGGGCAGGCGCAGAGATCCGCAACGAGCTCCCCGGCAGACGCGCCAACAGCCTTCGAGGCGATCCGGGAGGCCTCGTCCTGCACGAACCACAGCCCCTCCTCGATGCCCCGCCGCGCCTCCTCCGTCAGGGAGGTCAGCTTCACCATGTCCGGCGCGGTCCGGGAGATCTCCCCGCCGATCCGCTCCGCCGCCTCCTCCGCCGTCAGACGAAGGGTGTTGACGCGCAAACCCACCATGGGCTCCCGGTTCAGAGCTTCGAGCAGCTCATCCAGCTCGCCGGACCGGTCAACGGGCTGCGCCGCCAGATCCGCCTCGTACATCCGGATCAGAGCCGCCGGGACGGAGTGCTTCACCTCCAGATACCGGTACCGGTCCGTCCCGGGATCGGGCCATTTCATCTGCTTTCCGGCCCTGAGACAGGCCCTCAGCACCGCGTTCACCAGTCCCGCGCCGGACCGCCTGACCCGCTTCGTCAGCTCCACGGTCTCGGAAACCGCCGCGTGATCTGGCACCCGGTCCATGTAGACCAGCTGATACAGCCCGATCCGGAGCGCGTCCCGCACCTCCCGGTCCAGCTCTTCGGCGGGACGGCTGGCCAGACAGTCGATCCAGTAGTCCAGCGTCAGCCTCCGCTCCGTCACCCCGTATACCAGCCGGGTATAGAGGCCCCGGTCGGCGGGGGACAGCTGCGCTCCCTCCTTTTTCAGCCGCGCGTCGATCTCCATGTTGGCGTACCGGCCGTCCCGCTCCAGCGCAGCCAGGGAACGGAAGGCCATCTCCCGGGGATCGTTCTCCCGGATGTCCCTCTTCTCCGCCATGGTCAGCGCTTCCTCCTGGAATACAGGGACAGGAGCCGCAGCAGGTTCGCCATGGCCGACGCCAGGGCCGCCACGTAGGTGAGAGCCGCCGCCGTCAGCACGCTTTTCGCCGCCTTCAGTCCTTCCTCGGAGAGCCCGGCGGTCTCAAGGGCCTTCACCGCTCTCCGGCTGGCGTTGATCTCCACCGGCAGGGTCAGAAGCTGAAACAGCACGCAGGCCGAGAACAGAATGATCCCCGCCAGCTGCAGAACGCCCACGGACATGACCAGCCCCAGAACAAACAGGGGCCAAGCGGCGTAGGTCCCGATCTTCGTGGCCGGGATCACCGCCGCCCGCAGACGGATGGGCATATAGTCCTGCGCGTACTGGACCGCGTGCCCGGCCTCATGGGCGGCGACTCCCACCGCGGCGGCCGTTCTCGCGTCGTACACGCTCTGGCTGAGCCGGATCACGTTTTCCTTCGGATCGTAGTGGTCCGTCAGCTCGCCCGCAATCCTCGTCACCGTCACCCCGGACACGCCGTTCTGCTCCAGCACCAGCCGGGCCGCGTCCGCTCCGGTCATATTCCGGTCGGAGGGGACCTGTTTGTACTTCGCAAAGGCGGATTTGACCCGGAACTGCGCCCAGAGGGTGAACAGCAGGGCCGGGAGCACGAGGATCAGATAGGAATAATCGACGCCGTAACCGTATCGCATGGGTTCTCCTTATTGTTCCGAATGGCCGGGATCTTCCCCGGGCTTCACGCCCAGCACGTCCCCCGGCGCGATTTTTCTTCCGCGGACAAAGTCTCCGGCAGTCATCCGCTTCTTTCCGGCGGGGATCACCCCCGTGACCGCCACGGCGCCCTCCCCGCATGCCACGAGGATCCGGCCCGCGCCCTTCCCCACGGTCTCCAGCACCGTCCCGGGCAGAGCTCCCTCCGGATTTCCGTCCTCGCAGGGATAGGCCTCCGTCAGCTTCAGCGCGGTGCCGTCCGGCATGACGGTCTCGGCGGAGGGCGAGGGATTCAGGGCCCGGATCTGATTGAACACGACCCGCGCCGTCTTCGAGAAGTCCACCCGCTGATCCTCCGGCGTGATCTTCGCGGCGTAGGTGGATCCCTCCCCGGGCTGGGGCGTCCGGGAAACGGTTCCGTCCGCTATGGCGTCGATCACGTCGCACATGGCCTGCCCCGCCAGCTTCGCCAGCTTTTCCGTCAGGGTCCCGCCGTCGTCCGTGTCCTCGATGGGACAGGGATACCGGGCGATCATGTCCCCCGTGTCCAGCCCCTCGTCCATATACATGGCGGTAATGCCGGTGACGGTCTTCCCGTCCATGATGGCCCGCTCGATGGGCGCCGCTCCCCGCCGCCCCGCCAGAAG
>Ga0256405_10005547_pt1 | contig 21591 bp, 14 predicted proteins | sample RumenRJG_02DNA_FD_189096 | JGI IMG/M metagenome (GOLD analysis project Ga0256405, IMG submission 189096) | Bovine rumen microbial communities from Lethbridge, Alberta, Canada - RJG_02 | ecosystem: Host-associated > Mammals > Digestive system > Stomach > Rumen | place: Canada: Alberta... | reverse complement strand
TAGGCGGGCGGTGATTTGGGTAATCGTTTCAGACCGTCCTTCCGCTCGTCCCTCGGCGCGCCCTTTCTCCAGGCCCTCTTCTCTTCCTTTTTCCAGTCCTTCTTCCCGACCTTTCTCGATGCCGTCGCGCAGGCCGTCCTCATAGTAGGCGGCTGAAATGGCTAATCTGTCGTGCTCGGTCAACATGGCTCGGAGATACTGTTCTTTGGTCTGTTCGGTTACTTCACCCAGCCTGGCCGCTTCCAGCAGTGGCCGGAAACGCGACTTCCAGGCGCCGGGGCTTTGGGCAAAAGTACGTAAATTTCTGATGATAAACAACCACTCCTCGACGGGTCCGCTTGTCAGACAGGGGGACAGGAAAAGGCACAAGGAATAAACGTTTATTTTGAAGTATTCCAAATGAGACGTGCGAATCGCCGAGGCGGCGGATGTCCATGTGTAACGGGTGGAAGGCGTCGGGCGTCGTGATCCCGACATGGCTAATAGATTGATCCCGCTTGCGTCTTGTGCCCGATCATCCTACGCCACGAAATGAAAAATTCACGTCAATTCTTCATCTCGTGGCAGAATGTGTGGCGGGCGCGAACCAGAACGCGTCTAACAAAGGCAGAAAAACGCGCAAACAGACCGCGTCTCAGTACCGGACATAGACCGGACCGAGTAGGCCGGAATCATGCAGGGGACTGCCCGCACGGGGTCCTGCGATGGTCCAGGTCTTCCTTTGTGGCTCCGGTTGGGCGGCATCATAGGCCAGGCGGTTGTACCAGGTCCCGGTGACAGCAATGCGGATGTGGTTTTCTCCCTCTTGCACCAGATCGCTGATTTCCAGGGTATACGGCTCTGTCCAGCGGACGCCGGCGTGCTTTCCGTTCACGGTGACGTCCGCGATCATGTCAACCTTTCCGAGGTCCAGGACGAGGTCTTTTCCGAGCAGATTATTGTCAATCGTGAAGACAGCTTCATACGTGGCCGTCCCGGAAAAAGCCTTCCCTTCCGGGCTGATATCCAGGTCTTTCCAAGGCTTTAACTCCTGCAGGGAGAGGGGTTCGGTCGGGGCGCCCCAGCCGTCCGGGAAACGGAGCGTCCATCCGCTGAGTGCGAGACTCCCGGTTGCCGCCTTTTTGCGGAATGCCTGCTCATGCCCTTGCGGAGCAGAAGATCCGTTTCTGAATACAATGAATCCGCTTTCAGCCTGACGGAGGTTCAAGGCGACTTTTTTCATGCGGCCGAATCCTTTGGTCTTGAGTGATTTGACACTTCCGTCAACAGGATCCCACCACTCGGCCTTTCCCTTTCCTTCGAGGCGGATCGTTCCTTGGAATGCTTCCCCGACCGGAGCGGCGATATAGTACCAGCGGGCTCCGTCAATGCAGTGTTCCGACCAGATGATTTCGGCTCCGCCATCATCGAGATGCGGCTTCAAGCCGAAGGCCTTGAGGGCATCTGCGAGTTCCATGCCGACGGCCAGGCGGCCTTTGCCGAGCCGGTTGATCCGGCCCTCTGCCGCATGCCCCCAAACCGCTTCGACGGCCTGTTCGAACGCCTCCTGCCGGCCTTCTTTGAGCGTTGCCGGGGAAACCGGGGCCCGGGCGATCACGCGGGCGCCTGCGCGGACCAATTCTCCAATCTTTTCAATTGTTTCCGGAAGCATCCGCTCATTCTCAGGGATCCACAAAACCTTGTAAGAGATCCCTTCCGGCGTGACCAGGCAGCCGTCTGCGACCTGCAGGCGGTTCAGCAGGACGTCGGGATTGCAATAATCATATTTGAACCCTTCCGGAAAACGGATTCCGCCGCTCTGGCGCTTCCCGCTGCCCGTGTATTGATGCGGCTTGTGGCCGACCTCGTCTCCCAGGTACCACAGCACGTCCGCGACAGGCCGTCCCCGCTCCAGCAGGTAACTTGTCCGGGCCAGGTAGGTTGTGAAGTATGGCATGTATTTCCACCAGGTTTGCCCCCGCAGGAAGGGTGTCCCGATATTGCGGGCGAAGCTGGTTCCGGGCGGCAGGAACCCGATCTGCGGGTTGTGGGTATAGGTATGGAACACATTGTGTGTCACGCCCTGGGCCATGTTGAAATTGGCGACTTCCTTGAGCATCTGCCAGTGCTCGTCCCAGGTCAGCTGGAAGCTGGTGAAGCTTTCCGATGCCACCCGGGGTTTCCCGTACAGGTGGGCGGCGGAGGCCGTAGGACGGATCGGCTTGAAATCCAGATCCCCGACATAGCCTTCCGAGAACGGTTGCCAGAACTCGCACATCGGGACGTCGGCATATTTGAAGTACTCCATCGGGTCCATCGTGACCACGTCGCTGCCGGCGGTCTCGAACTGGACTTCCATGCCTTTCCCATGGGCGAGATCGGTCATTTTCTTGAAGAAGTTTTCGCAGTACAGGCCATTTACCGTGCGCCTCCAGTCGATGAGGAATCGGCTTGTCTCCTCCTGGCTGTCAAGAACATAACCCATCAGCGCAGGAAGTCTCTCCGCAAGGGAATAACCCGCTGCGTCGCGGAAATCCTTCTCCATCGTCCAGGTCCATGTCTGCGTCTTGCACTCCCAGCTGTCCATCAGCATGCCGTTTGCACGCCCCTCGAGCGGGCCGTCCTGCAGCATTCCGACATAGTTGGCGAATTGGATTTCCGCCCCTTTGGGATCGAATTTGCTGCATTCCCATCCGGTTGCCTCCGGCGGTGCCGGAGAGTTCCGTCTGCCGAAATTCACGTGTCCGATGCGCAGGACGGTCCATTTCCCCTCCGGGAAATTCCCTTCCGGGGCGGTCCAGTCCAGGCTTCCGTCCGGGGCCATCTTGTCCGTGATATCCAGGATGTCGCGGGTCTTGACAAAGGCAAGGGGATTCTGTTCGGTATGCTCCTGGTCCGGCTCTTTGGCAATCAGAGACCATCCGGCCTCGCCCCGCCAGCTGTTTTTCCGGGCACCCGAGTAGAAGCGGACGAACCGGACCTTGGAGGGCCGGGCATTGGTAAGGGTAAACGTATAGCTTTGAGCATCTGTTATTTCATTGCAGGCAAACTCCATATGATTCGGATAACCGTCCTGCCAGTTGCTCATGGGAAGGTCGGCGTCGACAAGGACTTTCTCTCCGGCAGGGGTCGTTGCCGTCAGTTTGACGTGGACGCCCGGATCGTAACAGAAATTATGGGAAAAAGCGCCGACCGGCGGGAGGGACAGGGTGCGGATGACGGTGCCTTCGGGCAGGGTGAACGTCACGGTATTCGTGGATCCTGCTTCAATGGGCAGATCTTTCGGGTTGGTCCCTTCCAGGAGGGATTTCCAGGCGGGGTCGGCCGCCTGGACTGCTTCCGGCCGGAGTGGCATGCCGGTGTCTCCAAGCGGCGTGGGGAAGGCCAGGACTTTGATATCATGGTAATCCCTCCAGTCTTCATTGGAAGGTTGCGGCCGCTCCAGCGGTGCGGCGGCATGTCCACCGGCCGGGATATCGGTCCGGGACCAGACCAGTTCCCGCATGGCGTTTTCCGGCGTGATCCAGGGTCCGCCGGCCATCGACCAGCCGGGGCAGGTCTGGATGGTCAGGCGCAGGCCCAGGCTGTCTGCTTTGCGACCCAGGTAACCGACCATTTCTTCCCATTCCGGGCTCAGGGTGGTCAGTTGGTGGCCGGTAGCCGGCCATGGCCCTCCGAAATACCCGTGAAACCATTGGACACCGGAGATTCCGGCATCTGCAATAGCCTGCAGGTCAGCGTCAATGCCTTCCTTGGAAACGTTCCCGCCGATGAAGTGGAACCAGGTTTCCGGATAGAAAATTTTTGTCGGATTGCGGAATGCCGCTTCGTCATCCGGGCCGAATGGGGCCAGGAGCGCCTGCGAATCCGGCGCGATGGAAACAGGTTGTGCGGAGGCACAGTCGGTGGAAGCGAGCGAGAGGAATCCTGTCAGGAGGAGGATCCCCATCCGCCGGAGGGATACGGAAGCATGCATGATTTTCAAGAATAAAGATAGGGTGAAGATACGAAAAATCAGGGAATAATGGAAAAAGATACCTATCTTTACAAGGATAACCAATCGTTCACTGCAGATCATCATGAAAAGACTTCTCCTCTTGCTTCTGCCGCTTTGTGTCCTGGCCGGTTGTGTCCGGGTGCAAAAAGGGGCTCCTTCCGATGCTGCTTCCCTTCTGGCAGTGCGTTCTTCTCTTTCCTCGATGGCTGCTGCTCCTACCGGCGAAGAGCCCTGGCTCGATCCGGGACTCAACGAGCAGAATCGCTATCCGATGTGTGCTTCCATCCATACGGACGGGGACACGCTGTCGCTTGACGGGACGTGGCGCTTCCTGGGCTGTCCGGATCCGGATCACCGGGTTCCCGGCTTTTCCGATGCCGGCTATGATGACAGCGCGTGGGGGACGATGCCGGTTCCGGGCATGTGGGAGTTGAACGGATTCGGCGACCCGGTCTATATCTGCAATGGTTTCGCCTGGCGCTGGCATTACCAGAACAATCCGCCCTATCCTGCACAGGAGAACAACCATGTCGGGCTGTACCGGCGGACATTTGTCGTGGATCAGATCGCAGCGGACCGGGACTACTTCCTGAGCATCGGCGATGTAACGTCGAATGTCCGGGTCTGGATCAACGGGCGGGAAGTCGGCTACAGCGAAGACAGCCGCCTGGCCGCCGTGTTCGATGTGACGGATTTCATCCAGGCTGGAGAGAACCTCATTGCCCTGGAAGTCATGCGCTGGTGTGACGGAACTTATCTGGAAGATCAGGATATGTGGCGCATGAGCGGCATCGGGCGCAGCGTCGGCCTGCTGTCCCGGCCGAAGGCGCGGCTGGAGGATATTTGCGTAAATGCCGCCATGGACGGTACCCTTTCCCTGACGACGCTGACGACGGTGGGCGTGGGGCAGCTTTCTTTCGTCTTGACGGATCCCGCCGGCCGGAAGGCAGGCTCCTGGAAAGCCAAGGTCGAATCGGGCGAACTGACTGAAACTTATATGGTTAAGCATGTCCGCAAGCCCAAGCTGTGGAGCGCGGAAATCCCGAACTTGTACCGGCTGGAAGTGTCGGTCTTCGACGCCGCCGGGAAGATGACGGAGAAAAATTGGCTGAATGTGGGTTTCCGGACCGTGGAAATCCAGGGGAACCAGATGCTGGTGAACGGCCGCCCCGTCCTCGTGAAAGGGGTGAACCGGCATGAGATGCATCCTACGGGAGGGTATGTCATGACCCGTGCGGAGATGGAAGAAGATCTCAAACAGCTGAAATTACTGAATATCAACTCTGTGCGTACGTCTCACTACCCGGATGATCCGTATTGGTACGAGCTCTGCGACCGGTATGGCATCTACATCATGGACGAGGCGAACGTAGAATCGCACGGCATCGGTTACAGGCCGGACAAGACACTGGCTGCCAAGGAGATGTATAAGCTTGCGCATGTCCAGCGCTTCTCCCGCATGGTGCAGCGGGACCGGAACCACCCTTGCATCATCATGTGGAGTGTCGGCAATGAAGCCGGCAATGGACCCAATCTGGAGGCGGAATACAATTGGGGCAAGCAGTATGATCCGACCCGGCCGGTCATCTACACGCGTCCGGGAGAAGACAAGGCGAGAACGCCCATTTCTTACACCGACATTGATTTCTACAATTATAAATCGCAGGAGTGGACGGAAGAGTTCCTGAAATCCGGAAAGCAGCTCAGCCCGTTCATGTTCAAGGAATACGCCCACGCAATGGGCAATTCGCTCGGCAGTTTCGACCGTTACTGGGACCTGGTCCGCAAGTATGATGGCTTCCAGGGCGGGTACATCTGGGATTTTGCCGACCAGGCCTTGCTGATCGACGGAAAAGTCATGATTGGCGGCGATTTCAATGACTATGATCCCTGGAATGCTTCGCTCCATTGCAACGGCCTGCTTACCACAGACCGCAAGTGGCATCCGCATGCCTGGGAGGCCTTCCACGTGATGCGCAATATCCTTTCCTGGGGTTCGCCCGAGGAAGCGCGGGAAGGAAAAATCCAGGTGTATAACGAGTATTCATTCCGGGATTTGTCGGCCTTCCGCCTGCACTGGGCGATCCAGGTTGACGGAGCATCGGCGCTGGAAGGGGATGTGGACCGTCTCGATATCGCTCCGGGGGATACCTGCCAACTGGCATTGGGCTATGCGGCGGCAGATCTGGAACGGCTTTGCCCGGACATCCAGGAGCATGCGGTCATGCTGAATGTATCGTATTTGCTCAAAGAGGAAGAAGGTCTTTTGCCGGCCGGTACGTGCCTTTCTTATGACCAGATCGTTATCAGCGAGGGTCCTGTGGTGATGTCGCCTGCACAAGGGAAACCGGCGCAGGCCGATTGGAAAATCGTCTTCAATGACCAGGGAGCCCTGTCCCGATGGACCGTTGCGGGTCATGAACTGATAAGCGAGCCGCTCATGCCGTGCTTCGGGCGGCCTGTCGTGGAGAATGATTTCGCAGCCTACCTGCACGAGAAGATGCAGGTGTGGGAGTATCCGGAATTCCGTCCGGAACTCGTGGAGACTTCCGGAGCGTTCCGCAGTGAAGGCACCGGCTATGTCTGTGACGGAACGGGCAAGATGTCTGTCTGCTATGGGCTTCCGTTCGGAGTGAAAGTGATGATGTATTATACGGTTTCGGCGGAGGGGCAGGTTCAGTTGGAGGAAAAACTGGTGGATGCCGGCGGGCTGTCCTCTTGCCCGAACCTCTTCCGCTTCGGCGTGGAACTGGCGATGCCCGGGGCCTATGATACCGTCGATTATTTCGGCCTGGGCCCGTTCGAGACCTATTGCGACCGGGTTGATGCCGCTCTCCAGGGCCACTATACGCAGCGTGTCGGGCAGCAGTATCACTGGGGCTATGTGCGTCCGCAGGAGTCCGGGAACCATGAGAAACTGCGCTACCTGGCTGTCTTGGACGCTTCTGGTTTCGGCCTGACCGCGACTTCAGACAAGCCGTTCAGCGGCTCGGCCCTTCCGGTCTCCCGCTGGGACCTGGACCTGGGCGTGAATGAGCCGGGATCGATCCACAACAAGAAAAAGCCGTTTACTTATCAGGATCATGCCCATTCTTACGAATTGATCGGAAAGGCGTATCTGGACGACCGTGCCCAGGGAACGACCTACCTGCATCTTGACCTGAAGCAGCAGGGGGTTGCCGGTATCGATACATGGGGCTCGCTGCCGCTGGAAGAGTTCCGGCTGCCGGCGAAGGAATACACCTTCTCGCTGACCCTGACGCCCTGGGCCCCGAAATAACCCATGGAACGGCGTACATTCTTGAAACGGCTATCGGGCGGGATCCTGTTGGTTTCCGCCCTGCCGCTATGGAGTCGTTGCAAAGGGGTGCCGCTGCGGTTCGGGATTGTGACCGATTCACATTACGCGGACAGGGATACGCTGACGACCCGGTATTACCGGGACTCCTTCGCGAAAATGCAGGAGGCCGTCGACCGGTTCAACCGGAGCCACTTGGATTTCATCATTGAATTGGGCGATTTGAAAGACAAGGCGCCGGACAATGACCCTGCGGCCGCATTGCAATTTCTGGACAGGATCGAGTCCGTTCTTCAGTCATTCGACGGTCCGGTCTATCATGTCCTGGGAAACCACGACGAGGACTGTATCGGCAAGGAGGACTTCCTCGCGCATGTCACGAACCCCGGGGGATGCAACGGAAAGAAATGGTATGCATTCAGTTGCAAAGGTGTCCGCTGCATCGTCCTGGATGCGAATTTCAATGCGGACCTGTCCGATTACGACCGGGGGAACTTCAACTGGAAGTCCGCCTGGCTGCCGTCGGAGGAGCTGGAGTGGCTGGACCGGGAATTGTCGGCGCATCCCCGGATGCAGACGCTGGTCTTCATCCACCAGTTGCTGGACAGTTTTTCAGACATTCCCTCGTCGGTTTGCGTAAACAATGCGCAGGAGGCCGTGGCGATACTCGAACGGCATCCCCAGGTCCGGGCGGTCTTCCAGGGGCACCATCATGCCGGCCACTACAGCTGGCGTGGCGGGATTCATTATTGGACAATGAAGGGGATGATAGAAAAGGCGTATCCGGAGCACAATAGTTATGCGGTCGTCGAAATGCGCCCGGACGGAAGTCTTTTCATCGAGGGGTTCCATGATTGCCCCAGCGGCAACCTCCCCTGCCTGTAACACAGTATAATTTTCGCTGATTCGAAAGAACACAATTTATTTCAGAGATATGAAAAAAGCACTATTAACCGCAGCGCTGCTGTTTGCAGCCACATGGGCCGGAGCGCAGAAAGTCGGCGAGTCCGTTATCTGGAAGAACATCCTCTCGCATCCGGCCCCGCTTCCGGTTGCCGGGAGAATCGTTCCGGTGCATTCCGATTTATCCGTACCCTCCCGGTGGAGCGTCGGCGTGGAGACGCTGGACCGCGACTTCGCCGATTTCTCCAAATTCCACCAGTTCATCGGCGAAACCGGAGTCGGCTACGGGCGCCTTCAGAGCGGATGGGCGAAGACAGAGAAGAAGAAAGGGAAATACGATTTCGCCTGGCTGGACGAGCATGTCGACGGCCTCCTCGCCCAGGGAGTGCACCCGTGGATGTGCCTGTGCTACGGCAACCCGATCTATTCGGAACACGGTATGGGATTGGGCTCCAAGCTCTTCCCGGACGGCCCGGTCATGGACGGGTGGTTGCGTTATGTCCGTGCCATCGTGACCCGCTACAAAGGGAAAGTGTCCATGTGGGAAATCTGGAACGAGCCGGATAATTCCAGGAATCTCAAGGATTATCCCCTGTATGCCAATCTGTTTGTCCGCACGGCGAAAGTCATCCGCGAGGTGGATCCCCAGGCGAAGATCGCTGCATTTGCCAGCTGCAGTCCGGACCGGAAATTCATCCGTCAGGCCATGGAGCTGATCGCACAGGCGGACGGCGTAAAGTATATTGATTATATTACGGTCCATGCCTACTGGCTTATTTCTGAGACGGTTGTACCGGCCTTGCAGCAGCTCCGGGCGGACATTGACGCATACAATCCCAATATCGAAATTTTGCAGGGCGAGGCCGGCTGCCATGCCCATCTGGAGTACTCGCGTTCCGTCCTGAAAGATGTCGATTGGACGGAAACGAGCCAGGCCAAGTGGGAGTTGCGCCACATGATCAATTTTTTCAGCCAGGGAATTCCGTATTCCGTGTTCACGATGGTGGATTTGCAGTATGACTGGAAACTCCAGTGCATGGGGCTCATCCGCATGGACTTGAAAAAGAATCCGGTGTACAAGCGGCCGAAGTTCCATGTCGTCCAGCATATGGCGAGCGTCCTGACGCCGGACATTGTCCCGGCGGCGGGGGTCTCCGTCAAATATACTGTTCCACGGGACATCCAGTGCTTCGGTCTGGGAAAAGACGGGCGGACGATCGGATGTGCGCTCTGGTTCGGCGGGCAGGTTCCGACGCCGTCTCTGGAACGGACCCTGGTTGACATCAATTTGACCGGGCTGTCGTTGAAAGATCCGGTTTATGTGGACCTGATGACCGGCTATGTCCACGAGTTGTCCGGTTTGATATACCGAGGGTCGAAAGCGGGAAACGGCCTCATTCTGAACGGAATCCCCCTGTGGGACTGCCCCGTGCTGATTCTGGAGCGGTCAGCCTTGGCGTCTTGTCTTGGAACAGAACAAAAGAATAACTAACTTTGATTGCAGATTGCGTGGCGCGGCCATGTTGAAGCCAACGTAAATGGACAGAGAGAACTATCAGATCAAACGCGTAAACGGTCCGGTGCGCATTGACGGCGACCTGACGAAAGCCATGTGGCAGAAGGCGGAAAAATCTCCCCGCTTCGTGGACGCCGTTGGCGGAACACCGGGGCTGTACGACACCCGGGCAGCCCTTTTATGGGACGATGAAGCCTTGTACGTGGGCTTCTGGGCAGAGGAACCGTATCCTGCCGCAACCCTGACAAAGCGGGACAGTCTCCTGTGGGTAGAGAACGACCTGGAAGTGTTTATCGCCGGGGAGGACACCTATTATGAGCTGGAACTGAACGCATTGGGTGTTATCTATGAAGTGTTTTACCTGTGGCGGGACGCCTATCCCCAGTATGATGCTGGCGGGAAGCTGCTTTCCGGGAAAACGTATTTTGCCAAGGACCGGTTCGATATCCTGAAAAACGGCGCTGTCAGTTTCGGCGGCAACTTCGACCGGCAGGATGCCCATTTCTGGACGGGAATCAATCCGCGGGGGCTGCGCTGGGTCTATCGGAACTGGGATTTCCCGTTCTTGGAAGTCGCAGTCCGGGTGGATGGCAAACTGAACGATCCTTCGGTTGTATCGAAGGGGTGGACCGCAGAGCTGAAGTTTCCCTGGCAGGGATTTGCGGACTTGTTCGGCCAGGAGGTCGTCATTCCAAAAGCGGGCGATACGCTGAGATTGTTCCTTGCACGGTACAATCTTTTCCATTTTAACGGCAAACCGGTCAATGCCGGATGGAGCTGGGACCCGATCGGCGTCGCAGACAACCACAACCCGGAACGGTTCGGTACCTTCCAACTCTCTGATAATCAAGTTGAATAGATACAATGATGAAGAAAACAATTGCAACGCTTTTGATGTTGGGCATGGCCGTGGTGGCCGGTGCGCAGAATTTGATGGAATCTTCTTCCTGGAAAAATGTCCGGGCTCATCCGGCTCCTCTTCCGGTCGTCGGGGAAATCGTTCCGGTGCATTCCGCCCTTTCCAGGCCATCCTTCTGGAGCGTCGGCGTGGAAACCCTGGACCGGGACTATGCGGTATTCTCGCGTTTCAAGCAGTATGTCGGAGAGACCGGTGTCGGTTATGGCCGCCTGCAGAGCGGCTGGGCGAAGACAGAGAAGGAAAAAGGGAAATATGATTTTGCCTGGCTGGATGAGCATGTCGACGGGCTGCTGGCCGAGGGCGTCCAGCCGTGGATGTGCCTTGGCTATGCGAATCCGCTCTATGCAAAAAACGGCGAGGGCCTGATCAAAGGCATGATCCTGGACGGGCCGGTCATGGACGGATGGCTGAACTACGTCCGGGCGACGGTCCGTCATTTCAAAGGAAAAATCTCCATGTGGGAGATCTGGAATGAGCCGGACAGTCCCACCAAATCCGACCTTTATCCCATCTATACCAATTTGTTCCTGAAGACGGCAAAGGTCATCCGGGAAGTGGATCCCAAGGCGAAAATCGCCGCGCTGGCCAGTTGGAGCCCGGACCGGGACTTTATCCGCCAGTTCCTGAAACTGGTTGCGGAGGCCAAAGGGCTCAAGTATGTGGATTATATTACCATCCATGCCTACTGGCGTGTTTCCGAGACCGTTCTTCCGGCCATGCAGAAACTGCGCGAAGATGTGGATAAATACAACCCGAACATTGAAATCCTGCAAGGGGAGGCCGGCTGCCCGGCCCATCTGGAGTATGCGCCTTCCGTGCTTTGCAACATCGACTGGACGGAAACCAGCCAGGCCAAATGGGACCTCCGCCACATGATGAATTTCTACAGCATCGGCGTCCCGTATTCTGTCTTCACCATGGTGGACCTTCAGTACGACTGGAAGTTGCAGAGCCTGGGCCTGATTCGGATGGACCTGAAGAAAAAACCGGTTTACAAACGGCCGAAATTCTATATGGTCCAGCATGTTACGAGTGTCATTACGCCGGACATCACGCCGGTGGAGGGGGTCACGGTCAATTATTCCGGGAACCGTGAAATGCGGTGTTTCGGACTGGCGAAGGATGGCCAGCGGATCGGCTGTGCACTTTGGTTCGGCTGGAATATCCCGGAATCTTCCCTGGAGAGGACGCTGGTGAATGTCAATATCAACGGACTCCGGCTGAAGGACCCGGTTTACGTGGACCTGCTGACGGGCTATGTGCACGATTTGTCGAAAGTGATTTCCAAGGACGACAATTTGCCGGGCGATGCTTTCGTCCTGAAAGGACTCCCTGTCTGGGACAGCCCGGTCCTGATTATCGAACGGGAGGCGATTGCCGGCGTGACCGGTCCCCGGAAGAAATAGTTGTTTTCCGAGGCGGAATGGAGGCATATTCGATGAAATGACTATCTTTGCGTACCAACTTAATGTAAAACAATTATGAAAAAATTACTTTTGATCGCCCTTTCCGCCTTGTTGGCGGTGCCGGCATTCGCTGACAGTGATGACGATAACGTGGTCGCTTCTTCCTCAAGTGGAGCCGTTCAGCTGAAAGTGGTTGACCACATCGGCTATGGTTACCATATTGTCAAGTCTGATGCCTACTCGCCTTCCGGTTCCGGAGAATTTTTTGTCAACCTGCTGAAACTGGGGTTGTATCCGGCCAAGTCCTTCGGGATTGAACTGGGGGTGGATGCGGACTTCAACTTCTTCCGTTCCAAGACTTCCGTCTTCCATCTGGACAATGACAAAAAGGTCCAGGCCATGGATTTCAATAAATTGGTTACCGGTACGACTGACAAGTCCCGCGGTGGTTTCAACACCACGTCCATTACTTTCCCGCTCCTTCTCAAAGGCATGTTCGGGGATTTCAAAATCGGTGTCGGAGCGCAGGGCAGCCTGAACCTGGATGTGGATGCATTCTACAAGTACAAACAAGACAACCGCTTCTGGCGTGTCGAAGAAAGGAACGGGAAGCTCAACCTGTTCTCCTATGGGTTCCTGGCGACGGTTTCCTTCAGCGAAGCGACCTTCTTCTTCAAGTATTTCCCGAAGTCATCCCACATGCTGGCACCGGGGAGCGTGGATTACAACTATATGACTGTCGGTATTTCCTTCGGTCTGTAAGTCGGATCAATAACACAGCAGCGCCTCTTGGAAAAGAGGCGCTGCTGTATTGTTTCCGTAGCGGTTTGTTTATTCCGCGACAAGCGGATGGGCCTGCATGAGTGCATCCGCCCAAGCCTTGAAATCCGCCCAGCGGTAGTAAGGACCTTGTACCGGCTTCAGTTGGGGCAAGGTGGACTCATTGCCGTTGCGGAGCACCTTGAACAGGATGTCCGGGTTTTTCTTGGACCGGTAGAGGACAAGCTGCAAGGTGGCCGCCATCGGGGTCTTGTAGCTCTGGAACCAATATTTGACCTCATCGGCGGAGGCCGCTTCGTAACCGCATCCGTCCACGTTCAGCAGCGGACAGAGGGCGTTGAAGACCGTATCGTGGCCGAAACGGAAATGTCCCTTGAACTGTCCGTTTGCGATGGCTTCGTCCGCGCAAGCGATCATGTCCATCAGCAAAGAAATCTGCGTGTACCGCTGCCGGGCGTGATGGAAGTAACAAGAATAATTCTCAATCTCCCAGAGGGCGACCATTTGGTCCGGTGTGAAAATATCCTCCAGCCAGAGCTTGTCACAGTAATTGCGGTAGCCGGCCCACAGGAAGTACAAGTCGTGGACAAAATCGGTCTCCCCGACGGTCTCTTTCAGGAAACTCCTGTCGGTGAACAAGTTATTCAGGATTCCGTCGTAATCGGTTTTCCGGGCGCGGAAATCGTTGAATTGCTCCGGGATCAGCATGTCGCCGGCATATTGCCGGGCGATGGCTTTGGGCGCCGAGGCGGCATTGATCACGACCATGTTGGTATGCAGGGAATTATTGACCACGTTCACTTTGGGCGCATGTTTCTGCAGGCTGACCGTAAAGGCATTCATGCTCACGATGGCCCGCTGGGACGTCGAGGCCCTTGCCAGGACATCTCCTCCCTTCTTGAACACTTCCGGGAACGACTCGCACATGATCCGGGCGATCTCGGCATGTTGCTGCCATCCCAGGTCTGTCAAGTCTCCGGTGTTGATCAGCGGAATCTCGTAGAAGTCCAGGAAGTCTTTGTACAGCTGTTCCCCACGCGGAGTAAAGGCATTGGCCTTCGCTGCGGCATCGAGTGCCTGCTTGAGGTGGATATACGTGTTGGAATTCCAGGCATAGCGGGAGCCGTGACGACCATAGTGGCTGATATAGAATGGCTTATATCCTTTCGGAGACGGGGTGAGCGGCGCGGCGTCGAACCGGTACGGGCCTTCGCAGCCGGCAGCTTTGTTCCGGTCTGCCCGCACGATTTCATCTACATTATAGGTCTGTGCACCAAGCAACGGGGCCGCACAAAGGAATGCGACCGCAAGGATCCATCTGATCTTTTTCATTGTCTCAGAATTTGAAAGACTCGATTTTCAGCGTTCCGTTTTCCTGGATAATGCCGACGTATTCGGCGAATTCCGGCGTGGAGGAGTGCTTGTCAAGGGCATCCTGGCTCTCCCAGGTCTCGCAAATCATGAAGACGTCTTCCCGCGTGCCGCTGGCGAAGACATCATAAGCGATGCAGCCTTCGTGGCCCAGCGATTTGGCGGTCAGTGCTTTGGCGGCGTCCAGTGCCTTGCCCATGGCATCCGGCGTGGCGGAGGCCTTGAAGAAACAATTGATTCTGATCATAAAAATATCCGCATGCGGGCAAGTCCGCACACGGATACAAATCTAATAAAAACCGTGCAGACGGTCAAGTTATTTACCGGTGCTGCGATAGGTTTTGACGGCCTTGATATAAGGCACCAGTTTTTCCGGATGGTCCGTGGAAATGTAATCGATGCCATGCAGGATGGCCCAGTCGGCGACCTCGAAATCGTTGACCAGCCAAAGGGTGGTCTCAATGCCGAGTTCCTTAGCCTGCTCTACGATGTGCGGGTTGTTCATGAAGCCGTCCAGATTGTATGAGATCCCGTTGTAACCCATTTTCTTGGCATAAGCGGCATCCGGGACGAAGACATCACTGGCAAGGAAAATGACCTTGACCGCGGGGTCGACCCGGTGGAGTTCTTCGCATATCCATTTCCCGAAGGATGTGTATTCCGCCTGATTCTCCATCTTCTCGCGCCGCACGGTCGCGATGGCTTTTTCGACCAGCAACGTCTCTTTTTCCTTGGTCAACTGAGTCTTGATCTCCATGATCATCTTGATGCCGGGGGTCTTCCGGGCCTGTGCAAACCATTCTTCGAGGGTCGGGATCTGGTGCCCGCCCGGGAGGACGACGGCCCGGACCTCCTTGAAGGTCATCCGCCGGATATCCTTTCCTTCCTGGCCGGGCGTCTTCGGCCCGTGAAAGACGACGATATGGTCGTCCGCCGTCAGGTGCACATCATATTCGACACAGTCGACGCCGGCTTCCTGGGCGACCTTCAGGGAAGCGATGGTGTTTTCGTACGGTCCGGCGAACCGGCAGCCCCGGTGTCCGACGACCTTGGGCTGGGCATTCATCAGCGCACCTGTCAACAGAAGTGCCGCTGAGAGAATCAGAGTGATCCGTTTCATGAAAATAGATAGAAATAGTTGATTATTAATTTGTTTATGCATTGATACAATCATTGTCCAAAAACCCGGCTGACGGCTTCCAGGTAACCATAGCCATAGAGGTCGTCCGGTTGGAGGTAGCTGGTCTCCGTCCATTCGTTCCAGCTGTTGACCGTGATGAGCGGATGCCGGTCGGGATGCCGGTCGAGGTAGTCTTTCGCCGCGCGCAGTGCCTTTTCGAAATTATCAGGCGTGTTGTCCCGGACGACGGCACTCTCCCTGACGCGGGGACTGTTGTCCCAGCCGATGCTGACGTGCGGATAATACGGGACACTGAAGGCCTTGTCAATCTTATCCCATTCGGCCACAGCCCTTTCCACAATGGCGGGATAGGTGTCATTGACGTTCAGGAAATGGACGAACTGGTAGTGGGAGGAACTCGTGAAGCCGACTTTCCGGATCAGCGCCTCCTCGGGCTTTTCGGCTTTCCCGGCATCGAACCCGCTGTAGTTGAGGTTGGGCGCCCACATGGTGAACTGAAGGTCCAGGCCGGGGAATCCGGCCTTTTTCACCTCTTTCCGGAACCATTTGACGGCGTCCGCGGCCTGTTCCACCCCGCCGAGGCCCTCGATGAAATTCTTCACGTCGTAGATCATGAAAACAGGCTTGCCGTCGATCTTGTAATAATTCGGCTGCTTGAAAAACAATTCGATGTTCCGCCGGCAGATTTTCTCGAATTCCTCCCGGTCGATTTTCCCCGTCCAGATTACATTTTTCTCCCGCAGGCGGGAAATGCGTGTGTCCCAGGTATTGACGACATCATGGTTCGCCCACATCAGGTAAAACTGCATCTTATCGCGGTTGCGGGCTTTCAGGAAGCCGTTGGTCAGGGTCGTTTCCATGAACGGCCTGCCGTCGAACCAGTACCAGTCGAAAATGAAGACATTGATCCCGTGGCCGGTCGCCTGGTCGATTTCCATTTCCATGACGGCAGGATCCGCCTCGTTGATGTATCCCCAGAGCGGATGCCGGTCCCAGTAATGTCCCGGGTTGCGCTGCTGCATCGTGAGCACGGTTTCCCACTCGCCGATCCCCATGGGCCAGAACGGCCTCAGGCGCGGATCATCCGCCACATAGGCGGGATACAGATAAGCGGCAACGTCATAGCGGCGCTGCGCGTCCAACTGGCCGGTCAGCAGCAGGCAGCAGAGGGAGAAGATCAGGAACTTTTTCATGACTCAATAGCCGTTATAGGGTTTCTGTAAGGATTCCGTAGGGCGGTACGACGCAGTCGAGGGTCTTCCCTCCAATTTCCAGGTGGACAGGCGTGGTCTTCCCCGTCCGCCCGTTCAGGCGCAGCATCAGGCGGCCGTCCGGAAGGACATCCATCATAGTGATGTCGACGTCCGGTGCTTCCATGTCCAGGAAGGATTGTCCGGCCGGCAGGCGGGAACCGGCTGCACGGGTGCCACCCGGACAGGCACGGGCATAAACCGGTGTTGAGAAGTTCCTGAAAATCAGGGGAACATGAGCGGCTTCCCAGGCGCTGTCAAAAGGCCGGAAGAGGATTCGGTGCGTATATGTTCCATGGAAGGGTTCGCTGTACCAGGCCGGTTCATGGGTCACATGGGTCGGGGAGTCGAAGGTCAGGCCGACATCATGGATGGGGCCGGATGTCGTGGAAGAGCCCAGATAGACAGTGATTTCGCCCTTCTCTGCATCGACACGGAAAGCCTGTTCGCCAGTCTGCGGGGACACGACGATGCCGCCGTCCTCCTGCTGCAGGAAACAAGTGCTCAGGGGGCACAGATAACTGACCCCGTCTGTGCCTTGTGAGATACCGAAGGGGATGTCAAACCACGGGGTTCCGCTCCGGAAGGTTTTCAGCACCAGGTCCAGGCCTCCCGGCAGGTATTTCCTTCCCTGGAATTCTCCGTGCTGCCGGACCAGGCAGGGATTGGGGAAGGTAAAGGAAAGGTCACAGGCGATGTTCCCGTCGCGGAGGGTAAATATTTGTTCCAGATGGACTTGCCAATCCGGTTGCCGGAGGATGCGCAGTTGCTGCGCCCCATTCAGCGTCCGGACTTCCGTCCGGACCGGTCCATAAGGGGCGGCGGGCCGCCAGGCGGCATCGTCCTTCCCCTGCGTGACTTCCGCCAACGCCTTGACCAAGAACGGATTCAGCGAGATTTCCATCTTCTTTCCTTCCCGCTCGACCAGGGTCTTGTCCCCCTGTACCGTGAGCCGGATGCCGTCCGCTTCAATGGATGCGCCCGGCTTCCAGGCCGGATTGTCCGCGGTTTCCACCCGCCGGGCAGCGATCACCTTGTACCCGAAGGCGGGGAGCTGCACGTCTACTTCATGGCGGACCTTGCCGCCGGCGGAAAAGGATGTCGCGGTGAGCGGCTTGCCGGAAGCATAGTCGAAATAGCGGCAGGGGAAATCTTCTTCCAGCGTAAGGGTCTCAGTGCGGGCTTGTTCCAGGGATGCAACCAGATAGTACTTGTCGTAGCCTTTCAGCTGGATCCGGGAGGCAATCCGGTCCAGGGATTGGTCGATCAGCGCCCGGGAAAGACGGGAACTGGCATGGAGGGACCAGACCCGCTCCCTGCGCCGTTCGTACAGGGGATCCCAGCCTTTTGCATCGCTGTTGACCGCCCAGAGGAGCAGGTGTTCCGCTTTGGAAAGGACGGTGACCTGTCCGTCGCGGCAGAGGAAGCGCTCTTCGATTTCCGGATAGAGGTCGGTGTTCTCGATATTCCAGGCGAGTGGGTCGCGTTCCAGCAGGATCCCGGCCTGATTGAAAGGAATGTCTGCGGCCCCCCCCGCGCAGGCGGACATCAGGGTGTTCATGATTTTTGCGGCCCGGAAATCCGCCATGGCCGCATTCGTCGCTTCCTGCACCCGGATATCGAGCGGGTCTGCCGTCCACCTGGAATAGGTCCCGTTCTCGGGGCTGCGCGCTTTCACCCGATGGTCCACATACTGTTCCTCTCCCAGCCCGAACCGGTCGATGTATTCTTTAACAGTAATCCATTCTACTTGGATATCAGGATGTTCTGCATTGAAACGGGCCACCTTTGCATAGGTGTCCGTGAAGTGCTGCGGGATTTCATAATCCTCTTCAATCACGATCAGGGCATTCTCCGGTGCACGTGCGATCTTCTCCATCAGGTTCTCCCGGGAGGTGGGCACGCAAACGGAATAAGATCCGTCCATTCCCCGGAGGCGGAAGGGCCGGAACACATCGTCTCCGGCAATGACCGGGACCCAGGAAACCCCGCTTTCTTTCAGGATCCACGGCAGTTGCGGGTGGTATGCCCGTTCCTGGAGATAGAAACCGTCCGTTTTCCCCGCGATGCTTTCAATGATTTTCGTCCCCAGCCAGGCGCAGCGGTAGTTGGTTTCCCCGTCCATGTTGACATTGACGGGCTCCGAATAGAAGGTGCCGGTAAAGTTCAACTGTCCCTTCCGCTGCAGCGCCAGGGCATGTTCCAGCACGTCCGGCGCAGTGATCCGAAGGGAGCCGGCTGTCTGCCCGGAAAACTGGACCTGTCCCTTGAAATCGGGATGCAGGTCCATGAAATCCAGCAGGTTATCGTAAATGACGGGAAACTGTTCCCAGATGGTGGTCCGGACGTACCGGTCATAATTCATGTTGCCGTGCAGCACAAAACTCATGTATACTTTCCTGGGCGCCGGCTCGTCGGAAGTGGCGCCCAAAGCCGGGAAAGCACCCAGCAGAATGGCTGCAATGAGGGCAACACGTCTCATGGGTTACCCGTTTCTTTATGAAAGATGTTCGAAGGTAAAGGCTTCCCACGGGAGTTCGGCATCCTTGCCTTCTTCCAGGACCTCGTTGACGTGGGTCATGAGCGGGAATTCCTTCAGGTCTACCAGGCCGCGTTCCGCTTTCTTGTAGATGGCTTTGGTGACGCGCCGCGTAACGACGATGGATTCCAGGGTGACGCCCGCGAGGATCTGCATCGCTTCGTCATAGGTTTTCCCCTCGCCGAGCAGGATACCGATTTTCCGGGTCCGGCCGCCGTAAACGGTGACATACAGGTCTCCGATGCCGATGACAGAACTGTCCTCGTCGGCTCCCTGGATGCGCAGGAGCTTGATCATTTCCTTGGTAGCCTGATAGAATGCGGCTGCCTGCGAGTTGAAATGCAGGCCCGCGTCGGGTCCGCCTTGGCGGTTGACCAGGCCGATGGTCATGGCGACGCCCAGGGCATAGGCATTCTTCAGGGCGACGGCGCTTTCCAGTCCGATGACATCTTTCGTCAGGGAAATATGGTAGTAGGAGGTCTGCATGGCCGCTTTCATCATCTTGAGCACGTCGGGATCTTTTCCGCAGAAGGCGACCTCTGTCTGGTCATGCCAGACCAGTTCGTACGAGGTGCAGGGACCGCCGATGGCGTTGATCTTCCGCTGGATACCCTTTTTCAGCAATTCGCGCTCCCAGTAGTCGGGGTAGGAGATGAGGGTCCCGTCTTCCAGGTTGATCAGCCCCTTGGTGACGGAAAGGACCGGCATGGCCGGGTCCAGTTTCGCCAGCACCTCTTCCAGGAACCAGTCCACGCCGAAGGAGGAAACGCCGCCGATAATGAAATCAGCGCCTTCCACGGCCTTTTTCCATTCTTCGAACTGGAAATACTGGACGCCTTCCGGGAAAGGCCGTTCAAATTTCGGGTGCTGCCCGGTGCGGCGGCAAGCGTCAATGATTTCTTTGTCCAGCGGGGTACCGACGAGGCGGACCTCATTCCCGTTCTCGATGGCGGGGAAGGCCAGGGCGGAGCCCATCATGCCTGATCCGATGATTGTGATTGTCTTTTTCATCTTTATTGATTTATAGATATTTCCTTTCGGGATTGCTCAGTTGAAGGAGCGGTTGGGCCCTTCGGAGCTATCCAAAGATACGGTTTTTTATTCGGAAGACCGTAAAAAATCATATATTTGTATGAATACGAAAACTTAATAACCGCCATTTATGAAAAAGGTTCTCGCACTTGTCAGTCTTATTCTCTGCGCCGCCGCGCTCCATGCCCAGAACTCGCCGCAAATCGATTCGGCGCTGAAACAGCTTCCTTCCGCCGTCAAATGCGTCTGCGGGCCCTATCTCCAGAATGTTACGACAGATGGGTTCACCGTCATGTGGGTCTCGGATATCGATGCTTTGGGATGGGTGGAACTGGCCCCGGACGACGGGACGCATTTCTACCATGAAGACCGGCCGAAGTATTATGATATGACGGGAAACGGAATCAACCCGCTTACCCGGATCCATACGGTGCGGATTACCGGGCTGCAACCTGGAACAAGATATCGTTACCGCATCATGATGAAGGGGTTGCGTGCCTTCAACGGCGAGCGGGACATTCTTTTTACCAAGCCGTACGGGGCCGATGTCTACCGGTCCAAACCGCCTGTGGTGACCACCGTGCGCGAGGAATACGACAAGTTGCACTTCGCGGTCGTGAACGATATCCACGAGCACGACAAGGAATTGCGGGAACTCTTCAAGGATGCGCGCGGACAGTATGATTTCGTGGTGTTCAACGGCGACATGACGAGTGTCATCAACCGGGAGATGCACATCGCGGAGAGTTACCTCAAAAGCGCCGCCGAGCTGTTCGCGAACGAAACGCCGCTGTACGTAACGCGCGGCAACCATGAATACCGCGGCCTGGATGCGATCCGCTGGCTTTCCTGGTATCAGTTCCCGGGCGGCAGGACGTATTACACCTTCCAGTACGGACAGTTCTTTTTCATTGCGCTCGACAGCGGCGAGGACAAGCCGGACAGTGACATCGAGTATCAAGGGATGTTGAGTACGGGGCAGCATTTGCGGGAAGAGGCGGAATGGTTGCGTCAGGTGACGGCTTCCGATGTCTTCAAGAATGCGAAAGTCCGCATTGTGTTCAGCCACATTCCGCCGCGGCAGAAAGGATGGCTGGGCGACCAGCAGGTCTGCGACTTATTCGTGCCGGTCCTGAATGAGGCGGGGATCGACCTGATGATCTGCGCCCATGAGCATCGGTACAGCTATTGTCCTGTCGGTACGTCCAATGCCGATTTCCCCGTCGTGGTCAACAAGAATGTCGAGCTGATGACCGTAGATGCGGACAGCCGGGAGATTTCCTTGCGGATGACCGATCCGTCCGGAAAAGAAACGCACAGGCTCTCTTTCCCGGTCCGCCGGTAAGAAGCTGTTTTAAAATAATCGTTCTTGTTTCTTTCGCGGCCTTTCCGGCCATTTTCTCCTTTGTCATCAGTCACGTAGCTACGGCTACGCTCCTTCTTCCAAAGCCGAAACTATC
>Ga0256405_10005545_pt1 | contig 21615 bp, 24 predicted proteins | sample RumenRJG_02DNA_FD_189096 | JGI IMG/M metagenome (GOLD analysis project Ga0256405, IMG submission 189096) | Bovine rumen microbial communities from Lethbridge, Alberta, Canada - RJG_02 | ecosystem: Host-associated > Mammals > Digestive system > Stomach > Rumen | place: Canada: Alberta... | reverse complement strand
CCGTTTCCCTGCGGACACTTGTACACAAAAAGCGTAATCCCGGCACTTTTCCTTATATTTACCATTTTTTCGGCATCTTGTGCAGTCGGGTAGGCATCTTTCTTTTTACCGTTGTGATCGGTGCATGAACAGACCGAGGAAAGTTTTTCACAGTAAAACTCGGTTGGTTTTAAGTGATACTTCCCACAAGCATTACACTTATATACAGTCAACGAGACTCCACTTTGCGAATACTGATAATCGGCACTTTCTTGTGCTTCTGAAAAATTCCTATAAACAGAAAGTGGATTGCCCGATTTTGAAAAACAGGTTTCGCTTTTATGGGCGATGTAGATGTTCGAAAGGTTCATTTTCATTGCATTGCTCCTGAAATAAGATTTATGTTCTGATTTTAAGGAGTTTTATTTGTGTGTGATATGACTTTTGGGGGACAATTTTATAGACATATGCCGTGTTTCATGCCAAAGACATATATTTTTCACTTAAAGAAAAATCCAGAAATTAAAGTTCCGATAGACTTGATTGCTATCGATGACTGCGAGCTTATGACAATCTGTGTATGCCATGGGCTTGATAAAAATTCAGATGAAAAAATTGAAATAGGTTTTGAGTGTTTTTTTGAGTCAGAAGAAAAAATGCGTGAGGGATTGGAGCACCGCCGAAGGCGTTCGGGAGCGAGGAGCGCTGCGACGAACGAACGAATGGAGCGAAAGCGGAAGTGCGGAAAGCCCGACCGCCGCGAAGCGGCGGGCACGCCCAAATCCTACTCTTTCCTCTTCATCTCTTCCAAAAGCTCCTGCCAAAGGCCGGCATTTTCTTTTTTGAAGACGGCGTAAAAAGTTACGCTCATTTCTTTGTCGGAAAGGGGAACGGCAACGCGGTTTTCTGGAAGGGTAAAGGCTGTGGTGCGGTCGGAAATAAAGCTTGGCATGTCGCTGGCCTGGGTAATTGCGGTGATGGGGTCGGCGTCTTCGTGGGGAAGGAACTTTATGAATTTTGCGTTGGGGATTTTTTCTCGCTTGACCTTTTCCCAAAAGCCCACTTCGTTGTAAACGGCAAAGGTTTCGCCTGCAAGCTCCTTAAGAGCGATGGATTTTCGCCCTGCAAGGGGATGATTTTTTGGCAGCATGACCGAAAGCTTTTCTGAAAAATATTTCTGGCTTGCAAAAAGGCTGTCGTCAAAAGGATGCAGCAGAATTATCATCTGATAGACATCATCGGTAAGGCCGCGGATAAGGTGACTTTCGTTGTCGTTGATTTCGTAACGGGCCTGGATTCCGCCGTAGATTTTTTTTGCCGAATCCACAGCGCACACTGCCGGCATAATGGCAACGGAGCCAACCGCAAAGCTTTTGTGCAGGCCAGCCCTCTCCTGCGTTTTTGAAATCATTTCGTCCTGCAGCGCCATAATTTTCTTTGCATACTCGGCGGCAAAAAGTCCGTTTTCGTTCAGCGTGATTCGGTTTTTGGTGCGGTCAAAAAGAGTCACTCCCAGCTCGGCTTCAAGCTTCTGCATGGCACGGCTGATTGTCGGCTGAGTAATTCCAAGCTCCTCGCCCACTCGGGTAAGAGTTCCAAAATCAGCAAAGGCCGCAAGCTGGCGGATGATGTAAGTTTCAACAAACATGGAAATATTATAGCATGAAAAATGATTTTTTTGACTATGCCTCACACGCATACTCCCATTCAAAACTAGTATTGTACTTTTTTGCCCGCGGACGGTACAGTAAGACTATAGAGAAAATCTTTACGGAGACTTGTATGAAAAAGACAAATAAATCATTCTTTCTGCAGGCAACTCTTGCCTTTACCTTGCTGTGCTCATTTCCTTTGACCGCGCAGGATGCATCTCAAAAACTCGTCCATCAGACTGAAGCAAAGGACGCGCCTGTTGTCTACTTTACCCGTGACGTGTCAGCAGCAGGACTTATGAAAGTCTATAATGCATTAAATCAGCAAAAACAGGGTAAGGTCGGAATTAAGGTTTCTTTCGGCGCCCCTGACGAAGATGTACTTAATCCTGAACTTCTTACAAACCTTATTAAAGCAACAGATGGAACTATGCTCGACTCCTGCGGACTTTCTGGGAACCGATGGACTCCGGAACTGAATCTTTCTCATGCAAGAAAGCACGGCTTTGACAAAGTTGGCCCAATGCAGATGCTGGACGAAAATGGTGATATTGATATGCCGGTTAAAAACGGTTATCTCTTAAAATATGCCCGGACAGGAAATCATTTTGATGAATACGATACTTTAATTTCCGTCTTCAAATTCAGAATGCACTTTCTTCCTGCCCTTGACGGCGCAATAAAAAATGTAACCTTATGCCTTGGAAGCCGTTCCGGTAAATGTCTGATTCACTCGGGCGGAACTGACCCAAATCACTATCACGATACAAAGCCGGATGTTCTGGAAAAATCTTTTGCCGATGCCCTTCGTGCAGCACTTGATTATAAGAACAACTGGGCTTTCATCAATGTCATAGACAGTTATGAACCGGAAGACAGCTGCAAGGGAACAAAGAATACAGGAAACATCGGCATTATCGCGTCCTATGATCCGGTTGCAATTGACCAGTGTTCTGTTGATTTTGTTGCAGAAACTGCAGAAACGGCTGAACTATGTGCCCAGTGGGAAGAAACACATCAGGTAAAAGTTCTCGAATATGCAGAAAAGCTTGGCTGCGGTAAACGCAATTACCAGCTGGTGGAGATTAAATAAACAGTTTGGAGACAAATATGGCAGAGAAAATTACACAGACAGCAGGTCGGGATCAGCTTGGAGACTTTGCTCCGATGTTCGCTCATCTGAACGACGATGTACTCTTCGGCGAAGTATGGAACGCAGAGGCAATCGATATAAAAACAAAGTGCATCATAACAGTGGTGTCGCTCATGTCAAGCGGAATTACAGATTCTTCCCTCACATACCATTTGCAGAACGCAAAGGCTCACGGAGTTACAAAAGAAGAAATCGCCGCAATCATCACACATGCCACGATGTACACAGGCTGGCCAAAAGGCTGGGCAGTTTTCCGTCTGGCAAAGGAAGTCTGGAAGAAAAAATAAATTTATGGAGGATTACAATGAAAAAACTTATTCTTACATTTTTAATTGGAGGCTTTATTATGACAGGAGCATTTGCAAAGACAGCATTCGTTTACTTCAGCGCAACAGGAACAACAGAACGCATGGCAAAAAATGCCGCTAAAGAAATGGGAGCTGATATTTTTGAAATCCAGCCCGTTCACAAATATACCGCCGCTGACTTAGACTGGCACGACAAGAAATCACTTTCTTCGATTGAATGCAATGATCCGAAAAGCCGTCCTGCAATTAAGGCCGTGGTTTCGACAAGCTCAAATAAGACTTTTGACATCTCTTCCTACGATACTGTTGTGGTATGCTACCCAATCTGGTGGGCTTATGCGCCAAAAATTGTTTACACCTTTGTAGAAAGCCAGAACTGGGCGGGCAAAAAAATGATTACTCTTTGTACCAGTGGTGGCAGCGGTCTTGGTCGCAGCGGCACAGATTTGTCTAAGTTTGCAAAGGGCGTAGACTTCAAGGGCGGAAAAGATTTTACCCGCGGTTCCGGCACAGATGTTAAGAAGTATATTGAAGGGTTGTTGAAATAGGGCGTTACCCCGCTGTCGCGGGGTCGGGCTTTTCGGGGTTCCGGCTTTCGCCTCCATTCCTTCGTTCTGGTGGTTTCGACAAGCTCAACCACCGTCACTACGGAACGGCTTCGCCGCCCCTACAATCCCTAACGCAAGGAAACAATATGAAGAAACTAACAACTATCTTGTTCACAATACTAGGAATAATCATGATGGCAAATGCAACAACATTCAGCGCATCCAGTTCCGACTTTGTCCTTATAAAAGGCGGCTCCTTTACAATGGGAAGTCCCGAAAGCGAGGACTGGCGCAGCAATGATGAGACTCAACATCGCGTTACACTTGCTTCTTTTTACATGGCAAAGTTCGAAGTTACTCAAAAAGAGTGGCGCGAAATCACCGGTCAGAACCCAAGCAATTTTACAGGCGACAGACTCCCGGTAGAAAGCATTACCTGGCTGGAAGCAATCGAGTTTTGCAATGCCTTGAGCAAACGCGACGGACGCACCCCGGTTTACACAATTGCAGATGGAGGTAACATGGTTACCTGGAACAGAAGTGCCAGCGGTTACCGCCTGCCGACCGAAGCTGAATGGGAATATGCAGCCCGTGCCGGAAGTACTACTCCTTTTTATTCCCGCAAGGTTCCCGGTGCCGAGGATGTAAACTTTTACGGCCACTACCCTTATCAGATTGAGCAGAATTATTTTAATGACGAAGTTCTGGAAACCCGCCCAGGCGTTTACCGCGGAAAGACTCTGGATGTTGGAAGCTTTAAGGCTAATCCAAACGGACTTTTTGACATCTACGGAAATGTTGGCGAATGGTGCTTTGATTATTATGGCGACTACGACCCTTCAACAAGCTCAGGGACCACAGGGGTGACAAATCCGGCTGGAGCCATTGAAGGAACACGACGTGTTTACCGTGGCGGCGGCTGGAACGACTTTGGAAAAAATCTTCGTTCTGCTTACCGGGCTGCCATGCCTCAAAACAACTCCGCTTACAATGTAGGACTTCGTCTTGTCTGCAATGCAGATGACAGCGTAAAAGGAACAGTTACAACCCGTGAAGCCACAGCAGCCACCGGCGCAAAAAAATCAGCAGGCAGCGGCAAAACTCTTATCATCTTTTATTCCTGGAGCGGTAACACCCGCGGAGTTGCCCGTGAAATTGCCCGCCAGACCGGCTTTGACAGCATTGAGATTGAACTTGTAAAACCTTATTCCACAGACTATAACACAGTTTTGGATCAGGCCCAGAGCGACCAGCACAAGCAGGCCCGCCCTGCCCTAAAAACAAAAATAGACAGCAAAAAATGGGAAGAATATGATACAATAATCTTAGGCTATCCTAACTGGTGGGCAAGCATCCCTATGCCAATTGCAACCCTTTTGGAAAGCTACGATTTTTCAGGAAAAACAATTATGCCATTCTGCTCTCACGGAGGCGGAAGATTCGGCCAGAGCCTTACGGCAATTTCAAAGCTTGCTCCAAAGGCAAATCTGACAGCCGGCCTTTCAATCCATTATACGGGTGGCTCTTCCCTTTCAAAAGATGTAGAAAAATGGCTTAAAAAATGCGGAGTATCACAAAAATAACATAAAGGTTATATAATATTAAATAATATATAATAGAAAAGTAATACTTTAAGTTGAAAATATAATCTAAATATTCTATAATACTATAAAATTATAATGCATAGGTTATTATATGGATGCAAGGGTTTTACAAATCAGAGCTTTGGATAAGAAAACTTCTGACTTAAAGAGTGCAAAAAATATAGTTCCTCAACCTTCCGGCTGGATAAAAACAGTGCGTGAAGCAATCGGAATGACAGTGAGTCAGCTAGCTGCACGACTTGGAGTTACTCAGCCGCGAATTACAAAAATGGAATCTAATGAAGACAATCTAAAACTCTCAACCATGAAGAAAGCCGCCGAAGCTATGAATTGTGAATTCGTGTATTACTTCAAGCCTAAAACAACTTTCCAGAATCTTGTTGATGAACAAGCTCAAAAAAAGGCCGCAGAAGTTCTGAAAACCGTAAATGTGAATATGGCTCTTGAAAATCAGGAAATTGCAGAAGATGAAGCAGTAAAAGATTTTGCCAGTGATTTAATAAACACAAAAATCAAACAGATTTGGGATTAATGATACATGGACATTTTTGAAGCAGACGATAATTCAACACCTCTTACGGCAGAAGAGAAAAATGGTCTCAAACTGAAGTGGATAACACTGCGTATGGCAATGGGCGTGTTTCCCGTCTTATGGCAGATTTAGTACTCCAGAAACTTGAAGGAAAAACTCTTTATTGGGGAGATACGAATCTTGTAGACGTTTCAGAAGTACGCAGAAAATATATTGATGCTCTTAGAAAAGCAGACGCAGGCGATTATACAGATTTATTGAATTTTACAATGAAAAAATAAATGAATAGTGACAAATGCGGATTTATATTTTTATAAAAAAAACCGTCTCAGCGACTTTATCGATTCCACTTAACGGCAGGACTCTCCGCTTTTAAAGTTCCCACTTAGGATAGGACTCGCCACTAATTGGAATATAAGGGTCAAACCACCGGTTGTATCATTAATTGCAATCTGCATATTCAGAGAAGAAATAAATCTGTAAGTCCAACCGGGTTTCTGTTCCATTTTACCCTTGAAAAATCAGTTTGACTCAATCTGTTCAGCCATTTTATGAACAGCATCTTTCCAGCTTTTTACTAAGTCAGCAGGTTCCAAAGGTTCTGCATCTTTTCCCCAGCCTAAAATCCAGCGCAAGATTGGCTTAAACTGACTTGCCTCAAAGCTTAAGATATAGCCATCATCACATTCTTCAATAGTTTGCTTTGCTCCCCAGATTCTGTCTTTAGAATAAAGCCAGGCATAACTGTCTTTAGGAAATTTAATCTTGTAAACCTGAGGTTTTTCATCATTAAAACAACCAAAGTTACCAACAACAAAATTCTTGAAAGTATAATTTTTAGGGAGAACGAATTTTCCTGCAAGTTTTAGAATTGCAACACTAGAAATTCTTGAAAGATTGAACAATCTCATTCCTTCATGTTTTTGTCTGAGGCAATAAGCCCATAGCTCCCATATTCCGTTATCAAATATTAACTGGTATGGCTGCACCTTATAAATTTCGCTTTTATTTTTTCTTTCCGAGGTATACTCAATCTGGAGGACAGCATTCGTCCCCATTGCCTTGTATATTTTTTCCCAGATTTCTGTTTTGATATTTGCTTCAGGTGCTCCCATAAAAAGGATTCGTGAATAGTTTGCTGAATTTGTATTTGTATTTCTGAACGACTGTAATTTTTCTTCTTCTTTTGTAAGAAACTCTTTTGCTTTTTCATAAACCGGAGAAGCTTTAATAGAATCTAGAAAACTTGATATAATAGAAATCTGTTCTTTTTTTTGTGCTTCAGACAACTCCGTTTTGTCTATTTCCTGAGATATTTTACTTTGCTCAGCATAGGGATTGTTATAAAAATATTTACCTTCAGAATCCTTTTCTACACAATATTCATTCAATTCATCTGGAAGCCATTTGTAAAGATTCTGATATGAAGCACCTTTTTTAAGTCCGTTTCTGATAAGAAGTTCTGACATATCTTTGATGGATAAATGCTGCTTGTCATATTTTAATGCACGTATAATACAATTAATCTGTTCAGACTCTTTCTGAGACTGTCTCTTCGGTTTTTCTTCTTTTGCATTTTCTTTCAGAAATTCTTTTATAAACTTTCTTATTTTTTCAGTAGATGGTTTAGGTCCTTCTTCATCTAAAAACATTTCCCAACGCCATTCAAATTCTTCAATAAGAATTTCGCGTTCAGTCTTGGAAATTTTAAGTTTATTCAGTTCTTCATCAAGAATTTCTTCCACATTTTTCATAATAAGCCTCATCTTCTCATTTTTTGAGAACCTCATTGTATATTATAAAGCCGTATTTTAAGAAAAACAAGGGAGGTTTTTATGAAGACAGAAATTAAAGTCAGAAGAAATACTTATTCTGAGTTTATTGAATTCGAGCTTCAAGATGTAGTAGCTGCAAATGTAAAACGTTGTATAGCTGGGTCTGGCCTTACTGTAGATGAAATCTGTATCCGAACCAATCTTTCTGTTGCAACTATCAACCGTCTTAAAGCGGGAAAAAATCTCTCTTTTCACAGTATATGTGCTCTTGCAGAAGCATTGAATAAAGACTGGAGAGTTTTCTTTATGTAAAAGCATAACTTGTATAATTAAGAAACCTATCACGAAATGATAGACAATCTAAATAATAATTAACATGGAGGAAATACTATGGGTAGAGACACGGTAGCAGACATGAGAAGAAGACGGCTTAGGAGGCTTAAAAAAATGAATAACTCTTCAATTACTTATACCAAGGATGAACCATATGCAATTTGTTTTTATCTCTATAATCTTTTTGAAGAAAAAACAAATACAAATGTAATTAATGATAATGATGAAGCCATAAAGGTTTTTCTTGAACACACAGAAAATCTGAATAAGACAGAACGCTTAAAAGCTGTCTTAAAGAAGGAAATTCATAATCTTGAAAAACAAAATAAATTAAAACGACTCACAACTCCTCCATCAGAAGAACTGAGTTTTGAAGATGCAGATATTCCGTATGAATATGAACAGGATAAAAAGGTTGAACGTGCAATGCGTCATTCTGACCGGGCAGATGAAATTACGATAGATCTTCACCGTGTTTTGTATTGTTCTGAAAAGCCTGTATTTTCTTCCATAATAAATACCGTTATTTTTGGAAAAGAAGATGACATCTCTTTAAGTTCTAGTATGAATCTTTCAAAGAAACAGAAAGAAGCTGTCTTTGATGTATCAAAAACACAGTTTCTTATTGATAATGTAAATCTTTCAGAAGATGAAGCCCGCTATATCCTTCTGGAGTGCCGACTTGATACAAATGAGGATTTACGTTCTCTTGCTCGCAGTTGTGAAAATGAACTTCGCAACAGCATTCCAGAATTGCTTGGTATTACAAAAAAAGAACTGACCTATATGCTCCGTAGTGACCAGAAATTAAAATCATTCGGTTTTATTGATGGTGAAGGTGATTATGATTCTTCTCTGAATGAATGCATTGAATCTCAGAGTATTGAACCCTATTTCAGTGATCTGTTAAAAACCTTAGACTGCAGCAATGCTTATTCCCTGGATAGTTTCTCCGTAAAGCAGGAGTCTCTGGAAATTTGCAGTGATTTATTGAATGGTAAAAACCCGGTTTCTATTCTTTTTTACGGTAAGCCGGGCAGCGGAAAAACTGAACTTGCAAAATCGCTCTGCAAGCAGACTGGAAAACAGGTTTATATTTTCAAGAATGAAGCAGAAACAAATGAAAGGTGTAATGTTTTAGGCCGCCTTGTTTGTCTTCTTTCTATGGAGCGTAAGGATTCGATCCTGATAGTTGATGAAGCAGATTCTCTGTTAAAAACTATGGATTTCAGTTTTTTTGGAATGGCCCCTTCAAAAACAAAAGGTACAGTCAACAAGATGCTTGAAAACAACAGGGATAAAGTAATTTACATCATAAACCATCAGCATCAGATTGATGATTCTACTCGCCGTCGCTTTACTTTCAGCATACGGTTTGAAGCAATGCCTAAAACAATGATGAAAAACATTGCAGAACAGAAACTTAAAGACATGGACATTACAGAAAATACAAAAACTGAATTAGTTTCGATGCTTGAAAGGTATCATCTTACCGGCCAGAGTGTAGAAAATATTGTGAAAACAATTGATGCAATGGAATGTAAGGACGAAGATACTCTCCTTAAAAAAGCGGATATCGTAATGAAGGAGAATTCACTTTTACTTAACGGAAAGAAAAAGAAAATGCGTGATAAAGTAAAAGCCGAATATGATTTACGTGTTCTCAATGCTTCTATGGATCCTAAAGAAATTGTAAATATGGTTCAGAATGCAGCCAAATTTGCAGAAAAGAATAAGAATACTGAAAACGGAATACGAATGCTTTTCTATGGTTTAAGCGGAACAGGAAAGACAGAACTTGCCCGTTACATTGCAGAACAGCTTGGAAAAGAAATTATTCTCCGCCGCCCGAGTGACATTTTAAGTCCGTATGTAGGTCAGGATGAACAACATATCCGCGAGGCTTTTGAAGAAGCTGAACAGAATGATGCTATTCTTCTGTTTGATGAAGCAGATACTTTCTTCTATGACAGAAATCAGGCGCAGCGCACCTGGGAACGCTCCCTTGTAAATGAATTTCTTACCCAGATGGAAGAGTTTACTGGCATCCTTATTTGTACTACAAACCTGCGTAACATCATGGATCCTGCTATGCAGCGCCGTTTTCACATGCTTGTTGAGTTCAAGCCTATGAAGTTTGACGGAATTAAAATCATGCTCGAAAAATATTTTCCAGATTATCATCTTTCTAATAAAGAAATTGAAGAACTGGAAGATTCTGACAGTGTAACTCCAGGAGACTTCGGAGCCCTTTCAAGCCGTATCCGTTTTATGAATCAGGATGATGTAAATTCTGCCTATATTCTTGATGAACTCAAACAGCTTCAGGAAGAAAAGAAAAAGCAGTGGCAGGATGAAGGTAACGTAAGCCAGGGCAAAATTGGATTTGCAGTCTGATTGAGTGAGAATAAACTAGTTATTCGTACTTTATTCCAAAATAATCCAGAGTAGCTTTCATCGCATCCTGACCTGTGAGGCAGGTATCGCGAAGGAAGCCTCTTTCTTCCTTCCAGTTCTTGATGCCACGGTAATAGTACATCTTAAGTTCTTCTGTAATTATAAAAGGAACTATGTTGTGTTTAAGACATTCCTTGAACATAATCAGGCGGCCCACACGACCGTTGCCATCCTGGAAGGGATGAATGGATTCAAAACGTACATGAAAATCCAGAATATCATCAAAAGTAATTTTAGATTTAGAATTATATTCTTTAAGCAGAGCCTTGATTGCACCTGCAACTTCTGAAGGTTTTGTTGTTTCGCTTCCGCCAACTTCATTTTCAAGAATTTTGTAGTCACCGACTTTAAACCAGGATTTCTGACTGTCAGTAGTTCCAGATTTCAAAATGAAATGAAGCTGCTTTATAAAGCTTTCTGTAAGTTTTGTATGTGCACCTTCGATTATCAGATCTATGCAGCGGAAGTGGTTTACCGTTTCAACAATATCATCAACCTTTACGGCCTTATCTGTAACTCCAAGAGTTTTTGTTTCAAAGATGTAACGGGTCTGGTCATGGGTAAGTTTTGAGCCTTCAATGTGATTCGAATTATAAGTAAGATCAATCTGAATTTTATGATAGATACCACCCTTAAGACCGGCATCCTTTTCGCGTTTGAGGAATGAAAGAAGTGTTTCTTCTACAGAAGAATGACGAGGCTTTCTATCCGGCTTTTGTGCAGTTGTTGGAATCTTCCATGTTTTTCCCTCTAAAAGAGCGCCCTCAACCCGCCCCTGTGCACAATAATTGCGTACACTGCGTTCGCTGATTTGCCAGAGTTGAGCTGCTTCTTCTACAGAAATATATTTCACCTTACTCATAGGAAAGATTATACTATATTATCGGCAAAATATAAAGGTAAAGTTTGTTTGATTATACAAAGTTATTTTGCCGATAAAAAAATACATCTCTTGTTTTATTCCTTAGAAGAAAACAATTTCAAGGAAATATTTAATCCTCATCAGGATAATCAATTTCATCTTCTTTGACAGTATTTATTTGAACTTCACATTTATTGATAAGTTTTTGTTTTATAAGTTCTGCACGTCTTGAAATAAAATTTTCAAAATTCTCTTTTTTTAAGCATTCATAACAATTCTTATCAATAAAGTGTTTTTCAAATATATCTATTAAGTTACTTTCAGATTTACCTGAATCTTCCAGTATCTTTGGTATGTAGTCGCAAGTTTTGTTGTCTTTAATGTAATTATTACTTTCACTGGTTATGAATGTGAAATTAAAAATGGAATTAATTCTTTTCTCTCCAACGGTATTCTTATATTGTGCCTTTGGGAAAATGTGATGGAGCTGACATTCGGCTTTTTCAACTCCATTCCCAACACAATAATTAGTATAAAAATCAACAGGATTTTCCCAGTTTATTAAGCATAAAACAGCTTTTCCAAAAGCACTATCTTTTGTGTAATTTATCTGTTTTTCTGTATTCCACTGAACCCCAGTTTTTACAATTTCAGGTTTCTTGTTATCATCATTTATCCATTCAAATAATTCATTGAAATTTTTATCAATTTTAGCATCAGTACCTTCTGTATAATAAAAAGCACATGCAGTGGTATAGAAGAACTGTTTTAATTTCCCTTCAAATTTTCCAATGACTTTTAAATTGGATTTCGGTTCATTAATTATATTAGTTCTTATAGCCAAGGCTGAGAACAAAGGGAGTATCGGTGCATACGGTAGTAATTGTGTATTTTTGCTGATGCCTACACCTATCTTATCTAATTCTTCAACTATAAATTCAAATCCTCTTACAGATTTATCCCAGTATTCATTTATATCTTCGATTGCAAGATTATCGGGGAGAGCATTTGCTTTAGGACTTTTTCTAGCTAACAAAGCAATTGCTTGAAGTAATAAATTTTCATCTTGATCAAAAATATTTTTAAGAACCTCATTCTTTTTTACATCTTCCATCATTTTTCGTAAATCTATTCCATCTCGCATAAATTTTGCTACACAAATATCAAATGAAGAAAGTTTTAATCCTGTTGTATTTATCGTTTCAAAAATCTTGCAAACAGCATCAAGAGATAAGTTTTTATCTAGTTTTACTACTGGAAATTTGTAATCAAACAGTTTTTCTAAATATTTAGGTACCTCAGTTAGGAGAAAGTTATATAAAGCCTCATCAGGTTTATTTTTGTTTATGTCATGTATTGCATTGAAATATTCAGGCTGAGTTTTCAAGTTGGTAAAATTCAACCATCTCATTTCTCTCAATTTTGCAGGGGCAATTGAATCTCTATCTTTAACAATAATTAAATCATCAAATGCGTAATCCTCTTTTCCATAATGATCAAACAATTTTCCATAATCTAAATAAAAAGATTTGGCTTTCGTTTCATTTGTTGCATTATTATAAAAAGCATAATAACAAGATGTAAGTCTCTGTTGTCCATCCAAAACTAAATATTTTGGTGCATTAAGAGATTTTGACGAATCTGAAAAATAAAATGGTCTATTTAATAATTTTGAATCCTTAGGATCAATTTCAAGAAATAGTAAAGAACCAGCCGGATATCCTGCTTGAATAGATGATAGAAGTTTTGTAATTTGTTTTTGTTTCCATTTAAAGTCTCGCTGAAATTGTGGTAACTGGATTTCCCCATCATCTATATCTTTTAATAATTTAAATAAATCTTCTGTTGTAGGTGTAAAATCTGCCATTTTTTTCTCCTATTAGTTATTTTTTATTCAATCGAAAAAATCGGATACAGTTCATCATCCATATTAGAAATGTAGTCTCCAAAAATTTCGCTTAATTCGATATTTATTCTGTCACGTTCATTAAGAGTTTCCTGATGAGCAAATGGATAAGACTTGCCGTTTACATATGAGCTGTATGTTATCAGGTTTACAGGTTTTCGCTCATCATTATTAATTTCAAGTTTTATCTTGAATTTGTTAAGCTCAATATTCTGATAATGAGTGTTATATATATAATTGTTAATTCTCCAGAAAAGCTCCTGATTATATTGTAAATAATAATCAGTTCTTCCTTTATCCTTTTTGCCGGTAATAACAAGTAAATAATTTGAATTATCAATCTCCTCTCCATCTTTCAGAATTGGAGCTTTTATATCAAAGGATAAAGATGTCGAATAATTGTAGTCAACCTTATGTTCATTCGAAAAGCCGTTAAGATTTCTTCTAAGAAACTCGATGTCATTCTCATCATCTAGTCCTTCAACAATCATATTCACATTTGTATAAAGGACTTCTTCTCTGGAACTCATGACGTCAGATAAATCTCTAGTATAGATACTTATTTTAATATCACCGCCACAGCTAAAAAATAATAAACTTAAAAGTCCTAATAAGAAAAAGGATATTTTCTTCATGCTGTCCTCCAGATATTTTTTAATTATAACATAGTTTTAGCAATAATTGTGTCTTTTCTTCCATCTCTTTTCCTTTTTTATTTTTCTTCTTATACTCCTCACAACACATCTGCAAACATTCAATAGAACTGTTTGTTCCGCGAATCAATTCAGAAGCAATCTGGAGCGCGTTTTGGTAAGGATTATCTTTTATCGTTTGTGATGTTTTATCAGAATCCTCTGGAAGTTGTGCATATTCAAGGTTGTATGCATAAGGATGTTCGTGACTAAACTTGCCGTCACTACCAAGAAACTCAACTCGTGTACTGCCGGCGTCTATCCAATCTGCAAAATCCTTTATTCGTTTATCATGTTCAAAAAAATCTTTATCATCCTTGCAGCTGCAAAAAACACCAACTCGATTTTCTTCCCCAATACAATAAACCAAGTCACCGCTTCTGAATGGAAAAGGAATCGTGACATAATCATTTTCGTACGACGGTTCTTCTTCCAAATAAAGATAGCGGTAGATTAATTCACGGTCGCGGTCGCTGAACTGCCAGTTGATTTTTGTAAGATAATCACGAACTGCTTTTGAAGGAAATAGCGCGATAATCTGTTCGTTTGTAATTGTATTTACATCTACATCCTGTATGAAATTCTTTTTACAAGACTCCCAGCTGGATTTTGCAGTTTCCCAGTTGTTTGATTCTTTTGCCCATTGCAAAACAGCATTACGAACATCAACAGGAACTTCATAACCTTCAAGAGGTATAATATCTTCAATCGTCTCTGGACGTTTGTCAGATAGTTCTATGCGGCCGATTAAATCATAATTGTTATCAACACCATCCCGATCTTTATGTTTATACGGGAACAGGTATAAGTTAGGCAATGAACGAGCATCATTTGCATTGTACATAACGATTTCAATTCTGAGGCCTTTCGGCAAATCTTTTGTTGGAATATAAACAGCAAACCGTGTTCCGCTTTGACTTGTATATTCCTGCTTATAAAATCTGGACAGAAAAAAGTACCGTGTGAAACTTATATAATTAATCTGTGTTTTTCGTCTGTTCAAAAAATACTTATCAAAATCCTTGGCTTCATCGTAATCCCACATACTGCAGGCAATTTCATTTAACAGAAGCTTAAAAGGATTTTTACCCTGATAAGTACAAAAACCATCTCGGATCCATACATACAGTTTTGCAAACGGCCTTTTCTTATGATGTGGTTTTTCTCTTTCCATTTCTTTCCTCCTATTATATCACTTTCGTAACTTTAACGGCAAAGCTTTCATCCATAACAACCAGTTCTCCCCAACCGATTGTCTTTCCGTCTTTTTCAATTCTTATAGGGGATTTAATATTTTCACTGAGTTCGAGAATAATGCCTTCATCAAACTTAAAATCATCATCAGTAATGCGGCTGCCAAAAATGACTTTTGTATTGTAAAAGCCATCGTCTATTTTTTCTTCAATTTCTTCGGGTTTTGTAGTAATACGAACAGCACTGTTATTATCAATAACTACAGCTCCTCCGCTGCCAACATATTTACCATCTTTATAAATATTGAGAGGATTTCCGGCTAAATTATCAGTTTCAAAAATCATTTTTTCTTTGAAAGGAGTATTATCTTCCAGACGGAAGCGGCCGATTTCAACAATTGTATTTGGCGTACGATGGGCTATAGGAACAAAACAATTGTCTTCATTGGCTGAAAAAAACTTTGTATTTCTAAAGGATTTGATGCAATCAGCGTCGAAGAAGAAATTCATTGTTCCTTCATTTTTACCAAGTTTAATATAATAGGTAACAAGTACTCCCATTTCGGTAGGAGCAATAGAACCTGAAGTAAATTGAATGTTGGGGTCATATTTGTGATTAATCATTTCTGGAAGTTCTTTTTGGGCAGCTTTGCCGAACTCCGAAAAAACAGTTTTCATAATTGGAGTATAAAGGAACTGTTCAAAAATCTGCTTTTCCAAGCCGTTTGGATCGCGATTTTTTTTGACTGAGGTTGCGCCGAGAAAACAAAGATAAAATACAACTGGATCCATTTCAAAAAGCCCCTTACCTTCCAGCCACTCAAAAGAACAGCATGGAGCAGGCGTTATCATTGAACGAACAAATTCTTCGCAGGTAATCTGGTCAACGGAACATACATGCACATTTACTGCGATATCGTATTCTGAGGCAAACAACTTTTTAAGAGCTCTAGCAATGTTTTCTGAAATACAGGAAATGTCCCGAAGTTCATATTTCGAAAATTTATCAGGACGTTTGAAATCATAGATTTTGATTTTACAACAATCTCGAACAGGAGAAAAATCTTCATCTCCCGCTTCTATTGCTTTTAAGAGTTCATCAATTTCTGGTTGAGAAAGTACTTCTGAATGTTTTCTTGCTTCTTCGATTTTCTTATCCAATTCCTTTTTAGTCATAATATCCTCCTGTTATCTGAAATAAATATATCTTCTCGGATTCTCATATTATGAGAATTCCGTGTTGTATTATCCACTTATCCTTAAGGTCGTAAGGATATTGCAGTTGCAAGAACTTACGTTTTAGCTAAAAAACTATTACTAAAGGAGGAAAAACTATGCCAAGTTCAAGAAATTTACCTTGTCATTTATGTCCAAGTTGTGCGAACTATGAGTATGTAAAAAACTCAAGTACACCACATCGTTGTCATGACGCTGGAAGTCTTACTAATTCTAGTAAGTGCGGACAGAATCCGGATAAAGATGGAACTTCTTCAAATAACTGCAAGAAGTTTGAACCACGTTAATCAAATTTTATTTGATTAATATTTAGCAGAAGTCTGGCCAACTTCTGCTTTTTAGAAAAAAATAAGGAAATTGCAAAATGAAAAAACACGAAAGTCAGAATTTCTGCGAAAAACTTAAGTTTTATGTTGATGGAGAAGCTGATACATTTTTTGAATATTTCATGCTTCTCGTTGTATTTGTAAATACTATTATTTTGGGATTTGAAACGTCTCCATCCATTGAAGCAAAATATTCAGACTTATTATTCTGGATAGACCAGATTTGTTTGTACATATTTGTTTTTGAACTTTTTATTAAATTTATTGCTTACAATCGCGAATTCTTTGGAGAGATGCGAACCGATGAAGAAGGGGAAAAGTTTTTTCATATTAATAAATGGAATATTTTTGATTTATTCATTGTGCTGATTTCAACAATAGGTTCTCTTCCGTTCTTCTCCATATTCCGAGTATTCCGCGTTTTTAAATCAATTAAGTTTATCAAGGGCTTAAAATCCCTCCGAGTCATGAAGACCTTAAAGCTTATAAATGGCATTACAAGTTTAAGAGTCATGGTAAAAGCAATCATTAAAGCTTTCCCAAGTGTTCTCTGGACTTTCTTCCTGCTGCTGATTTTTGCCTATGTTTATGCAATTATCGGAACAAGTATTTTTGGAATAGATTTCCCGGAATATTTCGGCAGCTTAAAACTTGCTTTCTTTTCGCTGTTTGGACTGACTGGTGTTAATTCCTCATTAATAATTGCAAGATTCTCCTGGGCCTGGGGTTATTTTGTTTCCTACAATTTCTTTGAAGCTTCTATCATCATGAATGTTATCGTCGGCGTAATCGTAGATGCCGTAAATGACAGCCGCAAAGAAATTGATGAAGAATATAATAAGTCAGAAGTAACTTTAGAAAGCTTGTCAAAACAGATAGAAGAATTGAATAGAAAGTTAGAAAAATAGACGGAGAACTATTTTCTCATATTTTGAGAATCAAATATTGTAATATCATCTAAGAATTTAATCTTGAAGAGGAATTATCATGGGTAAAAAATACAAAATAACACTCAAAGATATCAATCAGGAAATTGAATTATTGCTTACAAAGCTTAATCTTCTGATAGAAGCTTCTAACAAGTCTGACAGTATAGAAGAACTGTATTCACAACTGGTTGTACAAATCGAAAACTATAAAAAACACATTTCAGAATATGAATTACAAGATGTTCCATTTATCGAAGATATGAACAATGGTAATCCAATCTCATATGCAGGCAAAGAAAATAATGAGGCTGAAGAAAACTCAAAATTAGTACAAGCCTGTGTGGCAAAGGCAATTGATGCTATTTATGCAATTAGGAATTGCGAAACATGTAGTGAAAAAGAAACAAAAATAAAAGAGTTATATTGGCTTATTCACTCTTTAAGATTTACTCTTCAATTCAAAATTTATGCTTTATCAACTATCGATTCTTACTTACCATATTCGCTGGGATTACGTCTCAATAGAAAAATTAAAAAGTGGCAGGCAAAACATGCATATAGAAGTATAAAAAAAGACAACTGGAAATATCTGGGATATGCAGATAGTTTTAAAGAGGCCTATCATTACGCAGAGAATAACGGTTTCTCCTGGGGTGATGTAATACACCTTTGTGCAGATCCGACAGATGAATACACAAATAATTTCGTAAAGATTGAAACTCCTTTTTTTACAGACTATTTTGATTCCTATGCAAAAGGGCCATTTGGTCATGTTTTTAATTTTCGTAAAACAGAAACAACTTGTCTTTTTTGTAAAAAAGTTTTCACATATAAAGGTCATTCATGCGAACCAATTATTAACAGAAGTAATGACATTTATTTTCAGTACGCAAAGTGCTGCAAAGGTTGCTACAAAAAACATGTAAAACCAGCAAAGAAAGATGAGGCATTTGCAAAGAAAATCCGGACAGATTTTAAGCTTGATATTTAATCAAAAGGGGATGATATGAAAGACTTATGCATAAAATCTATTAGAAGCAAATTAGCCAGTGCAGTCATTTCTATTAACGGAAAAGAATACGAAGTTAATTCTTCATTTTCAATCCTAAGCAAAATATATAACGAAATGTATGATGCAGATTTATCTTTTGCAGACATCGTTACAAAATTCATCAACCAGACAAATGATAAAAATAGTTTAGAAAAGATTGCAAAAGCTTTAGGAGAAAAAACTAAAATACTGATACAATGAATTATGATAAATAGAGGACAATAATTATGAAAAAAAACGCATTGTACATTCATGGCTTTATGGGGAATCCAAAAGGTGGAACTTTCAAAACATTACAGAAAACTCTGAAAAACTGGAACATTCATTCAATTTCATTTCCAGATTTACATACAGATGTTGAAAAAACACAGCGTCTTATCAGTGCCTACTGTAAATCCAAAAATATTGAAGTGTTAATTGGAGCCTCTCTTGGTGCTTTTTATGTTCTGCAGTATAAAGACACAATAGACAAACTCGTTATAAATCCATGTTTATATCCTTCTATCGAGATTCCAAAACTAAAGGACAGAACAACTGAAAATCCGATAATTCTTTCAAATAAGGTATTATCAGACTTCCGTGAAATGGAAAAATATGAAGATATTCCTGAACCACAAAAGCCCAGAACCTTCGGTATTTTTGCAAAAGACGATGAATTATTTCATTTCAAAGATTCATTTGACAAATTGTTTTACTACAAAGAATGTTATTATCCAAACAGCATTTTAATAAACGGGCATCACAGCATCGAAGAAGAATATTTAACAGATGGATTAAAACAGGCGGAAAAATATCTTGAAGATAGAGCACAGGCTCGTGCTGCTGTAGAAATTATCTATCAATTGATAAAGTCTAAAAAGGAAGCAGAAGAAAAAGCAAAAGTTTTCAATGAAGATTTACCAGCACTCACAGAAACAGTTCTGAAGGAAGTTTCGGAAGATGAATATTATTCTTATGCTAAAGCCCTGAAAGAATTGTTTGATTCCTTTGCAATAATTGATGAGTTTGACAATATGCTCATAGTTGATTGTTTCAATATCATCAAAATCTGCCTCCAGAAATATAATCGTTTTGGAAATAAGGAATTGTCATATTCTTCTGATTTTGAAGAACTTCTTAATCATTTTTATTCAATTATAGAAGACTTATATTACTACGAAATCTTTGGCTTTTTCTCCACAACAGTACATCCAGAAGATATTCCTGAATTGAATCTTCCGTGCAAAGTTTTTTGTGGCTGTACCTCTGGATGGGAAAAAGAGCCATACCTTGAAGATGATGGAAGTGAATCTTATGAAAATGTAATCCGTTTTCGAGATCCTAAAACTCAGGAATTCTTCTGCATGACAATTGGCTATAAACCGCGTGTCCTGGAAAATCGCGAAAAATGTTCTTTAACAGATGAACAGATTGATATTATAAAGAATTTTGTTCGCGTTAATAAAGGAATAATCTTGCTTCATTCCGCAGGTATAATTGACTCTCCTACATTCCATGCAGCACTTAGAGTAAAAGCAAATCCTGTTTCCTGTGTTCCTAAATATCGTATTGTTTACACTTATGTTCAATATCTTGGTAATTCAGACACTGTTATTCCTTCAAAAAAATACTATGTTGATATGGATGATATGACTTACGAAGAAGCTGTAAAAAATTATGCTCAACTCAAAAAAGAATTGCAGCAGTCATTAAATGCTGGTAAAGAAGATTGTGATGTAAAAGATTTTGATATTCTGCCTCCCGATGAAGGGAAAAACTTCTGCTATTTCTGTAATACAGTTTTCGACGGAGATGGTAATTCAACCTGGCCAATTTATTATAAAGAAGCTGGTGAAACACACCGTTGTTGTGATGAATGTAATGAAAAATATGTAATTGCAGCAAGAAAAGATAAAAGCCTGATAATGACTTTCCGTAAGCAGTTTGGAATTGATTATGCAGAATATGGAGAATGAAATGTTTTATCACAAATACTCATTTGAGATTTCTGTTGAAAAACTGAAGGAAGGTATTAAAGACTCAGATTTCCTAGTAGCAGATAATAATTGTACTCACCGCTTAATTGGTCTTAAGTATAAGTTTAATGATGAGTCCCCCATAATCACCCTCATTTGTTCACGCTACGAAATGGCAACTACAAAACAAATTGCATTTTCATTAGGCAAAAAAATATATTATGATAATTTACTGTCTGGATTACTGTATTCAAAATATCAACCTGGAGAAGAAATTAGCTTTTCAGAATTTAAGACCCTGTTGCCGAACTTTATGCAAAGTATATGAAAGTAAAAAGAATTAACATGTAAAAAAAGACCTTGTAAAATTTTCTGTGTAAATGGCTGACAAATATGATACTCTTAAGGAGGAGTACAATGTTGGCCAAAATAAAAGAAAAAGATGTCATCGACCAGTTGCTGGATCAGGCACAGAGCGACCAGCACAAGTAGGCCCGCCCTGCACTTAAAACAAAAATTGACAGCAAAAAATGGACAGAGTATGATACAATAATCTTAGGCTATCCTAACTGGTGGGCAAGCATTCCAATGCCAATTGCAACCCTTCTAGAAAGCTACGATTTTTCGGGAAAAACAATTATGCCATTCTGCTCTCATGGAGGCGGAAGATTCGGTCAGAGCCTTACGGCAATTTCAAAGCTTGCACCAAAGGCAAGTCTGACAGCCGGTCTTTCAATCCATTATTCAGGCGGCTCTTCCCTTTCAAAAGATGTAGAAAAATGGCTTAAAAAATGCGGAGTAAAATAGGAATTAAATAGGAGCAAACTTATGACAAAAACCCAGCGCTTAAGAATGACTATCGACATTACAATGACAATCCTCTCCATCATCCTCATGGGCGGAAACTATTTGTTTCCGGCAGACATCGTGCACGAAATCTTAGGCGTAGGGCTTTTTGTCCTGTGGGCTGTCCATATTATTTTGAACCGACGCTGGTACGGAGCAATCTTCAAAGGAAAATCACTACTGTCCAAGATAAATTAGGTACTGTTTAAAGTCTGTAATCCGTGATATAATTTTATTTCCACACAAAATCCTATCACAAAAGGAATTACAGACATGAA
>Ga0256405_10005544_pt1 | contig 21615 bp, 19 predicted proteins | sample RumenRJG_02DNA_FD_189096 | JGI IMG/M metagenome (GOLD analysis project Ga0256405, IMG submission 189096) | Bovine rumen microbial communities from Lethbridge, Alberta, Canada - RJG_02 | ecosystem: Host-associated > Mammals > Digestive system > Stomach > Rumen | place: Canada: Alberta... | reverse complement strand
TTCAGATGTAATAATGATCCGCTTGGAATATCCCGTTCATCTTATCAAAAACAGCCGGAATCTTCAACAGTTGAGGCTTCTTCATGCAGTAATGCGCTTGCTGATCATTCTTTTATGAAAAACTTCCTATCAACCACGTTCAAGATAATTTCCGACAGCAGATTTGATGCATGTGGGCCAATCAAAAGTCCATGTGTTTCTCCATTCCTCATTTCCTGGCAAGCTTTGTCTATTCTGCTATACCATGTATCATCATGGAGAGTTCGTTTTGATTCTGCTTTGCCCACCACAGCCCACTGAATTGAATGAGAATAAATGCTTGGAAAGCATGTTGAGATATCCGCCTTTACAAGAAAGCGGCTTGTTCCTTTATCATGAATCAGAAGATCCGACTCTGGATTTCCGTCCACACGCCAATTCTTGTAATTCATTTCAAAGATCCGCTTCTCGCCATATTCTTTGCGAATATGAATTCGGCTCATACGATAGGCCTGATGATCCGTCTGTGTATGGAAATGCTCGCGTATTATATCCCAGTCATCCCTCAACTCTGCACACAGTCGCTGATATTTGAAGGGATTAGGAATTCCCATAAGCCTAGGAATACTAATATTTCGCATCGTGCGGAATGTGATGTAATCATCCCATCCCGATTCAAACGGATCGGATCTCGTCTTACAGTAGTCGAAAAACTTAACTGCAGTAAACACAGGAGGGAGTTTCTCTGCAAAAAAGCCATAGGCAAGCAAGCCTTCATAGAGTTCATCAGCGGATATTTCATCCATAAAATCACAATAGGTTTTATCCACCGATGTCTATACCTCCTGTTCTTTGTGATTGTTTCGGCTTCCCCTTCCCCACACGGAGGGAAACATCGGGATAAGTGATTTAGGGTTGGATGTGATTACTGTACCTACGGATAGCTTAACCAATCAGTTCAGCGGCTTTTGCTAGAGCCACAGCTATTACCTGATCCATGTCGTAGTACTTATATTCGCCAAGCCGTCCACCGAAGATCACACGCTCTTCTTTCTCCGCTAAAGCTTTATACTGATAGTAGAGATTTGAATTCTTCTCATCATTCACAGGATAGTACGGCTCGTCTCCAGGCTTCCACTCGGAGCTGTACTCCCGGCTTATAACGGTCTTCGGCAGATCCTGACCATTCTCATCCTTGCCAAACTCAAACCACTTATGCTCGATTATTCTCGTCCACGGCGTTTCAGCATCCGTATAGTTCACTGCCGCGTTTCCCTGGAAGTTCGGTATATCGAGAACCTTCGTCTCGAAGCGAACAGAACGGTACTCTAGGTTGCCAAGGCTGTAGTTGAAATAAGCATCGATAGGACCGGTGTAGATGATCTTCTCCGCGAGCTTATCCAGTTCAGCCTTGTGCTCAAGATAGTCACAATTCAGCTTAACCTCGATTCCGTCCAACATCTCCTCAACCATCTTCGTATATCCACCAACCGGAATCCCCTGATAAAGTGCATTGAAATAGTTATTATCGAAGGTCAGACGAACCGGCAGTCGCTTGATGATGAAGGCCGGAAGTTGATCACAAGGACGACCCCATTGCTTCTCCGTGTAACCCTTCACCAATTTCTCATACACATCGCGGCCGATTAAAGAGATCGCCTGTTCCTCCAGATTTTTCGGAGTGCCAACCACTTCTTTACGCTGCTCTTCAATCTTAGCAGCGGCCTCCTCCGGTGTCACAACGCCCCACATCTTGTTGAATGTGTACATGTTGAACGGCAGGGAGAACAGTTCACCTTTATAGTTTGCCACAGGACTGTTCGTGAAGCGGTTGAAAACAGCAAATCGGTTCACATAATCCCAGACAGTTTTGTTATTCGTATGGAAAATATGCGCGCCATAGATATGGACATCTATACCTTCGATTGGTTTGGTATATACATTGCCAGCAATGTGATCACGCCTGTCAATCACGAGAACTGACTTACCTGCATTATGCAGTTGTTGTGCCACCGTGGCTCCGTATAGGCCCGAACCGACTATTAAATAGTTGTACATTATTTAACCCCTGTTTCGAAAAGACTTTTCGCTTTCTATTTCTTTGAAAAAGAAATCAACAGTCTTTTGAACTTTCCAAGTCTACATCCTTTTTAACTGTATGATGCGATTTGCTACTTCGACAACCTTCTTACGCATTATCACAGCCGCGATAACAGCAACACCGACTAATCCATACCTGATTACCGGATGATTGTACATTCCCATAAAAACAAATCCAGCGACCAAGAACGGTATGGTGATCGTGAAAATCTTGCGTGTGTCATAAGGGTAAACCCCATCACAACAGTCACGGCATACTTTTCTCATGAAGATATAATGGGCAATAGAATATACCATAAAACAAACAAGTGTTGTGTACCCTGCAGCAATATATCCGATTTTTTTTATAAAGATATAATTGAGAACAACATTAAGCAAAGCTCCAAGGACACTTGCCGTCATTATTGCTTTTGTTTTTTCATAATAAAAGGCGAACTTGGCAAAAAGATCATATGCATACATAAAGTATACGCTCATCGCAACAGGTGGAATAACCCATATCGCTTCATAATACTCTTTAGGTGCGAAAACTCTAACTACTTCTGGTGCAAGCAGAATAAGAAGAAGGTTAACCCCTGCTATCAGAATCAGAGTAACATAAGCTATCGGTGCAATACTCTTTCCTTTTCTATCTTTTATCTTTTGGTACATCCAGGGGCTTATTGTTTGAGCTAAAGCTGTATTGAATAATGTCATTATCAAAGAAATCGAATATGCAAGATTATAAATTCCAGCTTCACTAGATCCAACCATTCGTTCAATCATAATTCGGTCAGCACTATTAAGGACTGTTTGGGATAGATAATGCGGAACAAGAGGTATGTTAAACCCTAATGCATATATCCAGAATCGTTTCGAATAAAATGTCTTTCCTCTTCTAATCTGTGATACAAACATCCAGCTAAAAGACAGAATATCAGCAATTACCCATCCGATAATTCTTGCTGTCGCTTTATCATCAGAATTCAGAACCAACACGATCTCGATTGCTGGTTTCAAGACTGATGACAAAAGCGTGACAATAACAAGAACTTTATATGAATAAGTGACTCTTTGTTCATTTGCCCAGAATCCAAATACAGCTGTCGTCCATATGATAATAAACATGGACGCCATCTGGACTGTAGATAGTTTAAACAGAGTATTCCAAAACTCATGGAATAGTAAATAAATGATGAGCCACCCAAAGACAAGAGAGAAAGTTAGTCCTTGTAGCGATGAAGAAAAGATTTTTCTGTCTTTATCGTATTTTACAAGCCCCTGTGTATGAACTCCACCTGTAAGTCCAAGCGCCACAATAATAGAAATGATTCCATACCATGAATTAAAGACTCCGAATTGTCCATAATCACTCGTTGACATTATACGAGTGAAAATCGGAGTAGTTATCATTGAAATGCCCTTTTGTAAAAAAGAACAAATCAAAAACCAGAACGATGCTCTTACCTGTACAGGCAATGATTCATATTTGTTCCTAATCTTATTCGTGATCATTACCACTCTTCAAACCTTTACCGAAATTTGATTTCCCTCCATTGATCAACAACAAGGAAATCAGCATAGTTTGTATCTCTGATAAAGAACTCACTTACTACATCTCCGTTTTCTGTGACCTCAATATTGTCTAAAGATACACCCTCATATTTTTGATTCAAAAAATACTTCAAATAGCTTATTTTCTCCGGATTCAGCCCCATATATCTAACAGCAACCACATCAGTTGCTAACAGATCCTCTCCCGCTATAAGAGTATTAGCATTTTTGCTTGTGGGACAGAAAGGCCCTTGACCTTCGCCTGCGACGATACCATCAATTACGGTAAAGTATCTACGTTCCTTCATCTTCATTCCCTGATAAAGATCGCCAACCATTCTCCAAATAGTATCATTCCCGGGCCAAGCTCCCCGATGTTTGACTTTTGCCTTTTGTCCCGCCTCATACGCTTCCTTCGTTGGATATTCGTCACCATGGATTTCCGGATATCCAACCTGCCAATGAACAAGCTGATTCTTATTTGAAATGCTTCCAACAAGTCCCTTAAGATTTAATGTCGCCCCAACCTTTTGATGTGTCTTCAGCTTTGGTATTGAAATATAAACATCAGCATCATAAAGACTTCTAGCATAAGTATAGAGTTGAGTTTCACCAGTGTGAGATGCTACTGTCTCTTCTCTTTCATCGAATACTCCCCGGAATCTCGTCGGATCCAATCCATATAATAGAGAAGACTTTCCAAGGTTCACTTCAACTTTGCCAGCAGGATCACCTGGCTGATCAACCATTAGATATTTTTTTCCATAATTCTTTAGATCATCACAAACAAGTGGGCGCAAATCCAAAATTTGCACTGGAACCTCATACTTGTTTTTTATTTTCTCTATCTCCGTGAATTCCATTAGTTCTTTGAAATCAGCATCGATAGATGGGTTATCACCAATTATTATTTCTCCTTTTCCTTGAAGGGCCTCAGCCACAAAGTCCGCCATAGCTTCGATCACGTGTGGATGTGTAATCACGCAGTACAAATTATCCTTATGTGGACATGATGCTCTCCATCGCGAAGCCACCCAATTCGGTTTTATGAAGACTTTATCTCCTGGACACACCACTTCACCTAATGGATTTTGAGATGGGTATCCCAGGTCATCAAAGCATTTTCTTAACGCCGTTTTTACTACTTCCAATCTGTAATTGTCAGCATGTTCTATTGCAACCTTATGCATTCTAAATATCCCCTCCAATCAAATTCAAATAACGCTCCAAACACCATACCATCCATTTTTGATCTCCCGTCATATTATCAGTGCAGTGTGGAATAAATTCTGGTCTAGTCGGTCCCTTCCATTTTGCAAACCACTCATTGACAGGTCTTGGCATCGGAATCTTCGCTGGCATTTCAATACCTGGATATAATTCCTTGAATAAGTCTCTAATTATATATTTGGTATCTCCGGATCGTATTCTTTTATAATCAATTGGGCAATCCATGTATGTCTTTGAATATGGTCCAATGAACTCAATTCCAGCTGTTTCGCATGCATTAGTATATGTTCCAAGAGCTTCTTGACGGAAATATTTGTTTATAAAATCATGTCCGTCAATATGCCCATCTACTTCAAATTCCTTATAGGGTTCTAAAAGCATCAAAGGATCTCGAAGAACCTTATATGGCATAACATATGTGTATCTATCAACAAACTCAGAGAAAAGCCAGTCTTTAGCAAGGAGTCCGTTCATTCCGCCATAAATAATATCTGCATTTTCTCCTAAAATAAACTTTGTCTTACCTTCTCCGACAGCTTTTTGGGCAGCAATATAAATCTGAGCTTCGATAGAATGGATCGGCGCTCCCTTATGCTTCATACACAAATCCGCTGCAGTCACAATATCTTCCCAGTAGATGTCTATTACCTCATGATCAAGATCATTAATTTCAGCCCAACGCTTTGCGGGAACTGATTCGTCAGTTACCTCAATTCCAGGAACAACACACCTAAATGTATATGCCTTTGTTCCTGCCGGAACCATTTTCGCCAGTATTGCAGAATCAATTCCACCGCTTAATGCTAAGGCTGCCTGATTATCCTTGCATGCGTCATCAACAAAAACTTTAAGAGCTTCATATAATGACTGTTTATCTTTTACAGGAAGTCGCTTAAATCCCAAATCCACTTGCCTGCATTTTACATCTTCCTGAAAGCATGAATCTATACCATACACATATCTATACATTAGATATGAACTCATACAGAATTGTTTATTATTCATTTGACAAGTCTCCTTGGATATGGTTTCTTGGCTTTGTATCCTCAACTGTCCATCCTCGAACAGCCTTAAGAGCTTCGGTTATCTTTGTGCTTGAGACGCCCTTTGTATACGGGAAGTAAACAATCTTTATTCCTTCCTTAGCAAAGTCCTCTTCATACTTCTTCCACTTTTCTGTTCCATACCAGTCATCGCCCACGAACAGCATCGTTGCACCAAGTTCCTTACAAGCTTTCAGCTTATCCATATCATATTGAGGTACGGCAGCATCAACATACTTACAGGAACGGACAATTTCAATACGGTCCTCGAAGGGAATCATTGCGTTTTTCCCTTTGTACTGGACAAGCTCATCTACGGTTACTCCTACCACAAGTTTGTCACACATACCTTTTGCATTCTTAAGCAGATTAAGATGACCAATATGGAAAAGGTCATATACTCCTGTTGTATAACCTATAATCATTAGAGTTCTCCTTTTCTTTTTAGTTCAGCGTAATAAGAATATGGTTTATTCATGTCTGAGATATATACAGAGTGAATTGACCTTTGTTCTTCATCAGGTGGTAGTTTCATATAGTCTCCGAAATCTTGAGTTAAATACTCATTATATCCTTTTGGAATCATTATTGTGGTATCCTCAAAAGGAACTTCTATAATCTCATCAAAATAATGTTTATTAAAAATGACTCGATTTTGTTCGAGATCAAATCGCCATGTAAAATAAACTTTCTTTGAAGGTTCGCTGGAAAGTTTCAAAGAGAAATCTCTAATCTTGTCAGAATAATAATTGACTCTATGGAGATGTTGCAGAATTTTCTTGCAAAAAAACCGAATTTTCTGAGATGCAGTAGTTAATTCATGTGGACGTGGCCGTATATATAAATCCATTTTTGCATAATGATTGATCTTTTTAATATAATTCTTTTCATTATCATAAGGTATGTTGTCAACAGGCATAATATCGATAAATGTTCCCGTAAATCTATCAGGATCATAGCGATAGTTCTCCTCGACATATGTGTTACGAACATCAAATATTTTAAAAAACAAATAATTATGCGATGAACAATTATCATAATCTAAAATTCTATAACAGTCTGGTAATTCAGAGCAGTATTGTGTTCGAAATAATTCATAATCCTTCCTAGGCAATGCGATATCAATATCGTCATCCCACGGAATAAACCCTTTATGCCTAACTGCACCAATACAAGTGCCACCAATAGCAAAGTACTTTAAATGGTGTTTATCTAATATCTTTTTTACTTCCTTAAATATTTTGAGTTCAGATCGCTGTATTTCATTCATGTGATATAGAAATCCTTTCCTGCACAAGCAAGGTTATATTCTCTAGATGATAGACGATTATTCTATGAATACATCCATTTTTCTAAAAACTGCAACTGTAAGCAGCACTTCAATTACAATTACCATACTATATTGTATACAGTAAAAAATTCCGGCAATAATTAGACTGACAATCATTATGAAGTATTGATTGTTTATCTTTATCCCCTTAATTGCTGTTCGCGAAAGCCACCAATAAAAAGTAACTGCCCCAATTATTCCAATGCCGTATATTAAATTCATAGGGTCACTCTCTACGCCCCAATTTAGTGAGGGTCTTGTAAAAATCAAGCTATATTGTGCCCCGAAGAAATAGGAAAACATTCCGCCAGTCCAACCATAGCTATAGCCAAACAATTTCTCGGCAAGTGAAAACTTTTCCCACACCTGTGGTAAAAAAGTATAATAACTTGCGTGTGCTATCGTGCTTCCGTCGTACGCTGTTCCATTATATGCGGACTGAATTCGCAATAGTATCTCACTAATTCTGGTTACGATCACATTTCCACCCATAAAAGTAAAGGCAACCAATACCGCGAGAGTGATCAACAAGAACAGTAATCCTTTCCTATTAAACTTTTTTTTCTTAAAGAAATTTCTTATCGACGGTATCAAATACAGTATCATACAGAAGACAATAGCAATAAGCGTTGTACTATTTCTTGAAGCTATTGCTATTGCAATGCATACAGGCCACTTCCAAGCTTTGTTAACAAGAAACAGTGTAAAAATAATTACAACGATTAAATTGCTAGGATGATGAGATAAGCCACTGATACACAGCACACCATCGCTATTATATTTGGATGCATTTTCTATCAGATGAAAGCCATCTACAAATAGCATTTTATTTATATCTATATGTAAAATATACCAAAAAACAATTTGTAAGAAACACCATATTATTTGTACATAGCAAGAAACACGAACGCCTATAAAGAAAGATCTTATTTTTTCATTGTTGCACGTGGCAACTGTTAAACACAAAATAAGTATAAACAGAAAATCAACAAGCGATCTTACACTGTACTCTTTGTACGGCGAATCTCCACCAAGTATAAGAAGCACTGATACTATAGTAATCAAAAAGTATGGAATATATTCCAGCTTGTAAACTGATTTTCTTAGTCGTCCACGATTTCTCCAACATATATATATGCTAAAGCCTAGCATAATAAATTTAGATAATGCTACTCCGCCCAACTTAAAATTAAATAGAATAATGAATGTGGACAACACACCTAGCACATACATATAGTCTGCTTTTACTCTTGTTTTTTTTCGTATTATCTTGGCATATGTCGCCTTGTCATTCAAAACAGAACTCATTCTTTAATTTTACCTTTAAGAGATTTTTTGATTAGTGTCTTAATTCTCAATCTAGTAGTATCGAATAGATTTAAAGTTCTTGATTCTGTATTAAATACAGGATATTCTGCACATTTTAATCTATTATGTTTAATCCAAACTTGGAGTAATCGTTCCGAAAGAAATCCATAAATTCTACTTTGGTAAGAATCCTCATATTTAGATATATTCAAATGATCTTCGAAGTCATCCATTATATCAAACAACCATTTGGCGTAACTATTAAGGACACTTTTCCTACAGATCATCATATTTCCATAAATATATGAATGGGATAACATCACTGCATCGAATGTCCCAACATATTCAGGACATACATTAACAATTGATTGCCTTATTCTGTCGATATCATTGATGTCATGAAACTTTCCATAAAATGATTTCAATGTGCTTATTATATTAACCCTTTGGGGAATAATGATATCCGCTTTCGATAATGTGCCCTCAATCGAACTATAATCTATGACCTTAGGCATAATACCGAAATATTTATAATTAAAGTCCTCTTTTCGCGTAGTAAAAAATCTTCGGTAGTGAACTAAACCCGTAATATCTTCATCTATTTCAGGAGCATTTTTCCATATCCAGTATAGCCCCGTTAGTTCACAATAATTTGCATTCTTTTTTGATATATTGTCTCCTGTATCATCCCTAAGATATGAGTCCAGGCAATTATCATTTGTTCCAACATGTAACACCTTGTAGTGATTATAATCAATATATCGATCATCATCTATTACTTTATGAGTAATCACATATATCATTTATCCGTTCCCCTATCCTTAAGATGATTCTGGTGAAAGCCAGCCTTCCATCCTTTAAGAACAGCCTTTCTCTTTTCGGTTTTTTCATCCTCATAAAGAGTTACAAGTACCAAAAGCCAAAGGTTTCTTAGATTACCCCTGATAAAATGAAGCCATAAACGATGTTTCAGTGGATAGTAAACATTGTTCCTCGCAATATAATACTTGCGAAAAGCACTGTGTCCATTCACATCTACTTTCCAAAACAAAAATCTCCGTTTTTGACTCTCTCCAAGCTCATGAGACAACTGCACTCTGCTTACCTGAATAACCTTATATCCGTTTTTCCTAAGACGAAAACAATACTCGAAGTCTACAGAATCAATAAACATCGATTCGTCATAACCACCTGTATCTCTCCATGCTGCAATATTATTAAAGGATCCAGATGTGATACATGTTCGGACTTCCGACCAGCTCTTCTCTGGGTTGTGACCAACAACGCCTATATTACGATCGACTATAACAGGAGCTGCTATTCCTATATGCTCTTCAACGGACAGGTACGGTGTCATATTCCCTACAAAGGTCTCTGGACAAATTGAGTCTTGATCAAGGCTTAACATCCAATCATATTCTTTTTCAGCGCCCCATTGAATTAGCCTGTTAAGTGCCGCAGCAATACCAATATTTGAATTAGATTTTATAAAAATAACTGCTGGAATAGCATCTGCTACCTTCTCTTGATCGTTTGATCCATTATCAAACACCACAACTTGATCTACTTGAGTAGAAATCGCCTTTATGTTTTGTTTCAGTCTTTTAATATCTGGATTAAAGGTTACTATTCCAGCGTATATTCTATCCATTGGCTCAGTTCCTTTTCCAAACTATAGGTCTGGACTTTCTTCCATCCTTTGTCCCTGCAATTACAGCTTTTAGAACTTTCCTCTTTTCTTCCGCTCGTAATATACTGGGGACTATAAAACTAATCAAAAACCCTAGATAACCACTACAATTATAGTTCTCTTTGTATCCTGTCTTTCCATAATCTGTCAGTTTCTTATTAACATAGATTATGTTTCTGCACGTATAATACACACGCATAGGACTAACAAATTTGCTATATCCAAGTTTACCGAAGTTATCATTATGAAGTATTTTTGCGATTCGATTCCAGAATCTCTGTGTCTTTTCAGATTTCGGTATTATCTTTCCAAACTCCTGATTAAGAACTAAGTCATTAAGCCTCAGAATCGTAAAACCCGAGGCAATCATCCTTTTGCAGAAATCGTTATCCACAAGATCGATGAACAGCCATTCATCAAACCGTCCTACATGTTCCCATGCTGAAATTCTAGTACAGCTTGCCGATGTGATACAGAAGTCAATGAGCTCCTCTTTCGGTTCCTTTTTAACATCCATATAAGATCGTCTGAAATCAATCACCTGTGGACAAATGATTCCGATAGAGTCATCCACAACGTGCTCCTTGTAAGCACTGATCAATCCCTTTGGAATCACAGAATCTTGATCCATGGTCACAAGCCACTCATAACCTTCGGACTGTGCCTTTTCCATGATACGGTTCAATGCATATGCAATACCCTTATTCTCATGCTCCGTCATATACGTTATGTTAGCAGGAAACGTGATGTTATTCTCTTTTGTGCTATTATCAAAAACATAAACATCACTAACTTGCTGAGGAATAGATTGCAAGGAGTACTGTACTCTTTCTTCATTGTCAGGATTATATAGTACCACCCCAACTGCTATATCACCTTGCATATGTTCAACCCTTCTTATATGATGTTGGGGTCAAAACCCCAGTATGAAACTTGTCAATAAGTTACCGCACTTTGAAAACTTTATACAAACCGCGTTGGAATAAGGATAAATGTAGCAAATCTGCTCTTTGCGTGTCTGTGCAGAGCCAGTTTTTGTTGCACTGTTTAATTCAAGGCCGGATTTAAAGCATAGTTGCCTGAGCCCTTCCGGTATCGGAAGAGCTTCCTGAAGTTCAATGCAGCAACTTTACTCCCGAAGTAAAACTTACATCGTATCATGCCATGAACCGGTATGCGGTTTACACCATATCTGTTCTTGAGAAGTGAAGGAATGGTTTCAACTCCATTCCTCAATCGGGCGAACAGCTTAAACTCATCGCTTTTCATTCGGCTCTGCGCGAGCGCCCGTTTCTTCATCGTCACGGATACAGTGAGTTTACTGACCCGTTTGAAGATCTTGGGATGACAGTTCTGCTGGTAAGGACATCCGGCGCATTTGTCACGGTCGAAGGAGAGAAGCACCTGACCTGTTTTCTGATTGTACCAGCAAGACTTTGGTGTATTTCCTGCAGGACAGCTTGTTACTTTTGTCCCGTCTTCATTGAACTGGAAAGCCCCCATGATTGCGTCAACATCTTTTCCTTTTAAATCTGTCGTGATCAGATCGATGTTGTTCTTTGCCGCAGCTTCTGTGTTTTCTGAACCACTGTAAGCTCCATCCGTGACCAGTATGGTCTTCTCTTCCTGTTTGCCGATCTGATCAAGATGTTCTTTCAGGAATTCGCTGTCACTTTTGTTGTTTGCATCGAACTGGTACTCTGTGACAACTGATCCGTTTATACCAACGCTTTCTTCAACATTGCCAGCGTAACCTCGGTGTTTCTTCCCGGCTTTTTCACGGTAAGTTGCATCCGGATCGGATGGGTTCTGAAGCATCCCGGAGTCCATTCCTCCATCTGCTTTTATTCTCAGTCTGCGCTTTCCGTCTTCCACGACAGTCTGTTCAGACAGGCAGCGGACAAAAAGCTGGTATTCTGTGACATCATCGAAAGCACCGCCGCATCTTTCCAGGAGAAGATCCGCGTCTGAAAGCAGAACGGAAAATCTTTCCTCTGCGTCTATGTCGCTGCAATGATAGATGACCTGATTGAAGTCGTTCGGATCATAGTAATGAGCCATATGTCCGATCAGATCATCTCTTCCGGTTTTGTGGAGATAAGATACCAGTTTTGAGATGCATGTGTATATCAGTTCCATGCGGCTGAGCCTGCGGATGTTGGCCTCGATCATCAGAGAATCCATTCTGCGAATCCGCTTATCGATCCCCATCATCTTTGCAGAAGCCTCGGCAAGGCCGATAACACAATCATGATACAGGTCAATGCCATGCGTCTGCTCATAGTTATAGCAGCGCATCCGGAACCTGGACAGGCTCTTGTCACTGAGGGGCTGCTCCTGATAGCTGGATGTGTGAAGGGCCAGCTGATAGCGTGGATCCAGCATGAGGTTATCGACGATCTCGTCATCCGAAATACCAAACAGTTCTTTGATGATCAGCGCACCTACGATGACGTTGACAGGTGTGTTTGGTCGGGAGGCCTTTTCGGAATATAGGACAGAGAAACGTTCCTCGTCAATGTAAGGGAATACATACTCGGCGAAGATCTTTGCCCATGATCTGTCGAGCGCCTTTTGTTCTCTTTCTGTAAGCCCATAGGTGCTTTCGAATATAGACATTTGCTGGGAACTGTTTTTCCGGAATGACATAGCATGGTACCTCTCAGATTTGTTATCTACAGTATACCATACAATGCCAGATATTTGGCTTAACTACGCGGTTTGTATACAGTTTTCAAAGAGCTCTAATCAGTTACTACTGAAGGTTTGTTGGGAACCTTTTGACCCCAACATCTTATATTTTCCGACTAATCCAAAAATCCTTATATCATCAACAAAATATCTTCTAAACATCCTCTTCGGTTCCTGGAGAAATCTATAGAACCATTCCAAACCTGCGTCCTGCATCCATTGAGGTGCTCTGCTTACCCCACCAGCAATAAAGTCTACGCACCCACCCATTGTGATGCTAATAGGCACACAGTATTTATCCTTGTTCTTTGCAATAAACTTCTCTTGCTTGGGGCAGCCTAAGAAAACAATTAGTATATCAGCATGAGAGGCTTTGATTCTCTCATTCGCTGCTTCTAATTGATCTGGATTGTTTTCAAAACCAAATGGAGGTGAATACGAGTCAACAATATTCAACTTCGGATACTTTGTTTTAATCTTCGCAGTAGCTTTCTCGAGTACATCTTCTTTCCCGCCGAAGAGGAATATCTTGTATCCTTTTTCATCAGCAAGGTCCATGACGTCCCAAACAAAGTCAGTCATGGCTACACGCTCTTTAATTGGCGTTCCGAGTTTCTTGCTAAGCTTTACTACAATTTGACCATCTGTAAGAATCAGGTCCGCCATATTGCAGATTTCAAGCAATTCAGGATCATCCTGCATCTTAACAACAATATCTGAATTCGGAGTAACGACATAGTGGTTACCCGGCTCTTTTATCAATTCATCTACTCGCGCTTTTGCTTCTTGGGCGGTCAAGTTATCAATATAAGTATTCAGGAATTCAATCCTTTGTGAGCTACTCACTATGTCGTCCTCCGGTCTATTTCATTAACATCCCTTACCGTGACTCAAAACCCACATCATCATGTGGTCAAGCACCATGTGAAGGTCTTCCGCTATCTGCATATCATTGATATCAACATGAATGTTGTAATCTGCCATCTGTTTCATCTTGCCACCAGAATATCCAACAATGGCAATCGTGGTTCCTCCATGCTCCTTCGCATAATTCATTGCATTCACAACATTTGCGCTGTTACCAGAACCGGAGATTCCAATAAGAATATCTCCTTCTTTCATCTTCACAGATAGTGGAAATCTGAAGCACTCAACATAGGACTCATCATTTGAAACAGCCATCATGGTAGGAACGTTATCACTCAGACATTCAAAATTATAAAGCGGAATGCCTTTCATCTTTTCAGCGTCTGGAGTACCATCGTTATGATGCCCATCAAGCCCAATTAACCCCATATTAACGCCCTTATTAAAATCACCCGCATAATGACTTGCTGTTGCAGCGCTTCCACCATTGCCGCAGATAAAGATATGCTTGCCTGAGAGTCGTGCTTCTTCAAGCACATTCATTACTGTGTTTACCGATTCCAGATCAAGCTTTTTGTAGACCTCAATCTCACGGTCGCGGTAAGCTTGCAGTTCACTCAAGTAGTTCATAGTTTCATTCCTCAACTTCCCGGGGACGTGTTCCCCAAAATTTACGGTCAAGCACGCATGGTGCATGGCGTCAAAAAATCACATCCCAGCCTTTATGGCATCCTTAACCGTTTGTCTCACAGCCTCATCAGATGTGTGTTTCGGTGTCCAGCCTGTGCTCAGCACCTTACTGATATCGTAGCTGAACCTCGGTACATCGCCCTTCCATCCCCGGTCGCCACCGGTATAGTTAAACTGCACGTTCTGTAATCCAAGCTCCTCGACTACTATTTCTGCAATATGAGTAACAGTAGTTCCAGGGCTGTTTACGCTGATGTTGTAAACAATCTCTCCAGCTTTGAACTCCTGTGTAAGCTTCATAATCGCTTCCACTAGGTCAAGAACGTATATATAAGGCTTGCACTGGGTTCCGTTCCCAAGGATCTCAAGTTCTGCCGGATTCTTTCTCAGTTTTCTAATGAAATCAAATACTGCTCCGTGTGTGAGCCTCGGGCCAATAACATTTGGAAATCTGAAGATTACCACAGACATATCGCACATGGAGACATATGATGAGATGAGAGCTTCAGATGCAAGCTTCGCTCCACCATAATAGGATACCGGCATAAGCCCACCAGTTGTCTCAGTAAGCTCCACATCAAGCATCTCGCCATAAACAGCAGATGTAGAAGCAAAGAACATCTTCTTGACATTGGCTTTTCTCATCCCTTCCAGCAGAGCTCTGGTAGTAAGCAACGTATCATTAAAATCGATACCCGGCTCCTTACCGCCCTTCTGAATATCAGAATTCGCAGCTAGGTGGTAGACTACATCAATTGCATTCTCTGCAAAGATCTGATCAACTTTCTCCTGATCAGCCAGTTCAACTTTATAGAACTTAAAGTTTTCATTATCTTTAAGATGTTCTATATTCTGTTTTCCCATAATCAGCTTGTCTGCACAGACAACTTTGTGTCCTTCTGCCAACAAACTATCGATAAGATGAGAGCCTATAAATCCGGCGCCACCTGCTACTAATATGTTCATTTACCTAATCTCCTCTGAATTTTTGTATCTCTTCACTTCTGCTGGTATTCCCGCAACTACTGCATTATCTGGAACATCACGAATTACGACCGAATGCGCTCCTATTGAAACATTGTTACCGATTTTGATCGAACCAAGTATCGTTGCACCAATGCCAACCATCACGTTATTTCCTAATGTTGGCGCTCCATCGTTATCGTTATGCCCATGTGATGCACCGAATGTCGTATGTTGATATATGATGCAGTTCTCTCCGATCACTGTCTTTGGATGCATAACCACACCCATGCCTTGGTGAGGTAGCTTTGTACTGATAGGGATATCAACCTGGTAAGCGATATCGCAAGTATAAACTACCCGGTTGATGTTCTTTATCAGCTGAGCAATACCCCCCCCCGAATTTCCAAGAAGTGTATATTTTATGGGCTTTCCGGGCTAATCAAACCGCTCCCATTAGATGGTCTCCTTGTCCACATGTACTATGCTTGCACCGCTGTTATCCATCTCAAAGTCCATCTCTCGAAGATGACTCAATGCTGTTCTCACTGCTTCCTGTTTCTCCGGCTTCACATAAAAAATCATGAATCCAGCTCCACCGGCTCCAAGAAGCTTACCGCCGAGAGCACCTGCATTCATAGCCTTTTCATAGGTCTCATCGATCAATGGATTGCTGATTCCAGACGCTAAGGATTTCTTCAGCATCCAGTTCTCATGGAGCAACTCGCCCATCGCATCCACATTGTTCTTCTGCAACTCCTCCTTCAACGTCCGAGTCAGATCACACATCTGCTGCTGAACCTTGGCTTTATCAACTGTCTTCACGTTCTGGCTCTGCTCTTTCAGAATCGCAGATGCTGAGTGAACGCCACCGAGATAGAACATGAGAATATTGTCTTCAAGCGTCTTATAACTCTCCGGCTTCATGATAATAGGTTCAACATTCACAAAACCACTAGGCTGGAATTCATAGAACTTAAGCCCTCCGAAAGCAGCCGCAAACTGATCCTGTTTCCCTATCGGTTCGCCCAGCTTATCTATCTCAACCCCACAGGCATCTTTCGCCAGTTTATACTTACTAACGTACTCACCTTTGTAGGTATGGAGAAGATGAAGGAGAGCAACTGTGAAAGAACTCGAGGATCCAAGACCTGTACCACTCGGAATATCAGCCATCGAGCTGATTTCCACACCCATGATGCCGAAATCTTTCAAACACTGCTTAAAGTATTTATGCTGGATTTCTTCATAATCCTTAACTGTTTCTGTCTGGCTATACTTCAGCCGTATCTGATCCTTATGGAAGTAGTTATGAATGGTGAGATACATATACTTCCGAATCGTAGTGCTCAGTACGCACCCACCATACTTCTCATAAAAGCTTGGCAGATCACTGCCTCCACCACAAAAGGAAACTCGAAACGGTGCTCTGGTTATTATCATTATCTATACTCCAATCCAGCGGATTTAACCGCATCATCCCCCTTGTGGCCATCGAGCGACAGCTCGCACATCAAGGTGAGTTATTCACGTATCTTTATATTCACTGAGGGTCTTCTAAACGCACTGTGGTGATCTCATTCATAATCACTTACCAAGTATCTGTTCCACAGCAGCCAATAAACTGTCACTGATCACATCAGGACCCAAACTCTGGTCTTCTCCAATCAATGCAGTCTTACATCCTGCATTCTTCCCACATCCGATGTCTCTACCTTCATCCCCGATCATCCAGGACCTGTTTAAATCAATGTTGAAATCTTCAGCAGCGCGCAGAATTAACCCCGGCTTCGGCTTCCGGCAATCACAGTTGATCTTAAGAGCTTCAACCTCTCCAGCGAAGCCTTTATCCGGATGATGCGGACAATAGTAGAGACCGTCGATGTAAGCTCCCTCTTTACCTAGCAACGTCTCAAGCTTATTATGAATAACCTGTAGCTCTTCAACCGTAACTTCCCCTCTCGCGATCACCGGCTGATTGGTGATCACAATAGCGAGATATCCACTGCTGTTGATCTTCTTGATCGCTTCAGCCACGCCTGGCAACAACTCAAGCTCTTCTGGTTTCCGCAGAAACCCGATATGCTTATTAATCGTTCCGTCCCGATCTAGGAATATCGCTTTCTGCGGACGACCTAAGTTCTTAGCAGCTACAGTGCCGCTCTGGAAATCTCGGCTGACTTGCTCGAACCTCTCCGGCGTACCCATATCCTTGCAATACTCAGGGCTGTCATAAGCAAACATGCGTCCCGTGTTACATAGGGGCTTAAGAAGCTGGCGATCCATATCGACTTTAATTACCTTGCCAGTTTCTTCATCTACCTCACCCACACTCTTCGCATCTATACCAGACATGTCGAGGATTAGAGGATCGATGACCTGCAAACCAGCGTTGACACGGTTCTTATAGAATTCAGGTCTCGGCTCCTCCTTTGTAAGCCACTGCAAAACGGCTCCTGTATCATCCGCCACAATAACGCTACTATCATACGGATGGCTGTTCGGATGCGTAAACAGCGTAGCTAAAGCGTGATGCTCTCTATGGAACCCGACCATCCGATTGAAGTCCACATCGAACATAGCATCTGCTATTAAGAGTAAGAACGGTTCGGATCCCAGCTCTTTGCGCATTTTGAACAGCGCTCCAGCATTGCCCAGTGGAACCGTTTCGTTGAAATAACTGATCCGGCACCCAAGCTGCTCACCGGTTCCGAAATAATCTTTGATCTTGTCAGCCATGTGACTAACCGTCAAAACTATATCAGTGAACCCCTGAGCCACGAGGGAGCGTATCTCCCATTCGAGTACAGGCCGTTCAACCCCATCTCTATTCTTAATCGGTATCAACGGCTTCGGTATATTAGGGAACAGTTCACTAATTCTCGTCCCTCTTCCACCAGCCATAATTACTGTTTTCATAATGCTTCCTTCTAATCGGTGTGGTCATCCATAGTCTTGGTAGATTATCAAACCTCAGCACCTGCAAGAGCTTAAAATCCACATTGTGGTTATCATTCAAGATGACTGCTTACCTTGTTCTTCGTTTTTCTGCATTTTCATCTGGTCACTCGCCTGTGACATGTCTGCTGCCATATTCTGAACTATCATTGCCATGCCGCCCTGAATGAATTCGTTGTTGTTGATAGCAGTTACCATCCCATTCGGAACATACGGATTCTGTATCTCTTCCCAGGTAACAGTATTCTTATATAGTGTATTGAATTATACCTCTATCGGATAGTGGAAGTTATCTCGTTGATAATAGAGGTGAACTCCTCGGTAACCATCATCATTCGATTATCCATTTGACATATCAACTATCCTTAAGTTCTCACTCTTGTCACTAAGCAACTCCGTATAATTATCATTAAAACCTGTCGTATCTGCCTGTTGGGGTAAATAATCAAACCCAACGCTCCAATCAGAGCTTATCGCTCCTCCTTGTGGCCCCCCATTATTCCTGACAACCTACCAACCACTGCCATTCAAACGCTTGCATTGGTTATTGTCTTGATCTCAGTTTTGCCTACACTCCAGTTGTTTCCAATGCCTGGAAGTTCCCACAGACTACACAAAGCCCGGAATTCTGTCTATGTCAAAAAGCGGTTCATTCGAACCGCTTCACGCGCATGAACTATTCTGCCCCGTGGCCTTTTATCACGACCACAACCGTTTTTAGCAGTATCTTCAGATCCAGTCCCAGACTCCAGTTTTCGATATATTCCCGATCCAGCCGTACAACTTCATTGAAATCTGTGATATCGCTTCTGCCGCTTACCTGCCACATACCGGTAAGACCCGGCTTCATGCTTGCACGGACCCGATGCTGCATGTCATACCTTTCCCACTCTGCCATGGTACACGGCCGCCAGCCCACCAGACTCATGCGCCCCCGAAGTACATCGTAGAACTGTGGAAATTCGTCAATGGAAGTATTCCGGATAAAATTGCCGATCCCGGCAGGTTTCCCTTTCCGGTTCTTTTTCTCGCTGCCGATAATTCTGGGATCGTCGTCCATCTTGAACATCATACCGTCACGGATCTTATTCTTCTCCATCAGCGCAGCCTTGCGTTCCTCCGCGTCGAGATACATACTGCGGAATTTATGCATTTTGAAAGGCTTTCCGTTCTGCCCGACGCGTTCCTGCGTGAAGAAGATAGGACCCGGGGATTTGATATAGATCGCCGGGCCTACAAAGATGCACAGAATCCCCGTAATAATGCAGCCGACAATCCCCCCCGCGATATCCATCAGCCGTTTCACAATCAGCTGCCCTGCAGAGATAAACCGCACACTGTTTGTCAGTACCTTATAGGGGCCGATTGAGCTGATGTCTGTGGCAAACCAGTCACTCTCGCTCAACGCAGAGATCGTATAGCTGACCTGGATCCCCATCTTCATCAGGTCATCGATCAGCTTCACCGGAAACTTTATCTCATCCGGCTGCAGAAGAAAGACCTCATCTACCCATCCGTGAATCAGATCCCGGACTGCATGCTCCCCCATAGCCATAACCGGGATCGGCTGTCCTTCTCCGACAGAACTTGCATCCGCAATGGGACTATTCGAAGTGGCCACCCCTTCAACAGAGATGGGTTCTCCATCTTTTCCATCCAGCAGAATAATCCCGGAAATAAAGAAGCCCCAGGATCTGTTATCCGCTGTCAGTTTCTCAACAGCATCCCTTACCAGTTCTTTTCCGGTAATCAGCACGATCGACCGCCGGTTCCGGATGTTCGCATTGTGAAGAGCAATCCGTTTTTTATTCAACTGGCGGACAATACTCGCAACGACAACAAACAGTACAGAAGTCAGTCCATACTGAAGTCTGGACGCCGTAGCGGAATGCTTTGTCACGAACAGGTAGACTAATGCAATCGCAAGCGTTAGCAGCATGTACTTCAGGACACTGAATAATTCCCGGAACACGCCTCTGCGCAGAATCCCGCTGTACTGATTCGAGAACAATATCGTAATAATCTGACTGGCTATCAGTACCAATACCTGATATTGATAGTCTCCCCTCACATACGGATTCCCGAAACCATGTACAACCCAGTACGCAAGCACAAAGCTAACCTGCATGCAGATGATATCCAGAAGGATAAAGTCTCCATGCTTCAGCCAGCCATTGTCACTTCTTTTATTCATCGTTCACCCAATGCCATCAAGGCAAAACCATTTGTTACTTATTCTTGATTGATTTGTCTATCATACCGCAGGATGCGATAATAAGCAAATCTGATAGTGGGGCACCCCGACAGTGCTTATTTGTTTTTGCACATTTTCAATGTGCCTCTCTGCCAGTATTTTTTATGGTAAGCCATCAAAGCAGAAAAATCAATATACGTAAAGCATAGCTGCAATCGCCTTACTCATTCTCGTATTTTGCATCCGCTCAGTATAGAAGTCTGATCCGCCATATGAGTGGCTCTTTCCTGTCGTGGCGTCTGTCCCTTCCACCCGGAAGACGCAGCGCGCGCTTTAGAGGCTAAACCTGCCGAAGCCGCTCTTTTTCGGCAGCTGCGTCTCTACTACGCGTTTATCCTGCCGCCCTACCGTCTCATACACCAGAACAGGATATTCCTATCATAATCCGCCGGTCCGATGACCGGAAGGATCTCCTCCGGACAATCCTCCCCTCTGATACTCTCCACCGCGAAGCCGGCCTGTTCGAGCAGTTCGCCTGCCTTCCTGCCGAATACTCTGTTATGGTCAATCTGGCCAAAGCGCTGCCGCCTCTCTTCCTCCGTCTTCACGTCCGGCTCCTCATCCACATACTCGATATTCAGATCCATCGGAAAGGAGCAGAGGAGGGAACCGCCCGGTGTCAGGATTCTGTATACCTCCTTCAGTGCTCTTCTGTAATCATTCACATGCTCCAGAACATGATTGCAGACAATCAGGTCATAGGATGCTTCCGGGAGCTTCGTGTCCTCAATGTCCAGCTTCAGATCCGCGTCATGGTACAGATCCGCCGTGGTGACAGAGATGCCGTTCCTTCCCATCCACAGCATCATGCTTTTCTCCGGTGCAAAGTACAGAATACGCGAAGAACGGAGAAGATCCATGTGTCCGCTGCACCACGATGCCATAATCCTGTGCCTGGGGATTGCGCCGCAGACCGGACAGCAGACCTCCTGTTTTATATGTGTATACCGGTCCGGATTATAGGTATCAGGATGGCGGA